>JACXTT010000064.1_pt1 | contig 148045 bp, 125 predicted proteins | sample 9270951 | NCBI WGS metagenome assembly JACXTT01 (sample SAMN15532306, study PRJNA645909) | rock metagenome | isolation source: weathered quartz diorite | place: Puerto Rico | collected 2017-06-21 | reverse complement strand
GCGAGCACACCGGCCGACATGTCATTATGATACGCTGAGATCTCCTCCAGCGTATGCTCGTCTTCCCCGTTTCTCAAAAAGGCTGATTTAACCAGTTCCGCGGTTATTATCTTCCGTTTTACCTGGAGCTCCTTATAACATTCCCCGATGGACTGCCTGACCTCCTCCAGGTAATTATTAACCTCCCGCCCCTCCGCGGTATTCGGTTTAGCCAGCCCCCTGCGCATATCCCAGCATTTCACGCTTATCTTATGCTGCAACGCGATAAAAACCTTCTTACCATTGACGGTAATGCCAGCCTGCACTGGCGCTTTACCATCCTTTTCCCGCTCCAACCGGATGTTGAAATGGATCCCGAAACTGTTTGCTACTTTCATAAAATTTGTATTAGTTGATACTTTTTGTAATTTCTGGTATTTTAAAATCACTCAAAAGGAGATCAAAACAGTCCAAAAAAAGCTAAAATTAATCGATTTTGAACAGATATAATTAACTGAAATACAGGTAATTACATCACTTTAAAATACCACAAATTTAAAAACTAAAAAATGGTATTCGGATTGGTGAAAAACAGCTTGAGATATATTGGTATAATTTGGTATGGGCTAAAACAAAAAACCCTGTAAATCAACTTATTTACAGGGTTTTGATACTTCTTGGTATCGCTTTTCGTCGGGATGGCAGGATTCGAACCTGCGGCCTCCACATCCCAAATGTGGCGCGATACCGGGCTACGCTACATCCCGTTCCCGATTGGGTTTGCAAAAGTAGGATTTTAAATCAAGTTGCAAAACTTTTTTTAAAAGAATTTTCAAGTTAAATGCTAACCCATTCATTAGCACATATTTGAACTTAAAAAAAGTTTTACATGAGTATTTATAGCATACAATCGTTGTTATTTAAACATATCAGAGCCTGATAAAACTTTAAATAACGAATCATGTTGTTCAAGCATACCTGCCTGAAAAAGATATGAACCTTTACGAACAACATCCTTATTGGCTAATGAAGAACGGCATTGTTACCTCCTACCCTTCTTTAGATAAAGATCTACAGATAGATGTGGCCATTATGGGTGCAGGTATCAGCGCTGCTCTAACAGCCTTTAATTTAAGAAATTCGGGATTGTCTGTAGCCGTTTTCGATAAAGGCCATACCGCGATGGGCAGTACTGCCGCGAGTACCGCCTTTTTACAATATGAGATTGATACACCGTTAAGTCAGTTGAAAAATTTAGTTGGAGAAAAGGATGCGGTTAAAAGTTATGAGCTTTGCCGTAAGGCAATATATGATATCGGCGACCTGTGCGAATCATTTAAACCTAAATTTGATTTCCATCTGCGGCCAAGTTTACAATATGCAAGCTTTAAAACCCACATTAACGCCTTACAGGATGAATTTAAACTTCGAAAGAAACATCATTTTCAAGTGGAATGGCTGGAATCATCAGATCTTCGAAAAAAATTCAATTTTGATGCACCAAGTGCCATATTTTCTGCAGATGGCGGTGAGGTAGATGCCTATTTATTTACACATGCTTTATTTAATGACTTTCAGCATGCCGGTCACCGGGTTTATAATAACACCGGGATAAAACAAATTGAATATTCAAAGCAGAGCATTAAACTGTACACCAACAATGATCATATCGTAAAAGCTAAAAAATTAATTATAGCCTGCGGTTATGAAAGTCTGCAATATATCCCAAAAAAGATCGCAGAGATCAATTCAACCTATGCCCTGGTATCTGAGCCCTTAGCTAATGAATTCTTTTGGCATAAGAATAGCCTGATATGGGAAACAGCCACACCATACTTATATTTTCGGGCGGTGAGCGAAAATCGCATTTTGGTTGGTGGACGGGATGACCCGTTTCATCATCCACACATTTACCCATCCGTAATTAACCGAAAAACGGAGTTATTAAAGAAAGCATTTTTGAAGAAGATGCCGCATATTCCTTTAGTTCCTGATTTTAGCTGGGCCGGTGCATTTGCATCAACCAAAGATGGCTTGCCTTATATTGGTTCAATTACCGAAAGACCAAACACTTTTTTTGCTTTGGGTTTTGGAGGCAATGGTATAACCTTTAGCGTAATTGCCGCGGAAATTATACACGATATGATATTAGGTAAGAAAAATACCAACGCTGATATTTTTAGATTTAACAGGTGATGAATTAATCCAGTTTACCCGAACGGTTCATCAATGCAAGAGAAACAACTACGCAAATGAATACCCCGATCAATCCTCCACCCAATAAACGACCGGAGAAACCCAGGAAATTATTGCCCTGGTCGATATAATTAAGGTAAACGAGCCCGGCCAGGCAAGCAACGATACCGCCTATAAATAATATCCTGAAACTTTGGAATAGGGCCTCGAAGAAACTAAGATTATTGTTTTTCTCATTTTCCTTATAACTTTTCACTCCCATGTAAACACCTATCAGGGGTATTAAAATAGATAAATACTCAATAGGATAAACATGATTACCCGAATTGCTGTAACCAAAAGTGTGCATTACAAACAGCCAGGTTCCACTAAAAACACCTACAACCAAACCACTAACAAATGCATTTTTCATCTACTCAGTATTAAATAGTACGTCTTACTAAATTTACATATAAAAAAGGAAATAATCAAAGTCAATTATTTTATGTAATGATTGTTTTACAGGGAAATAGATTATTATTTCATCCACTACAATCCTGTTCTCCTGTTAAAGCAGTCCTCCACTATAACCAAAAGTTATTAAGGATTGTTCTTTGTGATAAAAATCACGATGGGTAAAGCTTCACTTTTGTGGTGTTAAAACACACATCACATGCATACAAATCATCAATTTGCTAACAACACAAACGCAGTACTACTTAACGTAAGTTCCAATGCACGCATCATTATTTTTGCCGTGTGTATCGTACTTTGCTTAACACCATTTGTAAGTCCAGCAGTAGCGCTCCTGATGGGGCTTGTCATAGCTCAATTTACTGGTCATCCTTATCTTCATCTTAATCATAAAGCCACACACCTTCTATTACAGGTATCGGTGATAGGCCTGGGCTTTGGCATGAATGTACATAGTGCGCTCCATGCAGGTAAAGAAGGCATTTTATTTACGATCGCTTCCATCAGCGGAACGCTTGTTTTTGGATATTTCATGGGTAAATGGTTTAATATCGAAAAGAAAACATCTTTCCTTATCTCGTCGGGAACAGCAATTTGCGGAGGAAGTGCCATTGCGGCTATATCACCGGTAATCAAAGCGGAGGAAAAGCAAATATCGGTAGCATTAGGCTGCGTTTTTATCCTGAACTCCGTAGCATTATTTATATTCCCGGTGATCGGACATCATTTAAACCTATCACAAAATCAATTCGGGTTATGGTGTGCCATAGCCATTCATGATACCAGTTCGGTAGTAGGCGCAGCTAGTAAATATGGTGTACATGCTTTAGAAGTTGCCACTACGGTTAAATTGGCCAGGGCTTTATGGATCATACCGGTTGCTTTTTTATCTTCATTTCTGTTTAAAAACAATTCACGCAAAGTTAAAGTGCCTTATTTTATAGGCCTGTTTATCCTGGCTATGATCATTAACACTTATGTACCCGCCATAGCTATGGCCAGCCCCTATATTATAAAAATTGCCAAGACAGGCTTAACGCTTACTTTATTTCTGATCGGTGCCGGTTTATCGCGTACCGTTTTATTATCTGTAGGTTTCAGGCCTTTATTTCAGGGTATATTATTATGGATAGCCATATCAATCAGCGCTCTTTATGCAGTGATACATTGGGCGTAATTAATTTTCATATAATGACAAATAATTTCAATAAACAAAAGAAACGTATTTTTACGCATGGGTGGTTACCGTTTTTTGTTTATTTTTAGCCCCGATGATACCCGTTGTTTCTAAACTCCCCCAAACCGGCACAACCATATTCACCATCATGTCGGCCCTGGCCAATGAGGTTGGTGCAATAAATCTTTCGCAAGGTTTTCCGGATTATGACTGCTCTCCGGAGCTTATTGAGCTGGTGAATAAGGCTATGAAAAATGGTCATAATCAGTATGCCCCAATGGCTGGTGTATTGGGCCTTCGTGAAAAAATTGCCGAGAAAACAGAAAAACTATACGGAGCAGTTTATAATCCGGATACAGAGATCACCATTACCGCTGGCGGCACACAAGCTATATTTACGGCCATCAGTGCGGTTATACACCCTAATGATGAAGTGATCATTTTTGAGCCGGCTTTTGATTGCTATGCACCTGCTATTAAATTGATGGGGGGCGTTGTAAAATCGCTGGCACTTGAGCCACCAAACTATCGTATTGCCTGGGATATGGTAAAAAGGCTGATCAATCATAAAACTAAAATGATCATTCTTAACTCGCCGCAAAATCCAACATCCACTATACTGCACAAGCATGATATTGACGAGTTGAGCGCAATAGTTAAAAACCAGGACATATTGATATTGAGTGATGAAGTATATGAACACTTGATATACGATGGAGAAACACATCATAGCATGGCCCGGTATCCTGAATTGCAACAACGTAGCTTTATAGTGGCTTCATTTGGTAAACCTTTTCATGCTACAGGCTGGAAAGTGGGCTATTGTATGGCCCCTGAGCACCTGATGAATGAGTTTAGGAAGATCCACCAGTTTTTAGTATTTGCAGTAAACACGCCTATACAATATGCCATTGCCGAATACTTAAAAAATGAAGAAACATATTTAGGTTTACGCGAGTTTTTTCAGCAGAAAAGAGACTACTTCAGAAAAGGGCTTGAACAAACCCGCTTCGAGTTACTTCCATGCTACGGATCGTACTTTCAGTCAGTACGTTACAGCAATATAACCGATGAAAAGGATGCCGACTTTGCTATTCGTATGGCTAAAGAAAATGGGGTAGCTTCTATACCTGTTTCTGCATTTTACACCAAGGGGATCGACCACCATGTATTGCGATTTTGTTTTGCCAAAAGGCAAGAAACTTTAGATAAAGCCGTTGATAGGTTATTGAAGGTTTAATTTATGGTTAATATATTGTATATAAACCATAATTTTGGTTAATAGCAATGAGATAGATCAATTGTAATTTATTTTGACAAAGATCTGTCATCTATGAACTACTAAAATACTGCTTATGGATAATCTTAAAATTACTGTTTTTCAGGGTTACCTTTTTTGGGAAAATACCGATAAAAATTTACAGAATATATCGCTAAGATTATCAGGTGGTATACGCGAAAAAACCGACCTTATCATATTACCAGAGATGTTCAGCACCGGTTTTACCATGGATGCCGAAAAACTGGCAGAATCCATGGATGGTAAAACCATGCAATGGATGCTTAAAACAGCACAGCTATACGATTGCGTGGTTACCGGCAGCATTATTATAAAAGAAGGCGGTAAGTTTTACAATCGCCTTATCTGGATGCGGCCTGATGGTACTTATGAGCATTATGATAAGCGGCACCTTTTTGCATTAGGTAAAGAACATAACACCTATACTGCAGGTAACGAAAAGCTTTTTGTTAAACTTAACGGATGGGTAATTTGTCCGGTTATCTGTTACGATCTCCGTTTTCCAGTATGGTTACGCAATATTAGCGAAAACGCCTACGACCTGCTCATTGTAGTGGCCAACTGGCCCGAACGCAGAGCATTACACTGGCGCACTCTTTTACCAGCACGTGCTGTGGAAAATCAAAGCTATGTGATTGGCGTAAACCGTGTGGGACACGATGGCAACGAAGTTTATCACTCTGGCGATTCTACTTGTATCGACCCAAATGGTAACGTGGTATATTATAAACGCGATGAAGATGATGTATACACCTTCTCTATTATAGCCGATGAAGTGATAAAAGCACGCCGTGCATTGCCTTTTTTAAAGGATGCTGATACTTTTGAAATCGAAATCTAACTATTACAAATTCATTACCTCCTCTTCTTACTTATTATATTCAGCTGATTCTGAATGACTTTACAAATTTCGGTGATAAATATAATTTAAATTTAATTTATACCAAGGTTTCAAATTCGGCCATTTACTATCTTCATGGAAAATTCATACCTATTGTGAATGTTTGCAAAGTTGAATTGAACTAGGACTATGTATAAGATAAAACCCCTGCTTTTTTTATCAGTCGTACTTTTTATTTTTAGTACAAACGGGGCAGTCGCCCAAACTGACACGCTCAAACTTACCTTCCAGGACGCCGAGAAACAATTTCTTGAAAACAATTTAAGCCTTTTAGCCCAAAAATATAATGTAGAAGCATCAAAAGCGCTCATACAACAGGCTAAGCTTTGGGACAATCCTGTATTAAGTACCGATCAAAACATTCATACCAGCGGTAGCAATAAGTTCTTTGACCACAGTAAAGGCCAGGGACAAGTGTTTGTGCAACTGAACCAGGTGTTTACCACTGCCGGCAAGCGAGGCAAACAGGTACAAATAGCCAAGGATGATGCCATGGTACAGGAGGCCGCTTTCAATGACCTGATGCGCAATCTGCGCTACAATCTGCGGCTTGATTTTAGTCAGCTGGCTACCCTTAACGCTCAACAAAAGGTTTATGAAAATGAGATCACTTCAGCCACTAACCTGGTAAAGGCCATTCAAAAATCATATGATGCAGGAAATACCTCTATGAAAGATCTGATCAGGCTTAAAGCTTTGCTTTTTGGGCTGCAGAATGATATGGTAGAGAACAATCGCCAGATTAATGACCTTCAAACCGAACTAAAAACCTTACTGCAAACCAAAGAAACTGCTTTTGTAGATCCTATCATTAATGATAAGCCAACAGAAAATGTAACGCTTGACATTCCTTCATTAATTGAGCAAGCTAAAGCCAGCAGACCCGATTACCTGTCGAACCAGTATCAACTCAACTCAGCCACGCATAACCTTGCTTATCAGCGTGCATTAGCGGTTCCGGATATCACCATTGGCGCTTCATATGATAAAAACAGCAACTATGCGCCTAACTATTATGGTTTAGAAATTGGCCTCCCTCTGCCCTTTTTTAATCGTAACCAGGGTAACATCAAATCGGCCAAGTATAATCTACAGAGCCAGGAAAGCACTTTAAAACAAAGTGAGTTTCAACTTAAAAACGATGTTGTCGCCGCTGTAAATCAATATAAATTAAATCAACAGCTGTTTACTACCCAGCAGGTTGAATTTAATGAGCAGTACGATAAATTATTTAGCAGTATGCTCAAAAGCTTTCAGCAAAGACAGATCAGTCTGATTGAATTTGTCGACTTTTTTGATACTTATAAAGACACCAAGCTTAAGATATTGCAGCAACAGTATAATCTTCAAAAGTCTATTGCCGATCTTAATTTTGCTATTGGCATTCCTGTAATTAAATCCTGATAATTTTTATAAATATAAAATAATGATGAAAAGAGAAACGCTGTTATCCGGCATCTCCGCTTTACTATTGCTTGCCGCCTGCAAAGGCAAGCCCCAGCCTGTAGCAGAAAACCTGCCTGTTACCGTTAGCGACTCTATGGCGAGAATGATCACTATTGATACGGCCAAAACTACTGCCATGAAAGATGAACTTAGTCTTTCGGGTGAGGTATCTTATGATGACAACAACGTGATCAAAGTATTCCCTTTCGCGGGGGGACAAATACAGGAAGTCAAAGTTTCCCTGGGCGATAAGGTTACCAAAGGTCAAACGCTGGCTGTAATGCGGAGTGCGGATATTGCCGGTAATTACACCGATCTCACAGCAACCCGGTCAGACCTGGCTATTGCCAAACGCCAGTTGGAGCAGGCCGAGTATCTATACAAAAATGGCATTTCAAGCGAGCGCGATTATACCGAAGCTAAAGAAAACTATAATAAAGCTGCAGCAGCCAGCACTAAAATTCAACAGCAAATTGCCATCAATGGCGGTGGCAACACCTCGGCAAGTGGCTCACTGATCATCAAAGCCCCCGAGAGTGGTTTTATAGTTGAAAAAAGCATTACTGCCGGGAGTTTTATTCGCCCCGATAATAGTGGTAACATGTTCACCATCTCCAACATGAAAGATGTGTGGATATGGGCCAATGTGTTTGAATCTGATATTAGTAAAGTAAAAGTTGGTTATACAGCCAAAGTTACCACAGTAGCTTACCCGGGTAGAGTATTTATAGGCAAGGTTGATGCTATCAGCTCCGTTCTTGACCCTGATAACAAGGTAATGAAGATCAAGATCGTATTGCCCAATACGGATATGTTATTGAAGCCTGAAATGTTTACCAACGTAGTGATCTCTAATAACGATAAGGCTCAATCGGTAGCGGTACCTGCGAAAGCGGTTATTTTTGATAACAGCAAATATTACGTAGTAGTGTACAATAGCAAAAGCGATTTAAAAGTACGCGAGGTAAGCGTGATTAAAACAGTTGATGATGTAAGCTATATCTCCTCGGGCTTAAATGCAGGTGATAAGATCATCTCTAAGAATCAACTATTGTTTTATGATGCGTTAATGGGTGATAAATAGTGGTGAGTGGTAAGTAGCCAGCGGTGAGTATTTCCCCCTGCTCCTCACTCTCCTAAAACTAAAAACTGACCACTCAAAACTCAAGACTAAAAGAAATGAATAAATTCATTAAAAATATAATCTACTTTTCATTAAGGCACCGCTACTTCGTGTTTTTCATGACACTGGTGCTGGTAGTGCTGGGTATATGGAGCTACCTCAATACACCTATTGAAACGTTCCCGGATGTTACTAATACACAGATCATCATTATAGCGCAATGGCCGGGCCGAAGTGCCGAGGAGGTCGAAAAAATGATCACCATACCCATGGAGACCGTTTTAAACTCGGTGCAAAAAAAAGCTAACCTGCGTACCACTTCCTCATTCGGCTTATCCTATGTTCGTATCATTTTTGATGACGATGTAGATGATGCCTTTGCCCGACAACAGGTATTGAGCCGGCTAGGTAATGCCGACCTGCCCGACGGTGTAAAACCAGAAGTAGAACCACCATACGGTCCTACCGGCGAAATATACCGTTATACGCTTAAAAGCCGCACCAAAACCATCCATGACCTTACCGCCATTCAGGATTGGATCCTTGATCGCCAGTTTAAATCGGTACCCGGCGTTGCCGACGTAAACAGCTTTGGCGGTGAAGAAAAAACTTATGAAGTAAGCGTTAATCCTGCTTTGCTGCAGAAATACAGCCTTACCTCACTTGATGTTTATAATGCTATCAACCGCAGTAACATCAACGTAGGTGGTGATATCATTGAAAAGAACGACCAGGCCTACATTGTACGTGGTATTGGTTTGATCAACAATATTGATGAGATCCAGAACATTATCATCAAAAATGTAAACAATGTACCCATACTGGCCAAAGATGTTGCCGAAATTAAAGAAAGCGGTCTGCCCCGTTTAGGACAGGTTGGACGCGACAAGCATAACGACGTTATTGAAGGTATCGTAGTAATGCGTAAAGGCGAAAACCCTGCAGAAGTTTTAAAACGGATACGCGACAAAGTTGCCGAGCTGAATAATAGCATCTTACCTAAGGATGTTAAGATCGATACTTTTTACGATCGTACTAACCTGATGGATTTTTGTACAGAAACAGTTATCCATAACCTGTGCGAGGGTATTATCCTGGTTACAGTTATCGTATTCCTGTTCATGGCCGACTGGCGCACAACACTTATTGTGGCCGTCATTATACCACTTGCGTTATTGTTTGCCTTTATCTGTTTACGCTTAAAAGGCATGAGCGCAAACCTGCTCTCGATGGGTGCCGTCGATTTCGGTATCATTATAGATGGCGCTGTGGTGATGGTAGAGGGAATATTTGTGGCCCTTGACCATCGAGCCAAAGAAGTAGGTATGCAAAAATTTAATGGTTTAGCCAAACTGGGTCTGTTTAAAAATGTAGGTTCCGAAATGGGTAAAGCCATATTCTTTTCCAAACTCATTATCCTTACCTGTTTAGTGCCGATTTTCGCCTTTCAAAAGGTGGAAGGTAAAATGTTCTCCCCATTGGCCTACACGCTGGGTTTTGCCTTGTTGGGCGCATTGATATTTACGCTTACCCTGGTACCGGCACTATCCAGTATATTGCTGAGCAAAAACGTTAAAGAAAAGCATAACCCTATCGTTATATTCTTTGAGAAGGGCATCCGCAGGATGTTTAATTATACTTATCGCAACCAAAAGCTAAGCTTAATTGTGGCGGTGTCCTTTATGGCGGTAACCTTCTTCTCGGCCAAATTTTTAGGCAGCGAGTTTTTACCACAACTTAATGAGGGGGCTTTATGGGTAACCGCGCAACTACCGATGAGTACGTCACTGGAAAGTTCGGTAAACGTAACCAACAAAATGCGTGATGTATTGTCGACCTTCCCCGAGGTAAAACAAACCTTGTCGCAGGTTGGGCGTACCAATGACGGTACGGACCCTAAGGGTTTCTTTAACGTACAGATCCAGGTCGACTTAAAACCCAAAGACCAATGGGAAAGCGGTTTGACCCAGGAAGAATTGATTGCCAATATTGATAAAAAGCTCAGTCAGTTTCCGGGTATCATCTTCAACTATTCGCAGCCTATTATCGATAACGTGGCCGAGGCCGTTGCCGGTGTGCCTGCATCTATGGCTGTAAAAATATTCGGACCTGATTTTACTGTACTCGACCATAAGGCTGATTCTGTCATGGATATCCTGAAACATGTTCAGGGTGTTGAAGACCTTGGCGTATTGCGTAACCTGGGCCAGCCGGAGTTCAGAATAGAGCTTGACCAGCGCAAAATGGCGCTTTACGGTGTATCCACCGCCGACGCCAATGCTGTTATTGAAATGGCTATCGGTGGTAAAGCCGCCACTACTCTTTACGAGGGTGAACGTAAATTCGATATCCGGATCCGTTACCAAAAAGCATTCAGGAATACCCAGGACAAGATCGAAAACCTGATGGTACCTACTTTGAACGGCTCTAAAATTGCCATCAAAGAAATCTCAAACATAACCACCCAAACCGGGCCTGCCTTTATTTACCGCGACAACAATATGCGTTATATAGCGGTTAAATTCTCAGTGCGTGGTCGCGATTTGGGTAGTACCATTGCCGAAGCCCAACAGAAAGTAAATGCCGCTGTTAAGCTTGACCAGGGCTACTCTTTCACCTGGAACGGCGAATTTGAAAATCAGATCAGAGCTTCAAATACTTTGGCCCACGTAGTACCTATCTGTTTGCTGGTTATATTCCTGATATTGTTTATCACCTTTGGTAACGCCAAAGATGCGATATTGGTTATCATGAATGTACCATTTGCACTTATCGGTGGTATATTGGCATTGCACATTACCAACACCAACTTTAGTATATCGGCAGGTATTGGTTTCATTGCCTTATTTGGGGTTTGTATTCAGAACGGGGTTATATTGGTATCTGTTTTCAGAAAAAATCTCGAAGCACGGATGCACCTTAACGAAGCTATACTGGAAGGCGTAATTTCCAGGGTTCGCCCGGTAGTGATGACCGCCCTGATGGCAGCAATCGGTCTTTTGCCTGCTGCTGTATCAACCGGTATTGGTTCTGAAACCCAAAAGCCATTGGCCATCGTAGTAATCGGCGGTCTGGTGACATCAACCATATTGACACTGCTCATATTACCTATTATTTATGCCATCGTTTACCGTTTGATTCATCGCCGCGAAAACCGCAAGCTTTTGAAAAAAATGGGAGTAGTACGTAACGCTTAAAAACTTTTTAAACCTTGGATTTTAACAAAAAACAGGACTAAAAACGATCAAAAACCGCTTAAAAAGTGTTAGAATCTGTTCAAAAAACATCGATTTTAACACTTTTTAACAAATTTTAGAGGTGTTTTAAAAGGTTTAAAAAGCATTAATAAATTGATAATCAAATAACTAAATACAAAACACCTCGTTTTTGTCCCTTGCAGACCTTAACTAAAGAGCCCCGGCATTCAATATTCATGAAAACCGGGGCTCTTGGTATATACAAATATACGAAAAATCAGTCTGGATCAGAATTTTCATAATTCCACTTAGCAGTCTGGTACTTTACCGTTGCTCCATTAATCCTTACTCCCCTGGTTTGCGTTTTTTAATTGTAACATTTAAGTTTTAATTTGCGTGATATAATAAACAGCGTTTACCTATATGTCCGCTATAAAATTTGCACTCCGGAATGTTTTAACCTTCTCTTTACTATTTGCCACTACATCTGTTGTTTTGGCCCAAAAAGCCGAAAAGAAAAAAGAGAGAGATTATGCACAACTGGTTGACCCTTTTATCGGCACCGGTGGGCATGGGCATACTTATCCCGGCGCTGTGCTACCTTTTGGTATGGTACAGTTGAGTCCGGATACGCGCTTAACCGGTTGGGATGGCTGTTCGGGTTATCATTTTACGGATACAGTGGTATACGGCTTTTCGCATACCCACTTGAGCGGTACAGGTATTGCCGATTATTGCGATGTATTATTTATGCCCACCACTGGCGATCCGCAGTTTAAAAACACCGATTACCGTTCTGGTTTTAAAAAGAAAAACGAACTGGCCTCACCAGGCTACTATAAAACCCTGCTGGATAAATACAACATAGGTGTAGAACTTACCGCTACTACACGGGTTGGTGTGCACCGTTATAATTACCCAAGCACGCCAAAGGCCAACATCATCATTGATCTGCAACATCGCGATATTGTGACCGATTCCTGGATTGAAGTGTTGAACGACCATGAAATCCGTGGCTTCCGCGAATCCAGGTCATGGGCCAAAGGACAGCGGGTTTACTTTTATGCCAGGTTTTCCAAACCTTTTAAAACTTATGGCATAGCCAGTAACGATCAGTTGCAGGAGGGCCAGAAAAAGGCAGAAGGCAAAAACATCAAAATGTACCTGCAGTTTGATAACCCTGGCGAGGTGATCTCCAAAGTAGGTATATCTTCCGTAAGCGCCGAAGGCGCCTTAAAAAACCTGGATGCCGAAGTACCTGATTTCGACTTTAAGAAAGTACAAAAAGCAGCAAGAGCCATCTGGAATACCGAGCTGAACAAGATACAGGTAGAAGGCGGTGCCCCTACCGTTGCCCAGGCCACACAAACGGCTCAAACAGAACTCCGCGCAAATGGTGGTGGTACCGGTCGTGTTCCTAAAGAGAAACGCCCCGTGGTGCCCGATTATTCTCACATCAAACAAACCATTTTCTATACCGCTCTGTACCATGCTATGCTGGCACCCAACATTTATAACGATGTGGATGGGCAATACCTGGGGCTTGATCAAAAGATACATACCGCGCAGGGCTTTAATTATTATACCGTGTTTTCCTTATGGGATACCTTCCGCGCCGAAAATCCATTACTTACACTGATCGATCGGAAACGCATCCGTGATTTTATTAAAACTTTCCTGGCTATGTATGAGCAGGGTGGCTTATTGCCTATATGGCCGCTGGCCAGTACCGAAACCTATTGTATGATCGGTAACCACTCCATCCCCGTTATTGTGGACGCTTATGCCAAAGGTATCCGTGATTTTGATGCTGCCGAAGCTTTTACCGCCATGAAAGCCGCCGTAAACCGCGATCAGTTCGGGTTGGATAATTACCGTAAAAATGGCGCTGTACAGGCCGATAGCCAACCGGCATCTGTTTCCAAAACGTTGGAGTATGCTTATGACGACTGGTGCATTGCCCAAATGGCCAAAATGCTGGATAAGCCCCAGGACTATGCCGAATACATACAACGTGCCCAGTACTGGAAAAACGTATATAATAATCAGAACGGTTTTATGCAGGCCCGTATCAACGGCGGCTGGTTTGCTCCTTTTAACCCTACCGATATCAACCGTAATTATACCGAGGGCAATTCCTGGCAATACTCTTTCCTGGTACCCCAGGACGTGGATGGCCTGATAACCCGCATGGGCGGCAAACAAGCCTTTGAGGCCAAGTTGGATGAGTTGTTTACTACCGAATCAAAACTAAGCGGCAACGCCCCGCCCGATGTGACCGGTTTAATTGGCCAGTATGCGCATGGCAACGAGCCAAGTCATCACATGGCCTACCTGTATAATTTTACCGACTCGCCCGATAAAACTCAATTTTATATAGACCGTATCCTGCGCGAGGAATACAGCGAAAAACCGGATGGCCTTGCGGGTAATGAGGATTGCGGGCAGATGTCGGCCTGGTACGTGATGAGCTCTCTGGGTATTTATAACATCGCGCCCGGACAAAACCAGTTTATGGTAGGTATCCCCCAGTTTGATAAGGCCACGGTTTATCTCGAGAATGGCAAAAAATTCACCATCACCAATTCAGGAGCGGGTATAAGCCGGGCTAATACTTATCTGCAGGGTATGAGCCTCGCCAAAAAATCATATAATAAACTGTATTTAAATTACAGTGATATGGCCGAGGGCGGCGAGTTTGAAGTATTTACAGGCAGGCTCTCCAACAAACTGTTTTTGCAGGACCTGGAGAAACCGGTATCTGCCATTACCGATAATCTCATCGTGGTCAATCCGTATATCATAGCGCCATCCAAAACATTTAAACAACCTTTCAGCATCCAGATCAAAAGCTCGGATGCTGATGCTAAAATATATTACACGCTTGATGGATCGACACCAACAGCCGGTTCTGTATTGTATAGTGCTCCTGTTACCATCTCGGCCAATACAACAATTAAAGCTATAGCCATTGTAAATGGAAAAAGCAGTTTTGTTGATGAGGCCAGTTTTGTGAAGGAAAACTAAATGAGTTTTCGGTGTTTTTATTCACTACCACGTAACGCTGTCATTTCGACCGGAAATATAAATCTAATGTCCACGCAGGGTCCTCTCCGAGAGACCCTGCGTTTAGGCCAGCCTCAGGGTCCCTTTCAGGAGACCCTGAGGGGACAAAGACTGGAAGGAGAAATCTTATATGAGTAGTCTATCTTATGTATAAGATTTCTCCTCGTATCTCGTTCGAAATGACAGCTATTTTCCACTTTTTCTAATATCTTTCCCAGCACTTCTAAAACTCTATAACCTCCTACGCCATCCCCGAATACCATGATTTACAAAAAAATAAAACATTTGATTACAAATATGGTTAGCTTTAATTAATAAATAATAAAATCTAAATCATCAATCACCATGAATGACATTCCATCAAAAGACGACGGCAAAACAGCAGGAATTGTAAGCTACTTTTTTATCATCGGTTGGCTAATCGCTTACTTCGCTTTGTACAAGGATAATAAAACCGCGCAGGCAAGTTATCAGTTAAGACAAACCTTATTATTTCACATCGCGTCCATAGTTATTTACTGGGCGGCCTCGGCTATTTTCGCGGCTATATTTTTCTCCGGAGGGTATACTATTGGTTATTCACTTTTCTGGATAATCCGCGTTGGCCTATTCGTTTTATGGGTAATAGGCTTTATAGGTGCCATTAATGGCGAAAGCAAGCCTATACCACTTATCGGCGAAAGAGCACAATCAATGTTCTCAGGTATATAAGGCATTTCTAATGAGCAAAAGGTGTCACTCTGAGCTCTGTCGAAGAGTTGTGCGCAGAGGCCCTGCCCACCATGCTTCGACAGAGCTCAGCATGACACCCTTTTATATTTTTAATACTTACGAAGTTTTAAAAACTTCGTAAGTATTTCTTATGTACTAACACTCATCACTCCTTCTGCAGCATTTTTTTGCATTCATCCAACCTGTCCTTTTCCTCCTTTGGAAGTACCGGGTATTTTAATTTCAGGTCTTTTAAAGTTTGCAATATCACATTGGAGATAGCTATGCGGGTAAACCATTTTTTATCGGCAGGCACTACATACCAGGGACAATCTTTAGTGGCGGTTTCCTGGATGGCTTTTTGATAAGCGGCCATATAATCGTCCCAATATCCACGTTCCTCAATATCTGATGCCGAAAACTTCCAGTTCTTTTTAGGGTCGTCTATCCGTTGTAAAAAACGCTCCTTTTGTTCGTCTTTTGATACATTAAGAAAAAACTTGATGATCACCGTTCCGCTATTAGTCAAATGCTCTTCAAAACCCCGGATGCTTTCATAACGCTTATCCCAAAATTTAGAGTCGATGTCTTTTACACTATTTACACCGGGCAGGTTTTCTTTTAATATCAGTTCGGGGTGTACTTTGGTGATGAGTACATTTTCATAGTGCGAGCGGTTATGGATACCAATGCGTCCACGCTCGGGCAGGGTTTTATAATGGCGCCATAAAAAATCATGTTGATAATCTTCGGTACTAGGTTGCTTAAAACTATATACCTGGCAACCCTGAGGGTTTAACCCCGATAAGGTATGCGCAATGGCACTGTCCTTACCCGCTGCGTCCATCGCCTGAAAAATAATTAGCAGCGCATATTTATTGGCGGCATAAAGCTCGGTTTGCAGGTCGGATGTTTCTGCTATCAGTGCGGTGAGCACATCTTTGGCATCCTCTTTTTCAAAACCATCGGCATAAGCGGCATCATGATCTTTAAGCGAAAAACCTTTGCCATTGTCGATCTTAAACTTGTTAATTATATTACTCATATTAAAAAAATTGCTTTACAGTTTTGCCAACTTAAAATTTAGATGTTAAAATTGCGTTGATAACGGTACTGTTTATTTAAATTTATAATTATCCATACCCATAAAAGTCAATTCAAATTTGACCGAACCTATATAAATACGGTTTTAAGGTAATGAAAATTTAATGCCTTATGCTTACAAACAGGTTGGTGATGGGTATACTGTAACTTTTATGTAAACTGTATATATTAATATTTGTTTGATACTATGATTTAGTGTCATTATTTTACATCTTTACCCAATGTTCCGACGTATACGAAACCGATTTTTAAGATATTTCGCCATATTTATTTACTTCGTCATCATCTTTTTTTGTTGTATCGAACTCAATTTCCTTTGGCTTTCGGGTTACTCACCTGATATGCAAGACATTAAAAACCCCGTAATGTCTGTTGGTTCTGAGGTATATACCGCCGATGGTAAGCTGATAGGCCAGTACTATAAAGAGAACCGCTCACCTGTGGAGCTCAAAAACATCTCCCCCAACCTCATCAACGCCCTTGTTGCCACCGAAGACGTGCGTTTTTACAAACACAACGGGGTTGATTTTTACTCATTTTTTACCAGTATGCTATCCACTGCCAAAGGCGAACGCCGCGGTGGCAGTACGATTACCCAGCAATTGGCCAAAAACCTGTTCGAGACCAGGAAGCGGAAATCACAGGGCTTTATTAAACATATCCCAATAATCCGTACTGTAGTTTACAAGTGTAAGGAATGGCTTACTGCCTTTAAAATTGAGCACGTTTATAATAAGGAGCAAATACTTACCCTGTATTTAAATACCGTGCCTTTTGGCAATAATTCTTTTGGTATTAAAACCGCCTCGTTAAAATATTTTAATAAAACACCTGATAAAGTTACCCCAGCCGAAGCCGCATTGCTTATTGGGATGCTTAAAGCTACTTCGAGCTACAATCCTATTAAAAACCCCGATCGTGCGCTGGAGCGCCGTAACACGGTTTTAGGACAGATGCAGAAATACGGCTATTTGACCAAGGCCGGCTATGATACCAGCTTCAAATCGCCCATAAAACTTAATTTGAGCTATGTGGAAGAAGATTCACATGGCGACTCTTACCTGCGCCGCGCGGTTGAAAAATGGCTGGATAAATGGTGCAAAGACAATGGCTATAACCTGTATGAGGATGGTTTAAAAATATATACCACCATCGACTCTCACCTGCAGCAATACGCCGAAGAAGCCGTTTCCGAGAAAATGAAGATGCTGCAAAAGCGTTTCAATAATTTGTGGGGAAATAAAAACCCATGGCGCGACTCCAAGGGTGTGGAGATCAAAGATTTTATCCTGAAAAACGAACAGCGCCTGCCGATATTCAGCCTGCTGGAAAAGAAATACAAGGGCGATACCGTTCAAATTCAACAATACTTTAAACAGAAAAAACGGATGACCGTTTTTACCTGGAACGGCGAAAAGGATACTACGTTTTCTACCATCGATTCGATCAAATATTACGCGAAGATCCTGAATACAGGTATGATGACCCTGGAACCATCAACAGGTAAAATAAAAGTATGGATAGGTGGCATCGATCATCGTTTCTTTAACTATGATCACGTAAACCAGGCGCGCCGTCAGGCGGGTTCAACCTTTAAGCCTTTTGCTTATTTAACCGCGCTGGATAATGGTTTTACCCCCTGCGATAAGTTCACGGATAAACCTGTAACCATAAAATATAAAGACAATGGCAAGGACGAGGTTTGGCAGCCTAATAATGCCGACTTTAAATTCTCGTACCGCGAAATGTCTTTACGCTGGGCAATGGGTAAATCGGTAAACTCCATCACCGCGCAGCTGACAGAAAAAGTGGGCTGGGATAAAGTTGTAGAGTATGCCCATAAATGCGGCATCGAAAGTCCGCTCAAATCGGTACCATCGGTATCCTTAGGCTCAAACGATGTTTCGGTTTTTGAAATGGTAAGGGCTTATAGCACCTTCCTGAACAAAGGTGAAAAACTGGACCCGATACTGGTAACCAGAATTGAGGATCAGGATGGTAGCGTATTGAAAGAATTTACTTTAAAAACCGAACGGGTGATCAGCGAGGAAACAGCCTGGCTGATGTTATACATGTTCCGCGGGGGTATGGAAGAACCGGGTGGTACCTCACAAGCCCTGTGGGAATATCCCGGTCTGTGGAAAAAGGATAACCAGATAGGCGGTAAAACCGGCACATCATCCGACTATGTTGACGGCTGGTACATGGGTATCACCAAAGATTTGGTAACCGGTATATGGGTTGGCGCCGATGACCGCAGCGTGCACTTCACCACTTCCGAAACCGGCGAAGGATCACATACGGCATTGCCTATATTTGGCCGCTTTATGGAAAAAGTTTATGCCGATCCAAAATCAGGCTACACCTATGGGTCGTTCCCGAAACCATGGGTAAAAATCACCAAGGAATACAATTGTCCGTCACCAAGAATAGTGGCCGATACCGCTGCAGTTGACAGTACAAGCAACCCTATTGATACTACGCACGTAATACCTGTACCGGCAACACCAACTACTACACCCGAAAATCCAGAAAATACACCACCGGGCAATAAATAGGGTGAGTTGATGTGCAGATGCAGACGGATGTGCAGATGTGCGAATATGCAGATGTGCAGATGATGAATGGATGATTCGTTTCAATTATTTGCACATCCGCACATCTGCATATTCGCACATCTGAAATCCACACATATTTTTCATTAAATTAGCGATGTCATCTATTAGTTAAGTTATGAATAAACACTACCCCTTATCAAATAAGGCCAAAAAGTTCACTTTTGTACTCCTTTGTATTATAGGTTCTTTATTGATAAGTACTGGTGCCCATGCCCAGTATTTCGGGCAAAATAAAGTGCGCTATAAAAACCTCAAGTTTAAAGTTTATAAAACCCCGCATTTTGAAATTTACTATTACTTAAAAAATGATAGTATGGTAAAGCGCTTCGCGCAGGAAAGCGAATTGTGGTATACTTTACATCAGCAGGTTTTTAAGGATACTTTTAAAACCGCCAACCCTATCATTCTTTACGCCAATCACCCCGATTTTCAGCAAACTACTGCCATTGATGGCGAAATTGGTGTAGGTACCGGCGGTGTTACCGAGGGTTTGAAAAACCGCGTAGTAATGCCCGTGATGGAAACCAACCAAACCACCCGCCACGTTATTGGGCACGAACTGGTGCACGCATTTCAGTACCGTGCGCTGCAGGCTGGCGAAGGCGATAGTTTTGAGGAGATCAACAACATCCCACTCTGGATGATTGAGGGTATGGCCGAATACTTGTCCTTAGGCAAAAAAGATACCTACACAGCCATGTGGATGCGGGACGCGTATCTGAACCATGATATCCCCTCAGTACGTGACCTTACAGAAAGCAATAAGTATTTCCCTTACCGGTATGGCGAGGCCTTTTGGTCGTTCCTGGGTTCAACTTATGGCGATACGGTAATTGTACCCTTCTTTAAAAATACAGCACGCTATGGTCTTAATTATGGCATCAGGCGTAGCTTTGGGTATGATGATAAGACCCTGTCGCGCCTGTGGAAAACCTCCATCGAAAACACTTATAAACCTTTTCTAAAAGATACGGTTCAAAAGCCGGTAGGTATGAAGCTGGTTGATAGCAAAACAGGTGGCGATTTGGTAGTGGCGCCAGCTGTAAGCCCCGATGGTAATTATGTGGCCTTTTTATCGGCTAAAAGCTTGTTTTCTATAGATCTTTATCTTGCCGATGCGCATACGGGGCGCATCCTGCGAAAGCTCACAAGCAAGGTATCTAACACGCATATTGATGAGTTTAACTTTATAGAATCGGCAGGCGCTTGGTCGCCCGACGGTAAGAGGTTCGCCTTCAGTGTATTCAGCAAGGGTCGAAACCGGATGATTGTGGTTGATGTAGCCAGCGGTAACACACTGAATGATGTTTCGATGGGGAAAGCCGAGCAATTCAGTAACCTGTCCTGGTCGCCTACAGGTAAGGATATTGTTTTCCAGGGGCTATCCGAAGGTCAGGGCGATCTGTATTCCTATAACTTTGACACCCAAAAAGTCACCCAGCTGACCAACGATAAATATTCCGATTACCAGCCAAGCTATTCCAGGGATGGTAAAAAGATCATCTTCTCAAGTGACAGAACAACTTATGATCAGTCGTTAGAACAGGATATCCCGTTTAACCTGGCCGAGCTTGATCTGGCCACGGGCAAAATAACCGACATTAAAATATTCAACGGCTCCAACAATCTCAACCCGCAATACTCTGCCGATGGCTCGCAGATTTACTTTCTATCCAACCGCGATGGCTTCCGCAATATGTACCGCTATACCCCGGCTAGTGGTAAAATTGAGCAGATGACCGATCTGTTTACAGGTATATGCGGCATTACCGAATACTCGCCGGCCTTAAGCATCTCCAGTCATGATGATGTGGTTTACTCTTATTATCGCGCCCAAAAATATTCTCTGTACAACGCAAAGGCATCCGATTTTAAACCGGTGACATTGCAGGCTACCGATGTAAACTTTAGTGCTGGTATACTGCCGCCAGCCCGCGCCGTTGGTGTAGATCTGATTAACTCTAATTTGAATAATTACCTGGCCTATAAAAAAATCCCGGCCGATTCGGTTGTCAATATCGCCTACAAACCCAAGTTTAAGCTTGATTACTTAGCTGGCAGTGGTATTGGCATTGGCGTGAGTAGCTTTTACGGCACAAGTTTATCAAGCGGAATACAAGGCGTTTTCAGTGATATATTGGGCCGTAATCAGATATTCGCGGCAGCCTCTGTTAACGGACAGATATATGACTCCGGCGCAGCGATCACGTACGTAAACCAAACTGGCCGCTGGAATCTTGGCTTTGGTATATCACATATCCCTTACCAGTTTGGTGTACAAACACAAACCTTCCCAACAAAAAGCGTGAGCGGAAAAAACGAAACCGTTTTGTCGGATAATATTGATATCATACGCAATTTTGAAGATGCTGCCAGGGTATTCACCTCCTATCCTATCTCCAAAACAACACGTTTTGAGGTTGGAGCCGGAGCTTCTTATAACTCCTACCGGGTAGATCGCTATGCCGATTACTATGCATTAGATACCACTGTTAATGCTGATAAAAGCAAAACCATCACCCAAAATTATTTAACATCTGATAAGAAAAAGATAGCTAATGATGATGAAAGCAAGCTAATCGGTACCAGCTTAAAATCATATTCGCTTTTCAACGTATCAACCGCTTTGGTGGGCGATAATTCCTTTTTTGGTGTAACCGCACCGCTCAACGGTTTTAGATATCGACTGGAAGCAGAATACAACTTTGGCACCTACCATTTCTTTGCGCCAACTATCGATCTCAGAAAATACGTGCGGGTTGAACCTGTTACCTTTGCTGCCCGCTTTTATGGGTACGGACGTTTTGGTGGTGATGCAACAGGATTGTACCCTTTATATGTGGGCTATCCATTCTATATCCGTGGTTACGAAGGGCAAACTTTTTACAACAACGGCAGAGCAGGAACAAACGGCTTCACTATCGATCAGTTATCAGGCAGCCGAATCGCGGTATTTAATTTCGAGGTACGATTACCTTTTACCGGCCCCGAGAAGCTGGCCCAAATCAAATCAAAGTTCCTGTTTACCGATCTTAACTTATTTTTCGACGCCGGTTTAGCCTGGAACGCCGGCGATCATATTTATTTCCAGAAAAACCCACCGGTAATTGGCGAAAAACCGGTGCTTAATGACGATGGTACACCTTCCATAGTAAACGGACAGCCGGTTACTCAACCGGTATACGGCAGGGTTCCGGCACTAAGCGCGGGTATATCATTAAGGATTAACGTATTTGGAGCTTTTGTATTGGAACCCTACCTGGCCGTTCCATTTAATCGCACCGATGTTAAAAAACCATTATTTGGTTTAGGATTTACGCCCGGATGGTAGAATGATGATCATATAAAAGTAATAAAAGCAAAAGCGGCCCTAAAGCCGCTTTTTTTTATTTAAAACCTAAATGGTTCAAAATAGTTATGAAATAATATCTGTTTATATTTGCAGCCTGAAATGAAAAAAATACTGTTGTTGAGTTTGGCTCTGATGATGTGTAGCTTCGCCGTACTTGCCCAGGCAGCTGATACCGACCCTGTTGGCAATGTGCCGGCATTAGGTTCGATGAAAAGTACTGCTGGCGACAGCATGCAACCTGCCAATGATATTATACAAAATATAGCCGCAGATAAAGATCTGTCCATATTTTATAAATTTGTTAATTCGGCCAATCTAGCCGAAACCTATGAAAGCAAAGGTCCTATTACCATATTTGTACCTGCTAATGAAGCATTTGAAAGTTTACCGCCCGGTAAGCTTGATACACTTTTAAAACCAGCACACGTTTGGGAATTAACCCATCTACTTGCCTATCACGCTATCGCAGGAAAATTTAGTGCCAAAGAGTTACACAAGCGGATCAATAAACACAAAGGATCAACCACTTTAACTACCATTAGCGGTGGTAAACTCATTGCTAAAACCGACGGTAATAATAATATCATACTGGAAGATGAAACCGGTGGCCAATGTATCATTAGCCGATCAGATATTGCACAAAGCAACGGTGTAGTACATATCATCAGTAAAGTATTGTTACCCAAACCAAAGGCTGTATAATAATACAGATAGGTGACAATCTGCCTAAAGCATAGCTACGTATTTAAGATATAATAAATTGTAAGGTTTAGTTGCTATGAACGACTAAACATACAAAAACACAGATGGGCTTAGTAACTCATCAGGTTATTTATGTTGACTAAATACTTCCAAATGAAAAGATCAATTTTAGCAATAGCGATATTATTTGCTGTAACCGCATTCGGTTGCCAGAATAGCAGTGGACAGGATGCCAAAAGAAAGCTGAGCAAACCGGCAGAAGAGTGGAAAAAATCATTAACGCCCAACCAATACCATATTATGGTTGAAAGTGGAACAGAGCCGCCTTATAAAAACGAGTATTGGAACAACCACCAAAAAGGTGTTTATGTAAGTGCTGCTACCGGCGAAGTATTATTTAGCTCTGAAGATAAATTCGACAGCGGCACGGGCTGGCCAAGCTTTGTTAAACCCGTCGACTCTAAAAAAGTGGCCATTGTGCATGACGACAGTTATGGCATGAGCCGCGACGAGGTTATTGAAAAAAGTACCGGTTTACACCTGGGTCATGTTTTTGATGATGGCCCCGCCAATCGCGGAGGCAAAAGATATTGTATGAACTCAGGCGCGTTAAGGTTTATTAAAAAGTAACCGCCCGGCGATTAGCATTTACTGATGGGCGTAATTGTGGCCTTACACGCAACCCACTTTCATATTTTAGGCCAATGGTCAGATCTACCCAATCAGGATTAACAGGTCTGATCATTTTTTCTTTTTGCGGGCGTGTGTAGGTACTCACTACTTTAAAACGTTCCATAGCCTGCTCTTCGGTGTTGATCTCTTCAAAATAAACCAAACGGTTAAGCTGCTGCGCGCTGTCGAAAAACAAAGTGGGCATATCGCTATAAAATTGCAGTGTTTTTACAAGATCTGAGCATAAACCAACGTGAAGATTTTTCCTGTTTCTGTCGGTGATGATATATACAAAACGTTTCATTTTATGATAAAAATTTTGGTGAACCAATATTTATTACTAACTTTATGAGCATAAAATTACTAATAATTTTAGCAAATGCAAATTTTATGTCAATAATTTCACAAAATATTAAGTTTCTCCGCAAAAAGAAGGGTTTAACCCAGCAACAATTTGCCGATCAGTTAGGTATAAAACGTTCATTAGTAGGCGCATATGAAGAGGAAAGGGCCGAACCCAAATACGAACTACTAAAAACTTTAGCAATATTTTTTGACGTTACTATTGATGACTTTATTAACGAAACCATCGATGAAAAATGGGCACCTAAGCCCAAGGGCAATCCTGCCAACCTGCGTATACTAAGTATCTCTGTTGATAAAGAAGATAACGAGAACATTGAAATGGTACCGCTGAAAGCAAGCGCGGGTTATCTAAATGGCTATGCCGATCCGGAATATGTATCTCAATTACCTAAGTTTTATCTGCCTATGTTTAAACAAGGTACCTTCCGGGCCTTTGAAATAAAAGGCGATTCGATGCTGCCTATATTATCAGGCGATATTATTATAGGCGAATACCTGGAAAACTGGGCTGATATTAAAAGTGGCGAAACTTATATTGTGATATCCAAAAATGATGGTGTAGTATATAAACGCATCGGCAATAAATTTAAAGAAAACAAAAAGCTCAAACTGATATCCGACAATCCCGTTTACGAACCTTACGAAATAAACGGAGAAGATGTGCTGGAAATATGGAAAGCAAAAGGCTATATCTCCACGCAGTTACCACAACCCACTCCCGAGCCTACGATGGAAAGCCTCACCAGTATGATGGCTCAAATGCAGCGCTCCATATCCAATTTACAGCAAAGCAACAATTAAGTTACATCGGCTTATTTAAACCTTTACGATATATCTTTATCCTAAGATTATAAAACGTAATAAATTAAAAAGCTATGAAAAAATTGTTGTTAATGTGCTGTTTTCTCATCGGGATTTCAGCGGTAGGCCGTGCACAAGGTGGCGGTATGAGAAAAAGTCCGGAAGACAGGGCTAAAGATCTGCAAACACAGCTCAAGCTTTCTGACGATCAAACCACTAAAGTAACCGCCATATATAAAGACCAGGCTACCAAAATGGATAGCGTAAGAACGGCTGCCAATGGCGACAGGGATGCAATGAGAAGCGCTATGATGCCGATGATGAAAGCAACTAATGATAAGATCAAAGCAGTTTTAACTCCGGAACAAGCAACAGCTTATGATGCCTGGATGAAAGAGAGAATGGGCAGAATGAGACAAGGCGGCGGCGGAGGCGGCTCGCAAAATTAATTGATAATAAAAAGCGGCGCTAAGCCGCTTTTTATATTTTTGCACAAATCATTTCCATTTGACGGCTGCAGAAATATATCTAAAAAAGAAACTGGATGAAAGAAAATCATCAGGCGCTTACAGGACGTTAAAACCTGAAAGTGATCTTATTGATTTTTGTTCAAATGATTATCTCGGCTTTGCACGGTCGGCAATCTTAAAACACCTCATTGATCAGGAAGTACAAAATCATCCGCATAGTTTAAATGGCTCAACCGGGTCGCGGTTATTATCTGGCAATTTACAATATGCCGAAGATCTGGAAAAAACTATAGCTGCTCATCACCAATACCCGGCCGGTCTTCTTTTTAATTCAGGATACGATGCTAACCTGGGTTTATTGTCATCACTGGCGCAACGGGGCGATACCATCATATTGGATGAACTGATCCATGCCTCAGCCATTGATGGTGCCAGGTTAAGCTATGCCAATCGCTACAGCTTCAAACATAACGATATTGAAAGCCTTGAAGCTAAACTAAAATTAGCTAAAGGAAACTGTTACGTGGTAGTAGAGAGCATTTACTCCATGGACGGCGACACTCCCCCATTATTAGATATATTAAACATCACCGAAAAGTACGGTGCACACTTAATTGTTGACGAAGCTCACGCTGTAGGTTTACATCCTTTGGGCCTGGTAACAGAACTTGGTTTATCAAACAGGGTGTTCGCGTCATTAGTTACATTTGGTAAAGCACTGGGCGGCCATGGTGCCATTATGTTGGGCAGCGATATATTAAGACAATACCTGATCAATTTTGCCCGTTCATTTATTTATACAACCTCTGCTTCCTTTCATCAGCTGGCTTCCATAAAAATGGCTTACAGACTGTTAAATAGTGCAGAAGAGGAGATTATTAGTCTTAAAAATAATATCAAGCTGTTTAAAGAACAAATTAAGCAGGAAAGCGCGTATCCGCTATTAAATAGCGATAGTTCCATTCAATGCATCGTATTCAGGAGCAATGACAAAGCCCGTGAAATAGCAAACATTTTGCAAAATAAAGGGTTTGATGTTAGAGCTATAGTTAGTCCAACTGTTGCAGCCGGAACCGAAAGAATACGAATATGTCTGCACTCGTTTAATACAGCCAGTGATATAAACAAACTTGCCACAATTATTAACCAATTTATAAATGCCTGATAAACAACCCATATTCATTACCGGCATAGGCACCGGGGTTGGTAAAACGATTATTTCGGCCATCGTAACAGAAAAACTGAAAGCCGATTATTGGAAGCCCATACAATCCGGAGACCTGGATAACAGCGACACTCTAAAAGTACAGAGCCTTATATCAAACAAAACTACCCGTTTTTACCCCGAGGCTTATCGTTTAACACAGCCTTTTTCGCCACATAAATCGGCTGCGATTGATAAGATTGTAATAGATATCAAAAGTATCATTCCCCCACAAACCGATAATCAATTGGTTATTGAAGGCGCCGGAGGACTAATGGTTCCGTTGAATGACAACACTCTGATCATTGACCTGATCAAACAATTAAATGCACGGGTGATACTGGTATCACAAAATTACCTGGGTAGTATCAATCATACCCTGCTATCGCTTAGTATGCTCAAACAATATGATATACCCGTAATGGGCATCGTATTTAATGGAGATAAGGACATCTATTCAAAAACATTTATTCTCAATTACGCAGGGGTAACAGAGCTTGGACATGTACCCTCTTTTGATAACATTAACCCCAAAACAATAATTGAAGCGGGGAATTATATTGTATTGTGATATAACTTCAAAAAGTTGACTCCTACATTACAAATAAAAAAGCCGTATCCTATTTGATTGGATACGGCTTTTTTTATTGCGAAATAAATTACGGATTTTGACCTGAAGGCCCAATTGCAGGGTTAGCATTGATCTCATCCTGAGGAATAAGCCATTGCCATCTTACATCACCAACAACCTCACTTAGTGTTTGTGCTAAAGCAGTAGTATGGTTTGAGTTCTTCCTGTCTAATGGCAGGTTAAGACGCTTTAAATCTAAAAAGCGGAATCCCTCGCCCCACAACTCAACTCTTCGTTGAATGAGGATCTCATTAATTAAGGCATCACCTGTATTAGTAGACTGTACATAACCGGGGTTTCTGTTTTTAGCTAAAGTGTAAAGTACAGCTTGTGCAGTGGCCGTTTCTCCTGCTTTTGCACGCGCTTCTGCTTCGATCAGATACATTTCGGCTACACGCATATGAGGTACATCACCAATACTGGTTGTACCGGCAACTAAAAACTTTCTGTTCATGTATTTAGCTCTTGTACTTGTAGAAGTAGGAATAGGAAATGCTGTATTTTTACCGGTTGGATCCCATAATGTTTTCCGGATATCGGTAGCTGCTATCTGATCATAAAGCAAGGAGTTGATAGCTTTAGGATTGGCCCTGATATTACTAGAGTTGTAGTTAGCCGACATATAGGCAAAGAATGAATAGAAATACTGTGTCTGATCTTCAACCTGATGGCTTCCCCACATCCATTCAACATTTTTATAATCATTAAATCCTGCGGTATAATCGGCGTTGCTCATCAACGAAAGTCCGGCTTTGGCTTCAGATGCATTTTGTGCTGCTTTAGCCCAGTTGCCTTGAGTAAGGGCAATCCTGGCCCTTAAACCCTTAGCAACATTAATGCTGAAATGTGATTTATTAGGGCTGGCGGTAGCAGTAGCAAATAAGGCCACGGCATCATCAATATCCTTATTTATCTGAGTATAAACAGCCTCAACTGTGGCACGTGGTTGCGGGGTAATTGTACTTGTAATTAATATTGGCACTCCCGGCTGTGTATTATTACCAGCACTATCATATCGTTTACCATAAAGCTGTACCAATACAAAATGAGCCCAAGCGCGGTAACATAACGCTTCCGCCTTTATTAGGTCTTTGTCGGCCTGTGGGCCTGTTGCACCTCCTACTTTTTCAATTATAAAGTTAGCATTAACAATAATTTGATAATAAAACTGGTAGGGAAATTTATCATCAATGGAGGTAGCACTCCTGTGCGAGATCCATTTGTACATATTGTTAAACCATCCGTTGCCTGCACTTGTATTCACAAGATCTTCACCCAACATATCCAGATCGATCATAATACCACTTTCCCCACCCTGGTTTTGTGTATTATTATATTGTGTATATAAAGACCGGTGAATTCCGTTTAATGCTGCCATCGCATTAGTAGTAGTTGTAAAAACACCAGAATTATCAACCTGACTTGTAGGCGCTGTTTCTAGATAGCTTTTTTTACAAGCAGTAATACTTAATGCCACAAAAATTAGTGGTAAGAATATATATTTTAACTTTTTCATATTAAACTTCCTTTTAGAATCCAACATTTAACCCAAGACTAACTAAACGTGTTGGAGAATAACCATTAGCCGAAACTCCGCTGTATGCATAGGTTGGATCCATACCTTTACGTTTTGAAATTAAACCAAGATTTTCGCCGCTTACATATATCCGCGCATTACGAACATCAATTTTTGACACCCAGCTTTGAGGCAGGGTATAGCTAAAAGTTGCCTGTCTGAAGCTTAAGTAGGAGGCATCAATCAGGAAGCGGTTGGATGTTGCATTATTATAGGTTGACAAACCAATATCCATACGGGGCACATTAGTAACATCGCCTGGTTTTTGCCAGCTTTTCAGCGCATCAACATGCAGCGCGCCACCATAACTTGAGTATGACATTAAGGATTGATAATTACTGTCATAAACTTTACCACCTACAGAATAATTGATCAGGAAGCTCAGTGCAAAGTTTTTATAGATAAAGTTATTGGCGAAACTTCCAAAGTATTTTGGTATGGCCGAGCCCGAATAAGCAAATAAAGCATTATTGGGATTAGTTGTATAATCAACACCATTAATGGTACGGCTTTGCGCAGGATTACCTACGGCTATACTTTTGTCTCTAACGTACAAAGAAGAACCATCAGAAGGATCAACCCCACCCCATTGACGTAACCAGTAATCATAAATAGAATGACCAATAGCTAATTGTTTGGTGCCGGTAATGATAGTTGGTTGTCCGTCAGGCATTTTGGTGATCCTATTTTTGATAATCGACCAGTTTAAAGTTGCATCCCATTTGAAATTCCTACCTTTTACTATATCACCGGCAATCTGAACTTCGATACCCTTATTATACATAGAGCCGATGTTTTTTGCAATAGTACCTACCCCAGAAGATACAGGAAGAGGAACAGCAAATAGTAAATTACTTGATTTTCTGTTAAAAACCTCAACTGTACCATGTAATCTATTTTTAAACATTCCATACTCTACTGCGATATCGGTGGAGTAATTGGTTTCCCACTTCAGGTTAGGAGTTGGCAAACTATATAATAATAAACCAGGCTCCGAAGCATTGTTATTGTTCAGGTTATAAAGCGACTGGTAGTTATAGTAAGTTTCATTACTATTCACATCAAGCAGTTTATCGTTACCAACAGAACCGTAAGAAGCACGCAGCTTTAAATAATTAAGCCAGCTAACATTATTTAAAAAGTTCTCAGCACTTACTAACCATGCGCCACCTACCGAAAAGAAATTACCCCATCTGTTTTGTTTTGAAAACTTGGATGAACCATCGGCACGATAACTTCCGTTTAAAAAATACTTACTGTCATAGTTGTAATTTACCTGTGAAAAATAAGACTCTAATTTATAAACATCAGTATATGAGTTTAAGTTACTGGTAGTTGTAAAGTTTGCCAGTTCGGTAATGCCGTCAACAACCTGGGTATTGCGTGAGCCTGTAAGGTATTTGTATTGATACTGGTAATTTTCATGACCGGCTATTGCGCTAATGCTATGCTTGTCAAGGTTTTTATTATAACTCAATATCTGGTTGATAGTATATGACGTGGTTGTAGATGCACTTACAGAAGCCCGGCCACCAGGTGCACCGTCGCCTACTATTTTGTTATCATAGGTTGATGCATCATAATTATCAATATCAACGTTAGCACTTGGAGTAAACTTAAAATCTTTCAAAAAGGATATTTCACCATAAGTACGGGCACTCAGAACATTACGTTTAAATAGGTTGTTATTTAACAATGTTTCTTCAACCACATGCCTGCCATTACTTGCACCGGCCGGGCGGGCGGCGCCAAGATCATACACTTTGTTGCCATTTGCATCTAAAACAAATGCCCCGCTTGCATCATGAACGTATACCGGGTATATGGGTCCTATACCACGTGCAAAACTAAAAATGTTATTGTAGGCTGTAGTACCAATACCACTTGCCTGATTCGACTTGGTAATATTTCCTGCCAGGTTAAGTCCGGTTTTAAACCATTTCACAGGTCTGGCATTTAAACTTAATCTACCAGTAAATCTTTCATAATCAGATTTCTGTATATATCCCTTATCATTTAAATAACCCAAGGATAAGAAATAATCGTTTTTATCTGTAGCGCCGCTGTAATTTAAATTAGCATCTGTTCTTTTGCCGGTACGCTTCAATGGGGCATACCAATCAAAATCATTGTATAAAAGCTTAGCATCAGGATTAAGCTTACCATCCGTTCCTACTATACTATTATCCGCTACGTTAAAAGGATTATAACCTAATAGGCCTTTTATCGCTCCTGAAGCTTTTGTTGCAGCGTCTGCAGCACTGATACCCGTACCACTTGCGGGGTAAACAAGGCTATTTTTATAGGCTTGCCATGCTAATGGATAATATTGTTGAGCATTAACCCGGTCATACTCAGGCACTCCTCTTGAGCTTATACCCTGGTTAATATTTAAGTTTAACTGGTCATGTCCTTTTTTACCTTTCAGTGTGGTAATAATAACTACACCATTTGCTGCCCTTGAACCATATAATGCCGACGCCGACGCATCTTTTAATACAGATATGTTATCAATATCATTAACATTTAAATTTCCTATACCAAGGTCATATACCGAACCATCCACTACATATAAAGGCTCACTTGAAGCATTTATAGATCCAATTCCACGAATTCTGACAGATCCTGTAGCACCCGGTTGACCGCTACCCGCTGTTACCTGTATACCAGGGGCGGCACCTTGTAATGCATTATTAACATTGGTTAACGTTCTTTGCGCCAACGCATCTTTATTAATAGTAGCTACCGAACCTGTTAAAGCTTCTTTCTTGGATGTTCCATAAGCCACCACAACAACTTCTGTTAATTGTTTGTTAACGAGATCCAATTTTACATCAATTTTTTGCGATGAACCCGCTTTAACAGTTAGTGTGTTGTATCCAATAAAACTAAATACCAACGAATTTTCACCAGATGCAGCACTAATGGTATACACACCATTGGCGTTGGTTTGTACACCCCGGTCAGTACCTTGAATTTTAACAGAGACCCCTGATAATGGCAATCCATCGTCAGCGCTTGATACCTTTCCAGTAATTTTTCTGACCTGAGCAAATACACCATTTAGTGAAATAATACTTAAGACAAAAAACAAGAGTAATGTTTTCTTCATACTTTTTTTGTTTTAGTTTTTATATAAATTAATTGTGATGAAAGTATGAATTTTGTATTTAGTAACATATGATTGTTACATAGTAAATAACATTTTACAATAAAATGACTGCTTTATTAACATTATTACCTAATTATCGCTCAAATATTCTCTTATTTCCTTGGATATAATTAACCAGCAATAAACTCATTTACAACAACTAACAACATTATTTATTCCTATTTGGGTTATTAAACTTCACTACCATGAATAAATACAGCAATCATCATCCAGGTACCTGAAGGTATTTTGTCAAATAAATAATTTACGCCACTTTAGCTTATCGTTTTAAAGCAATATATAACCTCACATCAGCATGAAAAATATTACCGTAATAGGTTCAGGAACAATGGGCAATGGCATTGCCCATACTTTTGCGCAGCATAATTTTGAAGTGTCATTAGTTGATATTAACCCCGACGCTTTAAATAAAGCTGTACAAACCATCACCAGCAATCTCGATCGTCAGTTAAAAAAGGGGGCTATAGATGAGCAATTAAAAAATGATACGCTTAGTCGTATTAAGACTTACACCGATTTGCAACAGGGAGTGGCGAATGCTGATCTGGTTATAGAGGCCGCTACGGAGAACAGGGACATTAAATTGAAGTTATTCAGGCAGCTCAGTGATATTTGTGGTGATAAAGTGATCCTCGCCTCCAATACATCGTCCATATCCATTACCCAAATTGCTGCAGTTACTAAAAATCCGGGCAATGTGATAGGCATGCATTTCATGAACCCCGTACCGGTAATGAAACTGGTAGAAGTGATCAGAGGTTATGCTACTACCGATCATGTTACTCAAACCGTAATGCAATTATCCAAAACATTAGGCAAAGACCCGGTTGAAGTGAATGATTACCCCGGCTTTGTGGCCAACCGGATCTTAATGCCAATGATTAACGAGGCTATTTATACGTTATATGAAGGGGTTGCCGGTGTTGAAGAGATTGATACCGTGATGAAACTGGGCATGGCTCACCCCATGGGCCCTTTACAATTGGCCGATTTTATCGGACTTGATGTTTGTCTGGCTATTTTAAAGGTATTATACGATGGCTTTGGCAATCAAAAATATGCACCTTGTCCGTTATTAGTGAATATGGTAACAGCAGGCCATTTGGGTGCAAAATCAGGAAATGGCTTTTATAAGTATACCCAAGGCAGCAAAGAACTGATAGTAGCTGACAAATTCACCAAAAATTCATTAAACCTATAATTATCTTAATGGTCTATAATCTGTAAGCATTTTTAATTAAAACACTTTACAGATGAAAAAGATAGCGAAAATAGGATTATTACTGGCCTTAACCGGCACTTTATTCAGTTCATGCGCCGCCGACTATTATGTAGCCGAACGCCCTGCTGAACCAGTGTATGTACGCCCTGTTGCTCCCTATCCCGGCGCCTATTGGGTTCCCGGCGAGTGGGCCTGGCGTGGCGGAAGATATGCTTATATTAATGGCTACTATGCTCATCCTCGCCCTGGCCGTGTTTATGTACAGGGATATTGGCACCCCGTTCATCGTGGATACGCATGGCATCGAGGCTATTGGAGATAAGCTGCAAATGTGCGGATATGCAGATGTGCAAATGATGGATGGATAAAAAAAGACCTTGCTGAACTCAGCAAGGTCTTTTTTTATTTGCAGTTTATAATCGTTTATTCATTCGCGTATCTGCATATCCGCACATTTGCACATCAAACTACATTCGCTCAGGCACATCAATACCCAGCAGGTTCATGGCCTTACTGATCACTTTGGCCGATGATGCCGATAACTGCAAGCGAAATTGCTTTGCTATTTCGTCCTCGGCCTGGAGGATTGATTTTTCATGATAAAATTTATTATACACCTTGGCTAATTCGTATACATAGTTGGCTATAACCGCCGGGCTATAATCTTTAGCTGCTGTATGGATAACATCAGGAAACTGAGTTAACAATACGATCAGATCACGCTCAACATCTGCAAGTTCTGCAATTTCAACTGTAGTATTAACCTGATAATTGGCTCTGCTCAACACCGATTTGATACGGGCATGGGTGTATTGTATAAATGGCCCGGTATGCCCTTGAAAATCAACCGACTCATTAGGATCAAACAACAAGCGTTTTTTAGGATCAACCTTTAAAAGAAAATATTTCAGCGCCCCCATACCAATAGTGTGGTATAACTGTTGCTTATCTTCTTCACTAAAGCCATCAACCTTGCCCATAGCTTCGGTTTGTTCCTTAGCGGTAGCTTCCATTTCGGCCATCAGATCATCGGCATCAACTACAGTACCCTCACGTGATTTCATTTTACCCGATGGCAAATCAACCATACCGTACGACAAGTGGAACAAACCATCTGCCCCGGCTTTACCCAATTTACGCAATATCAGGAATAGTACTTTAAAGTGATAATCCTGCTCATTACCTACCACATAGATTGATTTATCCATGTGGAAGTCGTTATATTTTAACTGGGCAGTACCCAAATCCTGGGTAATATAAACCGATGTACCGTCGGAGCGTAATACCAGTTTCTCATCCAATCCATCAGACGTTAAATCTATCCAAACGGAGCCATCTGGCTTTTTGAAGAAAACACCTTTTTCCAGGCCTTCTTCTATAATATCCTTACCTAAAAGATAGGTATTTGATTCGTAGTAATATTTATCGAAATCAACACCTAATTGTTTGTAGGTTTCAGCAAACCCTGCGTATACCCAGCTATTCATGGTTTTCCACAGATTGATCACCTCAGAATCACCAGCCTCCCATTTTTGCAGCATTTGCTGAGCTTCTTTGATAACAGGAGCATTCTTTTTGGCTTCATCCTCACTTTGCCCTTCAGCTTTCAGCTCTTCGATCTGAGTTTTATAAGCCTTATCAAAAAGCACATAATATTTACCTACCAAATGATCACCTTTCATACCCGACGACTCAGGTGTTTCACCATTGCCAAACATTTGCCAGGCCAGCATGGATTTGCATATGTGTATACCGCGATCATTCACCAGGTTTGCTTTTACTACTTCATAACCGGCCGCGCCTAATATCTGCGCTACAGAATAACCTAAGAGGTTATTACGGATATGTCCCAGGTGCAGTGGCTTGTTGGTATTGGGTGACGAATATTCCACCATTACTTTTTGACCATTGGACTTGGTTACGGCAAAACCACCCGGCAATATATGGCTATATAATTGACCAATCCAGTATTCATCACTGATAGAAATATTCAGAAAACCTTTAATCACGTTAAACGCGGCAATTTCCTTTACTTCATTTTTCAGGTATTCGCCTATTTCGGCACCCGTTTGCTCTGGGCCTTTGCGCGAAAATTTGGTAAAAGGAAATGTTACTATAGTTATTTGCCCTTCAAATTCTTTTCGGGTTTCCTGTAAACTTATAGCAGCCGGGGCTACATCTGTTTGATATAGTTGTTTTATTGCTTTAACAGCCGCCTCAATAATAAAATCCATTCGGCAAAATTAATTAAATTGCTAATATCCTTGTTATAATAAAATGTTGATTATTCTCAATAGATTTGCTCTTCTCATACCTATTTATGACACTTAAAAACAACGATTTTAAAATAGATGTAACCTCCGAAATAGGAACGCTCCGCACCCTACTCATTCACAGCCCCGATAGCGGCCTGGGTAAAGTAGTACCATCAAAAGCTCAGGATTGGCTTTTTGAAGATATTGTACATCTGGATACCATGCGTAAAAACGAGTATGATTATTACGTAAAACTGTTGCTTTATTTTTTAGATCCGGATAAGATCAAAGGTAAACTACAGCAAGTTGATCAAGATCATCAACGTGCATTTTTTAAACCTGACAATCCTGATTTTCATGCTTCGGGAAAAGTAATTGAGATACAAACCCTGCTTGCCGATATTTTAAAACAAGCCGATATCCGCGAAAAACTGGTAGCATCAGTTTGCGCTATTGAAAGCTGTAATTATCGTCTGCAGCAGCAATTAATTGATACCGATCCTGTTGAGCTGTCTAAAATATTTATATCGGGCTCATTAAGTACCGAAGAAATGATCTTCGCGCCAATACCTAATCTTATTTTCTCGAGGGATATTGGCATTGCCATTAATAACCACATGCTGTTGAATAAGCCTGCAAAAAAAGCACGCTTCCGCGAAACATTACTGGCACGATATATATTTTTTAATCATCCATTGTTTGCGGAGTACCGTAACAACATTTTAGAGATACCGGAAACCGCACAGCATTTTTTACGCCCCGGCGAAGACAATCTCGAAAAAACAACCCTGGAGGGTGGCGATGTGATGATGGTAAGTCCACAACATCTGGTTATCGGCTGCAGCGAACGCACGTCTATCAGCGGAGCCAATGAAGCCATTAAACTTTTGTTTGACAATGATGTAGTGAAGAAAGTAACCATTGTGAAAATTCCGCACAAGCGCGATTACATGCACATTGATACGGTTTTCACGCAGGTTAAACGCGATACCTGGGTACTGTTACGCTCGCTGGCTGTTGCCGAAGCCCCTATTGAAGAACAAGAGCCTATATCCTGGTTTGCTGATAAAAAACAAAAGGAACGACCAGAAATTGTACAATTTGAAAAAGGTGAGAAGCCAAGATTATTTGGTTGCATTGAGGATCTGTTAGCAGATATCAGTGAAAATGATTTGCAAAGCGGTCATAAAACAAAATTCATCTACTCGGGCAATAATACGTTCCCATTTGATGCCCGTGAACAATGGACAGATTCTTGCAACCTATTGGCCATTAAAGAAGGCGTGGTTTTAGGATACGATCGTAATGATAAAACTGTGGAAGCCTTTAAACAAAACGGCTTTAGTGTGATTAGAGTAAATGATCTACTGCAGAAATTTGAATCCGGCGAACTTGATCCGCAAAACCTGGCCAACACTTTAATTTTAATGCCATCGGCAGAGCTTTCCAGAGCCCGCGGTGGTTTTCATTGCATGAGCATGCCGCTTTTAAGGGATAAAGTTTTATAATCATCAATTCATTGGATCATTAAGTCATTTTCTAAAAAAACTTAATGATCCAATGACTAAATGACCTAATGACTAAATAAAATGATCAACCATCAATCAACCAATAATATATTAATGATCAGGCCGGTAAGTTTCGGCTTTAATGAACAAACAGCCGGGAGTAACGCATTTCAAAACCGTGATGCAGATCAGCAGGCCGTTCAAAATAAGGCCCGGAACGAGTTTGACGGCTTTGTAAAAACGCTGAAAGAAAATGGAGTAAATGTTACTGTAGTTGATGATACTCCACAGCCGCATACGCCTGACTCTATCTTCCCGAACAACTGGGTATCATTTCATGCCGATGGTCAGGTGTTTTTATACCCCATGCAAGCCGAAAACCGTCGGTTGGAACGCCGCGAAGATATCATCAGCAAACTGGAGGATCATTTCAAGATAAATCATGTTATAGATTTAAGTCGTTTTGAAGACGAAACCAAATTTCTGGAAGGTACAGGCAGTATGGTACTCGACAGGGAAAATAAAATAGCCTATGCCTGTCTTTCTCCTCGTACAGATAAAGATGTGTTAAACTTATTTTGCAAACAGGCAGGCTATCAGGCCATCAGCTTTGACGCGGTTGATGAACATGGAAAAGCTATTTATCACACCAATGTACTCATGTGCATTGGAAGTGGCTTTGCTGTTATTTGTTCCGACAGCATTCCTAATCCACATGAAAAAATAGAAGTTCTGGAATCGCTGCGATCAACCCAAAAAGAAATTATTGAAATATCATTTGAACAAATGAACCGGTTTGCCGGCAATATGCTGGAGGTAAAGAACAAGACTGACGAAACCCTGATCGTGATGTCGAAAAATGCTTACGATGCTCTTCATGAAGAACAAAAAAGCACACTCCGAAAATATGGAAAGCTGGTTTATGCTGATATCAATACGATTGAAACCAATGGTGGCGGCAGTGCCCGTTGCATGATGGCGGAAGTGCATTTACCTGCCGCATCAGATCATTAGTTTGCCCATCTATCATTTTGCACCAAAATGTATACAGCTTTCTGACACTTGGCACAGAAAAACTTTCTTACAGGCAGAAAAAATAAAATATTTTTAACAAACCAGTTTCTGTGCATTTGGAAATGAAACTGATTTTTACAGGTAGAACAATAGTACTTTTTGTTGTTATAATTTCGCTCAACCATAATTAATCAAAAGATAATTAATATAGCTAAAATAGAAATAATAAACAAAAAATTAACTATAAGGAATAAAATTTATGTAAACATTTATAACAAATATATCTTTTAACTGGCATCCAAAATAAAAGTGTCTTGAATAATGCACCTCTTGGAATCCTTTCAACCTGTCCTGCACCGCATTTTGTACAAAATAGTTGTTTCCTATTAACATTATTTGAATGAGAGGTTGTTATTGACTGTAGCGACATAAATTACCCTTTATATAATACAATAATAACCAGGAGTGAACAAAATGAATGCCACACAGCAACTATCTTAACTATAAAATAAAAACTTTACTTTAACAAGATATCTTTTACGTTTTTTCTAATCTCTTTTTACTGGTTTAAAGCATTATCAGGCAACCCATATGACACATTATAATTCGCTGATTATTAACCCCAAAACAGCATGAATATACCATCTCCTACTGCGTGCTAAATAAATTACATTCAAACTATAAAATTTATCCTAACAATTAGCCGTTAATTCCGTTTAAAAATCACATTTTTGCCCCAAATTTTTTAAGGATGCAGAGTTACCAGGAATTTCTTGATTTGAGTGTAGGTTTCCCGCAGGATGGTTTTGAAATCATCGACGATGAACTATACTTTCAGGACCTTAATTTAATGGAGATGATCGAAACGTATGGTACGCCACTTCGTTTTACTTATCTGCCCATGATAACCAAGAAAATACAGCAAGCTAAGCTGTTATTTCAACAGGCTATCATCAAAAACAATTACCGTGGCAGCTATAAATACTGCTATTGTACCAAGAGTTCGCATTTCAGGCACATTGTGGAAGAAGCGTTGAAAAACGAAATCCACCTGGAAACATCCTCAGCCTTTGATATGCCGATGATTGATGCTTTAGAGAAAAAAGGCGCGGTAACCAAGGATATCACCGTAATATGTAATGGATTCAAAACGTTCCAGTATAAAACCTATATTATCGACATGCTGCATGATGGTTTTAAAAACATCATCCCGGTATTGGATAATAAGGAGGAATTTAATCTATACGATGATGAGATTGAAATGGATACCCCATGTAACCTGGGTATCCGTATAGCGGCTGAAGAGCAACCCGACTCGCAATTCTATACCTCCCGTTTGGGTGTACGTATGGAAGATGTGATCGATTTTTATCATAACAAGATCGAAGAGAATCCTAATTTCCAGGTAAAACTCTTGCACTTTTTCATTAATTCTGGTATATCAGATACTCCATACTACTGGAACGAACTGGAAAAATATGTAACACTTTACTGTAAGTTCAAGAAAGTAAATCCACATCTGGATACACTGGATATTGGCGGTGGTATGCCTTTCAAAGATTCATTGGTGTTTGATTTTGATTACGAGTACATGATCAACGAGATTGTGAGCCGTATTAAAGAAATTTGCGCTGATAACGACACCGTTGAACCGGATATTATTACCGAATTTGGTAAATACACGGTTGCCGAAGCTTCAGGCATTCTTTATAAGGTGTTAGGTCGTAAGCAACAAAATGATCGTGAAAGATGGTTGATGCTGGATGGTTCATTCATTACCAATTTACCAGATGTTTGGGCTCTGAACCAAAAATATATCCTATTGCCTATTAACAACTGGGATTCGGAATATGAGCGCGTAAACCTGGGAGGTATAACCTGCGATGGCCAGGATTATTATAACCAGGAAGCTCACATGAACAGTGTATTTATGCCTAAAACCCGTAAGGTACAGTACCTGGGCTTTTTTAACACAGGAGCATATCAGGAAGTACTAAGCGGATATGGTGGTATACACCATTGTCTGCTTCCTTCACCTAAACACGTGATCATCCGTCGTAACCGCGACGAAACATTCAACTTTGAGGTGTTTGGTGAAGAGCAAAACAGTAAACAGGTACTGAAAATACTGGGTTATACTACATAAAAGTTTGCAGTTCCGAGTTGATAGCCAATACAACTCTTCCCATACTTATAGCGATAGATTGAATCTATCGCTATTTTTTTGACCGTTGATTTTCATGATTTCGTTGATAACGCTGATTATTTTGAATCCTAATTCAAACTGCAAACTCACTTCGCCGAAGCTACTCCCCAGTAACAACTATTTCTGATCTTTTTTAAAATCTCAGGTGTTATGCTGGATATGGGCTGCTGATATTTACCTTCGTTATTAAGCAAATACATCGTTCCGCTTTGATTATTATAGGCATAGGAGCATAAATTATGCTCTTCCCCATCTTCATTTTTCCGAACATCTATTCTGATTCCATCGGTCAGGTTGGATTTATTTGCTGGCTCTGCCGGGGCTGAAGCTCTGATCCAATTAACAGTATAAGCTATATTTTGTGACGATACTGATGCTGTATTTTGTTTATAACTTTTGCTGGCCTGTATCACTTGCAGCAAGCATTTCACGCAAGGTTCTGCCACAGTAGCAGTACCATAGTTTTTCTGCGGGTTATTAATAACACTATCCTTTTTGCCCGCTACCTGTATGGTAGTTTTTGTAATATCGGCAGATACCGGTTTGGTTTTGGCATGCTCGCAGGCGGTTAAGGCCGCCATCATTATACAAAAACAAGTATTCAATTTTAATATCCTCATGCAAAATAACCTATTCTTTATTGTATATACAGCAATGAAAGCTTTTTGTGTTAACCGTATGTAAACTACACTAGCTCAAAACGACAAAATCACTGCCATTTTAATTTAAACAAGTTATTTATTGCATTTAATGGACATGAAAAGACCTGATTTTCTATAAAAATTTCTTAAAATTGTCTGATTTAATTTTCCCTTGCTGCTAAACATGCCTGCAGGACTTAATCATCACAACAATTTTCAAAAAACCGGGTTATACCTGGTATAATTTAACTTGAGCGTACCTCTACAGGTATTATAAAAAGATGGCTAATAGCGATAAAGTTTCAGAATCAAAGGTTGACGTAGTTTTAATTGGCGCAGGTATCATGAGCGCTACATTGGGGGTAATGCTTAAAGAACTGCAACCCGATTTGACCATTGAAATTTTTGAACGACTTGAAGTTATAGCTGCGGAAAGTTCGGCCCCGATGAACAATGCGGGTACCGGCCATTCTGCTTTCTGTGAATTAAATTATACTCCCGAACTTCCGGACGGGACTGTTGAAATAAAAAAAGCCATTAAAATTGCCGAACAGTTTGAGATATCTAAAGAATTCTGGTCATATCTCATCGAACAAAAATATATTCCATCGGCACAAAGCTTTATCCGCAAAGTGCCTCACATGAGCTTTGTTTGGGGGCCCGAGAATGTAAATTATTTAAAAAAACGCCAGGAAGCCCTTACCAAACATCACTTTTTTAAGGGGATGCTTTATTCTGAAGACAAAGCGCAGCTTCAGCAATGGATTCCGCTGGTGATGGAAGGGCGCAGCGAGAATGAAAAAGTTTCGGCCACATTCATGGGTTTAGGTACAGATGTAAACTTTGGCAGTTTAACCAGTAGCTTGCTGGATCAGCTGAAACAAAAAAACGGAGTTGCTCTTCATCTTAACCACGATGTACGTAACCTTAAACGTAATAAAGATAATAGCTGGCAGGTGACCGTAAAAGACAAAACAACCGGTCAAAAAAGAAAACTGACCTCTGATTTTGTGTTTGTTGGAGCCGGTGGCGGTGCTTTACCCCTGTTGCAAAAATCGGGTATTGCCGAAAGCAAGGGCTTTGGAGGTTTCCCGGTAAGCGGGCAATGGCTGGTGTGTAACAACCCTGATGTTGTTGCGCGTCATGAAGCCAAAGTATATGGTAAAGCATCTGTAGGTTCGCCGCCAATGTCGGTACCTCACCTGGATACCCGGATGATCAATGGTAAAAGAGAATTACTTTTTGGCCCATACGCCGGCTTCTCCACCCGCTTTTTAAAAAGAGGCTCATTGCTTGATTTGTTTTGCTCCATCAAGCTAAATAACATATGGCCCCTGCTTGCTGTAGGACGCGACAACTGGCCACTTACCAAATATCTCATTAGTCAGGTATTACAATCGCCTACAGATCGCTTAAAGGCTTTACAAGAGTACATGCCTACTGCCAAGGCAAACGAGTGGGATCTGGATGTAGCCGGCCAACGTGTACAGGTGATTAAAAAGGACGCCAAACATGGCGGTGTACTGGAATTTGGAACTGAAGTAGTAACATCAGCCGATGGCAGTATATCGGCATTACTCGGCGCGTCACCGGGCGCATCAACTTCGGTACCTATCATGATTCAGTTAATAGAGCGTTGTTTTAAAACCCACATCAAAACTGATGAGTGGCAGCAAAAATTAAAAGAAATGATACCATCGTACGGGCAATCATTAGCTAATGATGAGGCCTTGAGTGAGGTTACCAGGACCAGAACAAGCAAGGTGTTAGGAATAGCATAGAAGACCCAGAATAAATAAAAAAAGAGGCTGTATCATAAATCATGATCAGCCTCTTTTTTTATTTATTCAGATATTTAAGCAACGTATAGTCTGAGGTTGGGTTAACTCCATTAACAAAAGTGGGTTTACATGGTTTACACTTTTCATGGTTAACATCAATTTAAATATCTAATAATCAACTTATTATGATTTTTTATTCAAAATTATGTAAACCCACTTTTGTATAATATTACCGGCTAAGTTTTAACTCATAAGAAAAACAACACCAGTGATGTCTGTTTTCAAACAGACAGTTCCCGAAGATGGCCAATTCGATTTATGATACAGCTTCTTTTTATTTAAAAGCTTCTGAAAACAAATAGCTTACTGAAAAACACCGGCATTCATACCACTATTAACAGCCGTCTCTTTAACCTTAAATTCGGCTGCTTGCCCCAGCAGGGTAGTTTTAAGGAGGAACGGTATGCGGATGCCTCCGTTGATACCCTCATAATCAGCAAATTCCGTCACCGAGTTTACAGAGCCTTCAACTACCTGCTTTATTTTAAGACCAGTTTTCTGGCTATAAAAATTCCGTATTTGTGTTCCTTCGGCCAGGTTTATATCAATTTCATAAGCCAGGTCGCCATTCACAATCTTCAGGGTAGAGTCGAGTTCCATAGCATATCCACCTTTTTCATAGTCGAGCTCGGGGAAAGGTCTGCTTTTTGCTTTTATTATTTTTTTACCGCCCTCATCCAATGGTATTTCACGGCTTAATTGCTGTATACTAATGCGGTCACCATTCACCAAAACATGGGCCACAACCAAATTGTTGTACGATGGCACGGTTATTTGCTGAAAAAACATATCCGGTGATCTGTACCGGCTAACCATCTGCACTTCGGAACCCTGAACGGTACCCGTTGAGGATATTTGCAGATCTTTTATATTTTTCAGTTTCTCGGTGCCGCCTATAGCATCAATATATGTTTTGATAACACTCGCAGCTGTAGTACCGGCGGGCACAGGCAATCCGCTGAATGAATTATTCTCAGGATTGATATCAGGCAAAAGATGATCGGGATCAAGTACAGCCGAAACAATTTTTGAAGTTGATTTATAGTGAAATGTCCAAACTCCGCCACGCTGCCATATTTCAACCGGGAGCTTTACAGTAGCGGTTTTACCGTTTTCTTCTTTGATGAGTATAGTTACCGGTAAAGCCATTTCTTCCAGGTTCTCCAACGTAATCAATGCTCCCTTGGAGGCATCACCATCTGGGTAAGTGATATCCCTTATCCCCTGGTCAAGCTTCCAGGTGGTGAAAAACCATTCATTCCAAAACCAGCTCAGATCTTCACCTGCTGCATTATCCATAGTATGGAAAAAATCCCATGGCGTAGGGTGTTTAAATGCCCAGCGTTTGATATAGGTTTTAAAGGCATAATCAAAGCGTTGTTCACCCAAAACCTGCTCGCGCAATATAGCCAATCCAAGTGCCGGTTTTTCATAAGCCGCTGCGCCTAAATAATCAGCCTGGATCACATCGGGGATAGTCATGATTGGCTCCGCTTCGGGACTAAATAATTGCAATGCGGCCTTTTGCTGATCGGGCTTTATATAAAATTCACCGTTGTTAAATACTTTGGTGTCTACATTATTTAAAAACGTATTAAAACCTTCATCCATCCAGGCATATTTACGCTCGTTCGATCCCACGATCATCGGGAACCAATTATGTCCAAATTCATGGTTGGTCACTTCCCATAACTCTCCTGCTTTATTCTCCGATCCGCAAAAAACAATTCCCGGGTACTCCATGCCACCAACCGTACCCGCCACATTGGTAGCTACCGGGTATGTATACTCAAACCATTGGTTGGAGTATAGCTCAATGGCACCCTTTACATATTCTGTAGAACGGCTCCAGGATTGCTTACCCTTACTTTCAATTGGATAAACCGATTGTGCCAGGGCTTTTTTTCCGCTGGGCAAATTAATACGTGCCGCATCCCATATAAATGCTTTTGAGGCAGCCCATGCTACATCCCGCGCATTTTTGCATAAAAAATGCCAGGTAAGGGTTGATTTTTTAGGATAATCATCTTTTCGCAAAATATCAGCAGAGTCCTTGATCATGACTGTCTTATCACTTTTCCGGGCTTCGGCCAATCGTTTCAGGGTAGTTGGGGAATATACTTCGGTTGGATTAAGCAATTCACCGGATCCTACTACGAGCAGACTGGCCGGTGCAGTAATCGTAAAATCAAAATTGCCATATTCCAGGTAAAACTCTCCGGCACCAAGATACGGAAGCGTATTCCATCCGCTTACATCGTCATAAACCTCCATACGAGGGTACCATTGAGCCAATTCATATATCCAGCCATTTTTGGTAAGCAGGCGCCCCATCCTATCAGTACCATATTGCGGGATATCAAACCCATACTCAATCCTGATTTGTAGCTTGTTTCCATCAGCCCGTAAAGAATCTTTCAGCTTAATTTGCAAACGGGTATCGGTCACTAGGTAATCCGCTTTTTCCGTTTTACCATTTTTAGTCACAAATATGGCTTTTATCTCATCGCCTTTGGTATAAGTACGATTGTTAAATCTCCCCCCGGTTATCGGACTGGTAGCTTCGGCCCTCGAATCTTCCCGGTAAATATTTTGTTCTACCTGTAGCCACAAAAATCCCAGTGCGTCCGGGCTGTTGTTGGTATAGGTAATTAGCACAGTGCCATCAATACGATGTTTTAGCGTATCTAAAGTAACATTCAGCTTATAATCGGCCCTATTTTGCCAATACTTTGATCCTGGTGCTCCCCCGGCGTTCCTGAACGCGTTACCTTTTTCGGGATAAAAACCGGGGTTGAATACTTTGTGCTGGTCGTATTTTACGCCGGGCTGATCGGCGTTTTGCGCATATCCGTTAAAGGTTATGACACAGAATAGTATACAAAGCGTTAGGTTATAAAGCTTCATGTAGGTGATTTATCATTTATAAACGCCAAGATATTAAAATTATGACGATGCCATTAACACAATTGAACCGTTATAACATATTTTAACATATCATTACTGTTACATACCTCGCCCTGTCTTATTTGCTTTATCATAACCGCACAAAAACAGTATGTAAACCATTATCTATTTTTTATATTTTTGCGGATGATAGAGAGTGTGCAAAATCGCGGCTCCGAATCACATTCCTAATAAATGGATATATCAGTAGTAGTACCGCTTTATGACGAAATAGAGTCCTTACCGGAGTTAACCTCCTGGATAAGCCGGGTAATGGACGAAAACCGCTTTACTTACGAAATCATGCTTATTGATGATGGCAGTAAAGATGGTTCATGGGAAATGATTAAAAAACTACAGCTAAACAACCCTTTTATTAAAGGCATCAAGTTCAGACGCAATTACGGCAAATCGGCAGCATTAAATACCGGTTTTGAAGCAGCTAACGGTAATGTTATTATCACCATGGATGCCGATCTGCAGGACAGCCCTGATGAGATACCGGAACTATACCGTCGTATCACCGAAGAAAATTATGACCTGATATCGGGATGGAAGGCTAAAAGATACGATCCACTGAGTAAAACCATTCCCACTAAGTTGTTTAACGCGGCAACCCGTAAAATGAGCGGTATCAATAACCTGCATGATTTTAACTGTGGTTTAAAAGCCTACCGTAAAACAGTAGTTAAAAACATTGAAGTTTACGGTGAAATGCACCGCTATATACCCGTACTGGCCAAATGGGCCGGCTTTACCAAAATTGGCGAACAAGTGGTTGAACACCGTGCACGCAAATACGGTAAAACAAAGTTTGGCATGAGCCGCTTTGTAAATGGATTTCTGGATCTGCTCTCGATATTTTTTGTAGGCAAATTTGGCAAACGCCCCATGCACTTTTTTGGTACTATGGGCACATTGAGCTTTTTTGCAGGATTAATTATCACCATCTGGATTATCAGCGAAAAACTTTACCTGATTGCCCACAATGCAAAATACAGAGACATAACAGCTAACCCGCTATTTTATATAGCGCTTGTTGCTATTATTTTAGGCTCTCAACTATTTTTAACAGGTTTTGTTGCCGAGCTGGTTTCCAGAAACTCAAGCGAACGTAATAATTACCAGATAGAAGAGATTATTTAAAACAGATGTGAGATGTGAGATATGAGATTTGAGACTTAAAAAAATGTCTTCCATCTCATATCTCACATCTCATATCTCATATCTAAAACATGTTTTTTTCCCTCATCATTCCACTATATAACCGCCCGCAGGAAATCAAAGAACTGCTGGAGACTCTTGTACTACAAACTTATAAAACCTTTGAAGTTTTGGTAATTGAGGATGGTTCTGTAAATGATGCCGAAGCTATCGTAAATAGTTTTAGTGATAAACTGGATGTACGTTATTTTAAAAAGCCTAATGAAGGTCAAGGCTTTACCCGAAATTTTGGATTTGAACGTGCCAAAGGCGATTACTTTATTGTTTTTGACTCCGACTGTCTGATCCCACCCAATTATTTGGAGATTGTAAATAACTCGCTTGCCGCCAACTATCTTGATGCCTACGGCGGCCCGGATGGTGCCCATAGTTCCTTCACTCCCACACAAAAGGCCATCAGTTACGCTATGACCTCACCTTTCACTACGGGTGGAATACGTGGCAATAAAAAGGCTATAGGGCAATTTCATCCCCGCAGCTTTAATATGGGTATATCCCGCCAGGTATGGGAAAAAGCGGGAGGCTTTATCATTACCCGTTTGGGTGAAGATATTGAATACAGTATCCGCATCCATTCACTGGGCTTTAAAATTGGATTGATACCCGATGCCGTAGTATATCATAAAAGGCGCACCAACTTTTTGCAGTTTTATAAACAGCTCCACTTTTTTGGCCGGGCTCGTATCAACATCTACAAATTTTTCCCAAAGGAATTAAAGGCCGTACATTTTTTCCCGGCAGTGTTTACCATCGGCGTAATATTAACCCTCATTTTCAACCTGTTAAGTTGGAAAATAGCTATACTGGCTAACATTTTATTAGCAGTTTACATTTTGTTAATATTTTTTCACGCGTGGTGGAAAAATAAATCAGTAAAAATCGCATTTTTGAGCATTATAGCCGCCTTCACTCAACTTATCGCCTACGGGTTAGGATTTATGCAGGATTTTTGGAAGCGTGTAATTTTTAACAGATCATAAGAACCTATGTACCACCCATTTTCTGTTGCAGAAACCATTAAAACTGCATGGAATGTATTAAAAAGGAATTTTGTACCGCTTATAGTTTATTCGGTTATTTCCTTGTTCATTTATGAATTTGTTGATTTCCTGAAAGCATTTATCCTCATTGATGATGACATAGGGAGCCGTCTGGTCATTATCCTTCTGCAAATGGTTGTTCAGGCCTACATCGGGTTAAGTTTTTACAAATTGATACTTACCCTGATGGACAGGGAATATTATGAATTTGAATTTAAGGATATCATACCTTCTTTCAAAATGGCCCTTAACTTCATTGTAATAGGCCTTTTGCTTGGTATTTTATTTGCCGTGCTATTTTTTCTTTACGTATTAGCTGAGCGAAACCTGGGATATCCCCGCATTTTCGAGATTTTGGAACTGGTATTTATCATGTACTTAGGTTTGCGCTGTATATTTTGCATTTGCTTTATAGTGGATGATAACTCAGCCCCATTAGAGTCATTAAAACAGAGCTTTGAAATAACTAAGGATAATTTTTTTAAGACACTGAGCATATTTCTCATCATAATAGCCATCTTAGTTTTGGTGCTGGTGCCCGTAATAGCCATTATGAACTTTTTTGGATTAGACGAGGATAATGGAGGATTTGTATTCAGATTAGCGTTTTACTGCTGGTTTATCCTTACATTTCCGTTCATACAGGTTATCATTATGGTTACCTACCGTAAACTGGTTTACAGCCACCTGGATGTAGATGATGATATAGCCGAAACTAATTAGCGCATGGGACTAAAATCTGCACTAAGCAAGGTATTTGCGGCCGCAGTAAACCGGCAGCTAAACCGGCTACGAAAAAATGCCATAACACTACAACAAAATACATTTTCTGATCTGGTAGACGCAGCTAAAGACACTGCTTTCGGCCGTGAACATAACTTCGCAGAGATCAATAACTACAAAGATTTTAAACAGAACGTACCCATACATGATTATGAGGACCTCCGCCCCTATATTGATCGTGTAGTAAATGGCGAGGAAAACATTTTGTGGCCCGGAAAACCTGCTTATCTGGCCAAAACATCGGGCACTACATCTGGTGTAAAATATATCCCCATATCTAAAGAGAGCATGCCTGAGCATATCAAAGCTGCTCGTAACGCCTTGTTGAGCTATATTCATGAAACCGGCAATACCGGCTTTGTAGATGGCAAAATGATATTTTTACAAGGCAGCCCCACGCTTACGGTTAAGGCGGGTATAGCAACCGGCAGACTTTCGGGCATTGTAGCCCATCATGTGCCTGCTTATCTCCAAAAAAACCGGCTCCCTAGCTATGAAACTAATTGTATTGAGGATTGGGAACAAAAGGTTGATGCCATAGTGGAAGAAACTTTTAACCAGGATATGCGCCTCATATCAGGCATTCCGCCTTGGTGCCAGATGTATTTTGACAGGTTATCTGCCAAGGCTGGTGGTAAAAAGGTAAAAGATATATTTCCTAATTTTAAGCTGTATGTACACGGTGGCGTAAATTTTGAACCGTACCGCGCCCGCATGGAAGAAAGCATCGGGGCAAAAATAGACGCGATTGAAACCTATCCTGCATCCGAAGGCTTTATCGCTTTCCAGGATTCGCAGAAAGAAAAAGGCCTGCTTTTGTTAGTCGACTCGGGTATATTTTATGAGTTTATCCCATCAGAAGAATATTTTAACGAAAACCCTACCCGTATCAACCTGAAAGATATAGAACTGGATAAAAATTATGCGCTCATCATGAATACCAGCGCGGGTTTATGGGGTTATAGTTTAGGTGATACCATTAAATTTGTATCAAAAAATCCTTACAGAATAGTTGTAACTGGTCGCATCAAGCATTATATATCGGCCTTTGGCGAACATGTGATAGGCGAAGAAGTAGAACAATCATTAATGACCGTGGCACAGCAGGAAGGCATTGATGTGGTGGAGTTCACCGTGGCTCCGCAGGTTAATCCTCCGGCAGGACAATTACCCTACCATGAATGGTTCATCGAGTTTGGCTCAGCACCAGCTGATTTAAAAGCTTTTGCACTTAAGGTAGATAAGGCCCTGCAAAAGAAAAATATTTACTATTTTGACCTCATTGAAGGTAACATTTTGCAACCTTTGATCATCCAAAGCCTGCAAAAGGACTCGTTCATTAATTATATGCGTTCTCAGGGGAAACTTGGGGGACAAAATAAAGTACCGCGATTAGCCAACGACAGGAAGATTGCCGACGTATTAAAGGAATACACTATATAATAAGTAAATTTGACGTTGTTTAGATAAACAGTTTGATCATTTAACCGTTTACCTGACTAACAATTGAAACAGGAATATCATTGATTAATCATACAAAAAACATTGCCATTCTTGGCTCTACAGGTAGTATCGGTACGCAAACGTTGGAGGTGATCAGGAACAATAGTAATTTGTTCAGGGCATTTTTACTTACAGCGCACTCCAATGCCGATCTGCTTATCAAACAGGCTATCGAATTCAAGCCCGAATATGCCATTATATGCGATGAAAGTAAATATCAGGAAGTTAAAGCAGCGTTAACGCATTTGCCGGTTAAGGTTCTGGCTGGTCATCAGGCCATTGTTGATACAGTAACCCACCCCGACATTTCTATCGTATTAACCGCCATGGTTGGCTTTGCCGGTCTTGAACCCACCATTGCCGCCATCAAGGCAAATAAGGATATTGCGCTGGCTAATAAAGAAACGCTGGTAGTAGCAGGTGAACTGATAACCGGATTAGCCAAACAGCATAACGTAAAAATCTTACCTGTTGATTCAGAGCATTCCGCCATATTTCAATGCCTTGTGGGTGAAGAACATAACCCAGTAGAAAAATTGATCCTAACTGCTTCGGGCGGCCCATTCCGTGGGCGTAGTCTTGATTTTCTGGCCAATGTAACCCGTGAGGATGCTTTGAAACACCCTAACTGGGTAATGGGTGCCAAGATTACCATCGACTCCGCATCTTTGATGAATAAGGGCCTGGAAGTAATAGAAGCCCGCTGGCTTTTTGATGTGGAAGCCGATCAGATCGATGTGGTCATTCACCCCCAATCGATCATTCATTCTATGGCACAATTTAGGGATGGTTCCATCAAGGCGCAGATGGGTTTGCCAGATATGAAACTGCCTATCCAATATGCCTTAACCCATCCAAACAGGATAGTCAACGATTTTAAACGGTTTAACTTTACAGATCATCCTACCCTTACTTTCGAAAAACCAGATTTGGATACTTTTCGTAATCTTAGTTTAGCCTATACAGCCTTAAAACAAGGCGGCAACATGCCATGCATCATCAATGCTGCAAATGAGGTAGTGGTAGCTGGTTTTTTAAGCCACTCTGTCAGCTTTTTAGCCATGAGCACAATTATTGAAGAGTGCATGCAGAAGATCAATTTCATAAAGCAGCCAACCTTAATCGACTATTTGAATACTGATAAAGAAACACGCATCTTTGCGCAAAATTTAATAGAAAAAACGCCGGTAAAGGCAGTACAATTTTAATATACATAAAATTAGATAATGAGTATAGTGATCATGGTGGGCCAGCTAATACTGGGCCTTTCAATTTTAATAATCTTGCATGAGCTGGGACATTTTTTAGCAGCACGTGCTTTTGGCATTAGAGTAGAGAAATTCTACCTGTTTTTTGATGCCTGGAACATAAGTCTTTTTAAATTTACCTTTAAAGGTGTTGAATATGGCATTGGCTGGTTACCCCTGGGTGGCTATGTTAAAATTGCCGGTATGATAGATGAATCAATGGATACTGATCAGCTTGCCGGGCCACCGCAGCCTTGGGAATTCCGTTCAAAACCTGCCTGGCAGCGTCTAATTGTAATGCTCGGCGGTGTTACGGTAAACATTATACTGGGTATACTCATATTTTGGATATTGACTATGCGTTTTGGCGATAGCTATATTCCAAACTCAAGCGCTAAATACGGTATTGTACCTGGCGATATCGGCAAAAAGATTGGCCTTGTAGCCGGCGACAAAATTGTAGCCATCAATGGTAAATCTGTTGAACGCTTTGATGATTTAACCAGCCCTAAAGTATTACTCGAAAACACGGTATTTACCATACAACGCGGAACACAAACAGTAAGTGTTACTATACCACGCACTATATTAAACGATCTTTCTGACCATGGCATTGAGGAATTTATCAGCAGGATTCCCCGTAGCAAATTCATAGTTGACTCTATTATGCCTAACAGCAATGCACAAAAAGCGGGTTTGGCCAAGGGCGACAGTATCGTAGCTGTCAATAACCAACCTATCGCGTTTTATGACGAGTTAAAAGTAGAATTACTTAAAGACAAAGGCCAAACGGTTGATTTAGGTGTAAAACGCAACAACCAGGTTATTACTTTAAAAACACAGGTAACTATTGATGGAACTATTGGTTTTGCACAATCAAAGAACGATTTACCCGAGGTAAAAACCATTTACTATGGTTTCTTTGGCTCACTGCCTATAGGTGCTTCAAGGGCTTGGGGCACATTTACTGATAATGCCAAAGGCTTAGGTAAAATTTTCAAAGGCGATGTTAAATTCAGCAAGGCAGTAAGCGGACCGGTTGCTATTGCCAACCTGTTTGGCAGCCATGTTGACTGGGTGCATTTCTGGAGCCTGGTAGGCTTTTTATCCATGGTGCTGGCCCTGATGAACTTATTACCAATCCCGGCGCTCGACGGTGGTCATGCACTTTTCCTGATCATCGAAATGATCAAAGGTAAACCACTGAGTGATAAGTTCCTGGAGCGTGCCCAAATAGTTGGTTTTGTAATATTAGTTACCCTGATGGTTTTTGTTTTTGGTAATGATATTGTAAAACAGGTCATGAAAAAATAAACCCAACCAAATAAGATATATGGCCCCTGGAATTAATTCAGGGGCTTTTTTGTTATTATACTCTCAATTTTCCTCATTTGATAAACCTGCGTTTACGCTAACTTTACTTTGTACGATTTTTTATAAGCTTTAAAAACGTACCTTCGCGGAATTATTTTCCTGAAAAGTGCATAAGCCATTTGCTTAACTCTTCAACGACAATAAATACTTATTAATCAATACAATGAAAAAAATTGTCGACTACCGCAAACTTTTAGGCGTAACTGAAGCAGCTGAGTTACAGGAATTAAAAACAACATACAGAAGCCTGATGAAGGCCTGGCACCCCGATAAATTCCAGGATAGCCCGGAAAGCAAATTAGAAGCCGAAGAAAAAAGCAAAACCATTATCGAAGCTTATCACTTTTTGGTAAGCATCGCCCCGGAAACCCGCGAACAATCATTTGCCGAGTATACTATTACCACAACTACCTCAAGCATAGCCGATTTTGAATACAAATCACAGGTTCTGAAGATCAGTTTTGCTGATGGTAATACCTATGAGTACTTTGACGTACCCAAAGCGGTTTATATTAAACTGATCAATGCCGATTCACCCGGACGTTTTGCCCGCAGACATATCTATAACGATTATGTTTACCGCAGCATCAGCAAACTCGTGGCAACTGCCTAGTTTTTTTATTGAAAACTTTTTAAAGCTTTTATTTTAACACTTTTCTGCTCAAAAAGAGGGCAAAAACGAGTCAAAAACCGTCAAAAGTTGCTTCAAAACCATCGATTTTAACACTTTTTAACAAATTTGAGCCTGGCTTTGAAACTTTAAAAAGTTTTAATTTATTGGCTATCAAATAACCCCATAAAAAACAGTCGGCTTTGGCTGCCTTTTTTGTTTAACTAAACAGCCCGGTTTTCTCTGATGAAAAAACCGGGCTGCTTGCTTTTTATAAATATACGAAAAATTCAGGACAGCGTCAACTGTACTGGTTTTTCAACGGCCTTAAACTGTTGGTTCAAAGCTATCTCCATCGTTATCAGATATCAATACCGGTGGACGGTCTTTTTTAAAGATGGCAGCACCAATAAGCGCTATAATGGCTCCCATAATTGCCGCAGAGATCAACGCGCTGATAGTAACCCCCGCCGGACTCAGGAGCTTTTTGGTAAAGGACATCGCTTGGTCTACCTGCTCTTGCGACAAGCCCTTTGACGCCATTTTGGCCTCAGTAGAAGCGACTATTTTTTCGAGCATCTCAGGACTCAATACCGAGAAATACAGATAAGTAAATACAGCAAGTACAATACCCGATAATATGGCAAACAAAAAGCCTGCTTTAAACCCTTCGCCAAAAGTTAAATATCCGCCGTTTACATCCCTGTACTCTTTTTGTGTCAGAAACATAAAGCCGATAAACAATAACGTACTCAACCATTTAATGGGCGAATCGGGATCGACATTCATAAATTGGATAATATAAGTAAGTACAATAGAAGCTATTACGTATATCGCCCCCCACTTAATAATTACCGGCATTGGACTTGTTTTTTGTATTTCCATGATAGTTATTGGTTTATGATTTATTAAAAGTAATTATTATTCGCACCTATTCAAAAAATCCCTGGGGAATATATTCCATGAAGGATGATAATTATTTTGGACTTTTTACTTTCACCTGTGATCAGGATTATCATCATCCGCTAAATTTGGAATGTCTTAACTCCATTTTAATTCTTAACATTGATGCCTTATGTATATCATACTATTAGCATTGCATTCATTAACCCGCTGGCTGGTATTAGTTAGCTTACTTTTTACCATTTACCGGGCTTACAGGGGCTGGTTGCTTAACAAAACCTTTTTTAAGTTTGATAATACTATACGGCTCATAACTGTTACTACAGCGCATATCCAACTCATCATCGGCCTTTGGTTATACGGTATCAGCCCTATTGTGAGCTATTTTCTTCATCATTTCAAAACGGCTGTTCATGAAAGACAGATCCGTTTTTTTGGGATGGAACATATTACAGTAATGCTGATCAGTATTGTTTTAATTACCGTCGGCTCAGCAAAAGCAAAGCGAAAAACTACAGATAAAGAAAAATTCAAGACACTGGCCATCTGGTTCAGTATTGCGCTGTTTCTTATTCTAACCTCTATTCCCTGGGCTTTTTCACCACTCACGAGCCGGCCATATTTCAGGGCTTTTTAGCATAAGTTGTACGGTGCAAAACTGATATTATAGACTAAAATAAAAAACAAACACAGAGCCATACAGACAAGTAAATTGAGCTGTGAAAGACATCTGCCTTTACTTATAAGACTGATATTTGCATCATTAACTTATTAAAATACAGCAATGTCAAACATAACAAAAATAGCCCTCGGCAAAAATGGCCCGCTTGTTTCTAAACTCGGCTTAGGCTGCATGCGCATGTCGCCCGTTTGGGGAGGGCAGGTGAATAATGAAAGTGAAAGTATCGCCACCATTCAGGAGGCGTTGGATAGCGGCATTAATTTTTTAAATACCGGCGATTTCTACGGTGCGGGTCACAATGAACTACTGGTAGGCAAAGCCATTAAAGGCAGAAGGGACGATGCCTTCATCAGCGTAAAGTTTGGTGGTATCGTTTATGGCGGTCAGTGGCTTGGCTTAGATTTACGCCCGATAGCCATCAAAAATTTTATTAACTATTCATTGGTACGATTGGGTATCGATACTATTGATCTTTACCAACCCTGCAGGATGGATAACAGCGTTCCGGTTGAGGATGTGATCGGTACCATAGCCGATCTGATCAAAGAGGGCAAGGTACGTTATCTTGGTGTTTCTGAAATTACGGCCGATCAACTGCGCAAGGCTCATAGCGTACATCCCGTAACCGCATTGGAAATAGGCTATTCCCTGGCCGACCGCCAGATAGAAAGCGATTTGCTCCCTACAGCGAAAGAACTGGGGATAGGTGTAGTAGCCTTTGCCAATACAGCCGAAGGGCTACTTACCGGCGATATGAAAGCCCCGTTGGCGGCTAATGATTATCATAATCACTTCTCCCGTTTTCAGGGCGATAACCTGATCAAGAATCTGGAAAAAGTAGAAGTGTTTAAACAAATAGCAAAAGAAAAAGGATATACGCCAACACAACTGGCCATAGCCTGGGTGAATGCACAAGGAGATCATATTATGCCATTGGTAAGCATGAGCCGAAGATCACGCTTGCCGGAAAATATGCAAGCTATGGAGATAGCTTTTACTCCGGAAGAAATGAATACCCTTAACACTCATTTTTCTCCAGGCGCGATACTTGGAGGCACATACCTACAGCGTTAGCCAGGTGGGGCTGTATATAAGCCCCACCTATTTTATATATTTACGTAATGATAAATCCGACTGAAATAATTCCGGGGGTGCTATTTTATTCCTATCACGCTTCTGTGCGAAAGGATAAAGTAGCATTTTTAGAACATAACACTCTGGTATTGCAGGTTTCAGGCCGCTTTACATTGGAAACTGCCAACGAAAAGCTATCGATGGCTCAGGGCGAAATGTTGCTCATCCGAAGAAATCAATTGGGAGAGCTCACTAAAACTCCTTTAAATGGTGAGGATTACCAAACTATAGTTATTTGTTTGAAAGAACCCCTCCTCAGACAGATCGCACTGGAAGAACAAATAGAACAAGGGAAAAAATACACAGGTGCCCCTAACATTCTTATTCCGGGGAATGATTTCCTAAAGGCTTTTTTCCAATCAGTAATTCCCTATGTGCGGCATTCAGAAGAAAAGATAACCCATGCGGTGGGTATGCTTAAGGTAAAAGAAGTTGTATTACTGCTTTTACATATTATGCCAGAGCTTAAAGATTTTTTGTTCGATTTTTCCGAACCTTATAAGATTGACATTGAAAAATTCATGCTTAACAACTTTCATTTCAATATACCCATTGAAAAATTCGCGCAGCTTACTGGCAGAAGCCTCGCGGGTTTTAAGCGCGACTTTCAAAAGGCATTTGGTATGGCTCCGCGGCATTGGCTACAAGATAAACGCCTGTTGGAAGCCCGGCACCTGATAGAAACCAAGAATAAAAAACCATCTGCCATCTATCTTGATCTGGGATTCGAAACCCTTTCCCATTTCTCTCATTCTTTTAAGAAAAAGTTTGGCAGGACTCCTACCAATATTGCGGTGATAACACCATAAGTATTTGGAAGAATTCAAACAAAGACTACATAGGAGTTTGGCTAAAGCCCATAACTATTAGATCTAAGCCCGTTGGTTAAAACCAACGGCAATGAAAGAAAAATAAACTGTTCTTTTATTCATTGCCGTCCCATTTATGGGGCGGATAATGGATGTATTTTGCTGGCTTTAGCCAAAAACAATCTTCCGAACAGTAGTGGAGATAGCACCTACCATAGACTGAAAAACACATAAAACAAAAGCGGCTTTCCTTAAAAGGAAGCCGCTTTTGTTTTATTTCAATAAGATCACAATCAAGCCGCAGGTGGGTTATAAACCTGTGCTTCCTTTTTAAAGAAAGCCGCAAAAATAATGGCCAGCACAAACATAAAGATGATGGAGATCCCCACCCCTTGTATCTGCCTGCCGATGGTAACATCTTTTTGCGCGTCAAATTCTCCCTGAATCTCGGCCAGTTTCTTTTTGATAATCTCCGGATTGGTTTTACTTTCTTTAAGAAACTTGGTTACCGAATTGGTCATGGCCGCTTGTGTTTTTTCGATCATATGCGGTTCTATCACTTTGGCAAACAGCTGATCGCGCAGGGCAAACTGTATCACAAAAGCCGTAAAAAACATGATGAATATGCCTGTTGCCGCTTCGCGCAGGGTCCAGAAACCTCCAACTCTTTTCCTGAAATTAAAACACAATACCACCACCAATAAAATAGGGAACAATACTGAGAATATAAAAGGCACCGAGGATATAATCACTACTGATGTTGCCGATAATATGATATAAAACGAAGCGATACTCAACACAGTTAACACCACCCCCAACAGTAAACCAAAAACTACACCGGTGGTTCTTAACCGCTTTTTGTCAATTTCGAAGGCCATTGATACTATTGAAAATTGATTAAAATATCTAAAACAGCCATATCAAATTCTTTATCCAGAGCGTATTCGGCTATTTCTGCTTTTGCCTCCTCGGTCGGATCGATAGTTTGAAAAAAGCAGATCATCGGGTAAAACAATTCTTTTAGTTCCGAGTCCTGCGGAAGGCTTTGAGCCACTTTACTTACTTCCGAAACCGGGCTTTCAATCAGGATCTGGTTGGCTATCACCGGCTCATAAATACGGTATTCGTCCTGAAACTCGTCTTCATCAACCAGTAAAAACTCTTTCAGGTAATCTTCCAGCTCAGGTTCAATATCTTCATCCTCGCACTCGTTCAGGTACAGCAGCAGATTCAACAACTCGGTACCGCGGTCAAGGGTTTGCTCTTCAATATCTTCCCATTCTGGCGTATCCAGGTAATCTTCTTCCAGCTTTTTAACGTCGGCACTAAAAAAGTTCACCAACAGCAGGTCAAAAAATACCTCGCGTAATGATTCAACAGCAGGATTATTGTCAAACACTTCGTCTAAAGCGTCAACCTTGGTCAAAAAATCTTCGTCGAGCGCGAAAACTTCACCGAAGCTATTGTTCAGGAGAGTAGCATCAAAGCTACTGTATTTTGAAAAAGCTTCCAGAGCGGCTTCAAAAGCGGTTTGTATTTTTGGATCGATCATGATTGTCGTTATTTAAATATTTGTTTGTTATTATAGGTTAGCTGTACTTTTCCTTTTAACTGTTGTCCAAAAAACGGTGAATTAACCGATTTGGAGCGATTATTTTTACTGCTGTATTCCCATTCTGTTTCGGCGTCAAAAAGCACCAGGTTGGCCCGTTCACCTTCAGCAATAACCGGTACGGTTACACCCAGTATTTCGCGCGGGTTAATGGCCAGCTTTTCAACCAGCAGCTCTACCGGTAAACCCGATTTAAGGGCCAGCGGTAAGGCGGTCTGGAAACCAGTTATCCCATATTCGGCCATTTCAAATTCCACATCCTTAAACTCAACTTCATGTGGGGTATGCTGGCTTACAATGGCATCAATAGTGCCGTCTTTAAGCCCTTTTATCAACGCCAAAACATCATCTTTGGTACGCAGCGGTGGTTTTACCTTGTACATGCTGTCAAAGCCCATCAAGGCCTCGTCTGTAAGTATCAGGTGGTGTGCGGCCACATCGCAGGTAACTTCCAAGCCTTTACGTTTAGCTTCGCGGATAAGCTCAACCGAGCGGGCGGTTGATATGGTACTGAAGTGAATTCTGGATACGGTGTATTCGGCCAGGTAAAGATCGCGTGCTATCATCAGTTCTTCGGCTAACGATGGAATCCCCTTCATTCCCAAAAGCGTGCTTACTTCGCCTTCGTTCACTTTGGCTTTCCCTGCTATGGCCGTATCCTCGGGGTACGAGAATACCGTGGCATCAAAACCCTGGGCATATAATAAAGCGCGCTCCATGAGACCTGCATCCTGTACAGGGCGGTTACCATCGGTAAAAGCGCGGGCGCCGCTCAGGTACATATCATACATTTCGGCCAAATCCTTACCCTCTCGCTTGTGGGATATGGTTCCTAAAGGATATACGTCAACCAGGTTATTTTTAGCGCGGTTAAGCAGGTATTCAATTTCGGCTTTTGAGTGTACTGGTGGGCTGGTGTTAGGCATCAATGCAATACCGGTAAAGCCACCGGCAGCAGCAGCACGTGTGCCCGAATGCATATCTTCCTTGGTTTCCAGGCCCAGTTCACCAATGTTACAGTTGAGGTCGAAAAAACCGGGCGATACATATTTACCTTCGCCATCTATCACTTCGGCATCGGCATCGATGTCTTCGGCAATGCGGGTGATTACCCCGTTTTCAATTAAAATATCGGTAACTTGTTGATGAAAGGCTGATCCGGGATCAAGAATGGTGGCAGATTTGATAAGCAAATTCATGAGCACTGCTTTAAGGATTTGTATGGATCAAACAGGCTGCTTTATGGCTTGTTTACCCGGGTTAAAGTACCTGATCAACAAAATTTCGGCGGCCAGAAAAATCAATGCCAAAATTATACAAAGTTTCCATAATTGTGTGCCAAAATTTGTTTCGGTCACAATACCTTTTAGTGAAGCGTTACTACCTGTTAATAAGGTTGTTGAAACCGGCATTAATTGTTTAAGGCTGGTCTGGCTCAAATAACTCATGTCAGATTCGCTGCGGTTATCGTTAAAGGCCAGCGTTGCCAGCGTGCTATCCTGCTTTTTCAACGTATAGATTCCAGTTTCGTGTAACTGATCAGACAGGTAGAGCATTGTACTCCCCTCCTGCTGCCGCACATCTGGAATGGTGCTTTGATTGCCTTTTACCAGTTTAAGCAACTGCTTTTCGGTAATCTGTACAGGCGGAATCTCCAGCGTTTCATCTTCACCTAAGGTGTAAAACAAGGGCAGGTCGTGCCCGCTTAGCAGCGCTATCCGGAACAGTGTAGGCACAAAAAGAGCGTGCCGGGGCAAATTGCTGTATGTTTCATCAAGAGGAACAGCTGCAACATATATCTTGCCGCGACCACTGGTATAACCCGCCCAAAAGGTTTGTCCACCCGTTAGCTTCATCAGATTATCCTGCCCTCCGCGCGAGGTATTTAACTGATAATATTTTTTAACCACCGGCAGATCGGGATTATCGGGAAAATTCTCAAACACATTTTTAAACACCGGGCTTTGCCTGTTCAGGGCCGAAACTTTGGTAGCTTCGGTTAGCAGTTTTTCGGGCCAGGCAGCATTCATGGATTGCAGGAACGCGCGATAGTTAGCCAGATCGGCATCTACGGCAGGAAAAACAACCAGCGTTCCGCCTTTAGCAACATAGGTTTTTAATTGTTGTGCCAAACCCGTGGATATGGCTTTTACATCGCTGATCACTACAATGGGCAAACTGTTGAGACCTGCATAATCTACATTACCATCAGGTACACGCTGGGCGGCAAAAAATGGATCAGAAGCAAATACAGCCTTTAAATACAGATTGGCTGTACCACCATCAATCAGCAGCACTGGCATTTCCGCGCTTACATTAAAGCTAAAGTAAAATTGGTTATCAAACGTAACGGGATTGTCCTGCAGTTCAACCAGTCCTTGCTGCCAGCCGGCCTGCAGCCCCATAAAGGCCAATGTATCGGTCTGTACGGCACGCGCCGGAATGGTATAGCTGCCCAATGCTTTCTGCGCGCCATTGATGGTGACTTTTAGCGGCACTTTATCAGCCTTTTCATCAGCATAGTTGTGTAATCGAACCACTAGCTTTTCGTTCTCGCCAGGGCGATGCACCGCGCTTAATAACCAAACAGAATCAACCGCTACATTGGGTAGGTTGCCGGCTTTCAGCTGTATCAGGCTGACTACTATACTGGTATCAGTTTTTACTGGCTTAGTGGCCATATTTTTTTGAAGATCAGAAATGATATAGGCCGATTTGATAGCGCCCGGTTGTGTAATCAACAGGTTTTGCTGACGGTTGATGATTTGCTGCAGGGTACGGCTTTGCGCGCTGATCTTTACCTGGTCAACCGCGTCGTTAAACTCATCGCGGCTGAGCAGGCGTTGGTGTTTGCCTTCAAAATCCTGCGTAAGCAGCTGGAAACGGTCATTAATATTATAGGCTGATGCAATTTGTTTAGCCTTTTGCTTCGCATCATCCAGCAGCGAGCCTTCGCGATTGAGGGTTTCCATACTGTAGGAGTTATCTACAAAAATACTTACCGCGTTTTGCCGACCAGTGTTACCGGAATTTTGCCCCGGTAAATACGGCCTGGCAAAAGCCAGTACCAGGAAAAACAGGGCAAACAAACGTGCAGCCAATATCAACCGTTCCTTTAAATTACGACGTGATGCCTGCTGCTCCTGGATCTCTTTTAAAAACTGCACATTGCTAAAATTCACCTTCTGAAACTTACGAAAGTTGAATAAGTGGATGATAACCGGGATAGCTAACGTGAGCAGTGCAAATAAAAAAGCCGGATATATAAAGTGCATATTTTATCGGTGCAATAGGCAGATATACAAATGTGCAGATTTTATTTCAGATGTGCAGATATGCGGATGTGCAAATGTGCAGATGCGACTGGCATCGCTGTGCTTGCCATCCCTCTCTTCGCCTGCGGCGGAAAGAGGGAACAAAAACCCTTGCTCCCTTCCCCAACCTTCTTTCCAGTAAAGCTGAAGAGAGGGGTCGCCCAGCGAAGCACAGACGGGGTGAGTAATCGCCGCTATCCTAATCATCTCTTACCCAAATAGCAATTTAAATAAAATATTTGTAAGTAAATAAACATTTACTTATTTTTGTATTGATATTAATAATCAAGGCATTATGCGCCCAAAGAATTTAGAAAAAGAAGAAGCCATCCGCACCATAGCCCTGCAGATTATTGCAGAGGAAGGCTTGGAAAATCTCACCATGCAAAAGCTGGCCAAGGCCGCCAATATATCGCCCCGTACTATTTACATCAAGTACGATAACAAGGAGGACCTGCTGGTAAAGCTTTTTATTGAAGAGGTTTTAGGTAATTACGAACAGGCAGTGCTGAAAGATTTCAGGTTTGATATGGGCTTTGCCGATGGAATAAAAAAACTTTGGTTCAATGGCTTTGAATATTTTAAAAATAATCGTCATGCCTTTGTGTTGATGCAATATGGCAAATCGTCGCCCCTGCTGAACAAGGCGTATCAGCAAAAAAATATTCAACAGGGCGATTTTTTTGGGCCTATTATGCGTTTCCTGGAACATCATGCAACGGCTGGTACTATCCGGAATTTTCATCATGATGTGCAACGGGCCTTATTGTTTTCGCCGCTGATCGACCTGATGAGTGAATATTTTGATTACCAGGAAAGGCCTGAGCAGATTATCACTGAAGAAACGCTTTTACAATGCTGCAACGCGGTTATAAAAGGAATGCTGAAATAACTTAAAACATAAAAAAATGAACAATATTAAAAATAAAAAGATAGCCATTGTGGGCGGTGGCCCGGGCGGCTTAACGCTGGCAAGGCTACTGCAAATGAATGGCGCCGATGTAAAAGTATATGAACGGGACGCTAACAAAGATGCCCGGGCAAAAGGTGCTACTCTTGATCTTCATGAAGAATCGGGCTTGAAAGCACTGCGTGAAGCCGGGTTAATGGATGCCTTTAATGCCAATTTCCGCCCCGATGCAGACAGGGTACGTATTATTGATCAACACGCCAACATTATCCTTGATGAACACGATGACCCAAAGCGCCCCATGGATAGGCCCGAAATTGACCGGGGACCGCTCCAAAATATCCTGCTGGACTCCTTATTGCCCGGCACAGTTGTTTGGGACAGTCATTTCTTAAGTATGGTATCGCAAGGCAATTCCTGGAAGCTGGAATTCAAAAACGGAGCTTCGGTTATTGCCGATATCGTGATAGCTGCCGACGGGGCAAACTCCAAATTACGCCCATATATTACGCCCATTAAGGCATTTTATTCGGGTGTTACGGCCATAGAAGGCGCAGTAGCCAATTCCGAAACGGCAAGCCCCAAAATACACCAGCTATTGAAAGGCGGCAAAATATTTGGCATGAGCAATGAAAAAACGCTGTTGGTAAGTTCCAAAGGTGATGGCAGTCTGGTGTTTTACGCAGGCTTAAAAACCGACGAAAATTGGGTAAAAGATTCGGGCATCAACTTTAGCGATAAGGCACAGGTTTTGGCCTGGTTCAAAAAAGATTATGCCGACTGGGATAGCATATGGCAGGAATTATTTGAGAATGCAAGCTATGCCTTTGTACCACGCCCGCAATACTGTATGCCTTTTGACCAAACCTGGGAAGCTTTACCCAACCTCACCATTTTGGGCGATGCCGCACACCTGATGCCACCTTATGCTGGCGAAGGTGTAAATATGGCCATGCAGGATGCCATGGAATTAAGCCATTGCCTGCTTAGCAATGATTTTGCCGATACACAATCGGCTATAGCTGCTTATGAAACCCAGATGCGGGCAAGGGCCAGTGAAATAGCCATGATCACGATGGAATCAACCGAGGCATTACATTCGCCAAAGGCTATCGACTTTTTGCTCAGTATCATTGGTTAGGTTTAAAACAAAACGCCACTCGCATTCTTTTATATGGAATGGAGTGGCATATCGGTTGTTCGGGTTTTCATTATAAGGATTGGAGGGGGCGTTTTTACCCGGATGGCCTGCCGCAGCGTAAATGGTTTGATTATTACTGCGAACATTTTAAAACGCTGGAGCTTAATGTAACCTTTTACCGTTTCCCGCAGCTTTCGTTCCTGCAAAACTGGTATGGTAAAAGTCCGGATGATTTCCGTTTCGCGGTAAAAGCCCCGCGTGCTATTACCCATTACAAAAAGTTTAACGATACAACTGAACTCATAGCCAGTTTCTATGATACCATTAACCAGGGATTACAGCAGAAACTTGGCCCGGTACTGTTTCAGCTGCCACCTAGTTTTACTTATGATGATGAAAGGCTTAACCGCATCATTAACAGCCTTAACCCTTCATTTAAAAACGTACTGGAACCGCGTCATGTAAGCTGGTGGAATGACATCGTTTATCAAAAACTAACCCAACACAAAATTACCTTTTGCGGTATGAGTCACCCTGGTTTGCCCGATATCGTGATACAAAATACCCCCGTGATATATTATCGTTTTCATGGAGTACCAGTGTTGTATCGCTCGCCTTATTCAAAAGATTTTCTTAAAAAAATCATTAATACAGTAAAGCAAAACCCTAATGTGCGTGAGGGTTGGTTTTATTTTAATAATGATTTTGACGCAGTTGGTGTTAGTAACGCAAATGATATGATTTCGTTGACTAAATAATTTTTTAATCTCAACAATTAAATACATTTTGCTGCCGGATTTAAACCACTCATTTATTTATCTATGGAATTTAGACGATTAGGAGAAACTAAACTGGCTGTTTCGGTTATAACATTTGGTGCCTGGGCAGCCGGAGGCTGGATGTGGGGTGGTAATGACGATAAAGAGGCTATTGAAGCTATGCGTGTATCGCACGATATGGGCATCACCTCCATTGACACCGCGCCTATTTACGGACAGGGCAAAAGCGAAGAATTGGTTGGCCAGGCTATAAAAGGCTTACCGCGCGATAAAGTACAAATCCTCACCAAATACGGCATGCGCTGGGATTTAGCTAAAGGCACTTTTGGTTTTAAAAGCCAGGATAATGATGGTAAGGATATCGACATTTATAAATATGCCGGCAAAGAAAGTATTATACTGGAATGCGAAAACAGCCTGAAACGTTTAGGAACCGACTATATCGACCTTTACCAGATTCACTGGCCAGATGCCTCTACGCCTATTGATGAAACCATGGAAGCTATATTGCGCCTTAAAGAACAGGGCAAAATACGCGAAGCTGGTGTAAGCAATTATGATATACAGCAAATGGCTACCGCCGAAAAAAGTATTAAGCTGGCATCCAACCAGGTGCCATTCAGCATGGTAAACCGGGATATTGAGGATGAACTGATCCCTTATTGCATCGAAAATAAAAAATCGATCCTGGCTTATAGTCCGCTGGAACGTGGTTTATTGACCGGCAAAATAAAGCCTGGACATCAATTTGATGCAGGTGATCATCGCGCGAATGTTAAATATTTCAAAGAAGAAAATATCAGGCGTACCAATGAATTCCTGACTAAAATAAAACCCCTGGCCGACGAAAAAGGCGCTACCCTGGGGCAATTAGTGATCCGTTGGACTATCAACCATCCGGGCATTACCATAGCGCTTGTGGGCGCCCGTAATGCAGCGCAAGCCAAACAAAATGCCAAAGCCATCGAGATACATATCAACGGCGAGGAAATGGAATTTATCAATAATCAACTGGGCGACCTGGAGATTGTTGGGTAATTTTTGAATATATAGCCAACTGTTATGCTAAAATAGGGGTGTCATGGTGAGCCCCGTCGAATCATGGTGGGCAGGCCTCTACGCACGAGTCTTCGACAAGCTCAGACTGACAGGCCTTTTGCATCTTGAAGAAGATCCTTCGTTCCTCAGGATGACAAAAATATAATTATGTAATAACAAAAAAGAGCGGCTCTAAGTGATACCGCTCTTTTTTTTTATTCATCATCCTGATGCCTTCTTCTGTGTTTCTTCTTTTTCTTTGATTTCGACGAGGAAGACTTACTTTTCTTTTCAGATTTTTTCTTGGTAGTCGTAGTTTTCTTTTCTACGTTCTGTTTAACGGGCACAGCAGCTACTGCTCCTTTTTTATCAGCTACTTCGGTCGAATCTTTACTGAGCTGTTTTACAGTAAATTCATTGCCTCTTAAACCATACTCCAGCTGGCGTTTAGCGCCTGTTGGTTTAGCATCTTTTCCGCTGCCGCTGTAAATCGGAAATTCACGCATCAGTTTGCCGTCACGGATGTAAAAGTTATCATTACCCCGGTAGCCTTTGCGCTGCGAGCTGTTTAGTTTTGGGAAATCAAGTTTATTGGCTTTGTTATTACTGAACTCAAAAGCATAAATACTCGCGTAATTGGTGGTATCTTTTGATTTGGCCTGTATCAATATCTCCGGATTCCCATCCAGATCCATATCGGCATTGTATGCATCAACTATAGTACCGTCCAGATCTCCGGTAGTAGTGGTATATTTTATGGCGGATGAATCGGAATGCAGGATCATGAATGATCCGGCATCTAACGAACCCCGGCCCCAGCTCAATATATCATAGCTTTGCCCGGGAGATACCTCTATTAACTTATGAAACCTGAAAGGCGGCATCAGCTCCGGCTTTTTAGCTACCGGTGCGGTTGCCGCAGGCTTTTGTTGGTTACCACCACAACCGGCAATAACGGTACCTATTAATAGCGCGAAAAGATAAAATCTGTTTGTCATTTTATTTTGCAGGATATTAATTATATAAAGTATCGGCTGTCAATTCGGCTTTTTGTTTGCCCGGCGCGTTAATAAATATTTTCAGAGTAGCAGGCCCGCCTGCATCAACATATTTTAAAGTAACCTTATGATAGCCTTTTAATAAGGGCACTGCGCCTGCCTGCTCGGTAACCGCGTGTTTACCATCATTATCAACCACCGGCTGACCATCAATCAGTAATACCGATCCATTACCTGAAAGCGTTGAAAATCCGTAATTACCATCAGCATCAATATTTAAATAGCCCGAATAGATAATGCCGTATTTACCTTTGCTTTTCCGGAAATCAATAGTGCTGAAAGTTTTAACAGCGCCGCTGTCGGCTGCCGGTAAATTTGTTAACTGGCTGGTTGCCGTATAAGTGCCCGGAAATAGCTGATATTTTACACCTGATGTTGATCCTGTATAATTAACGGCCGCCATTGGTGCTTTATTATACATTACGGTACGCGTTACTACGCTCCTTTTTCCGGATGGTGTGATCACGATGGTTTGCAGTTCACGATATTGATCGGGCGGAACAGACAAGCTTAGCGGGATGGTATAGATCAGATCGGTTTCGCGCGGAGTATAACCATCAATAGTATAATATACTTTTGCGCCTTCCACCGATGGTTTTAAGGTAGCGTTCAACTGCGAACCTATCATCACCGTATCTTTAGCGCCGATAGCCACGGGTACACGATAGTTAATGTTATTTTTATCCAGCCACGCTAAATGGCCAGGTAAGCGGGTCTCTGAAAAGTCTTTAAAATTCTTATTAGCCAAAGGCGACCAGGCCACTTCTGACAGAGCCATCAATCGCGGCAGCAACATATATTCTACTTTAGCATCGGTTGCTATATATTCTGTCCATAGGTTGGCTTGTACTCCTTCTATATACTTTTGCTCATCCGCAGTTAAAACGGCCGGTGTTGGGTTATAACTGTATATTTTTGATAAAGGCTCGTTACCACCTATGCTCAGCGGTTCCTGGTTGGGTTTACCCTGACCATGATCAATATATAAACCTCCGCTGCCCGGGGTCATGATCACATTATGTTTTTGCTGGGCTGCTGCAATGCCGCCTTCTTCACCTCTCCAGCTCATTACCGTAGCATTTGGAGCAAGGCCGCCTTCCAGTATCTCGTCCCAACCAATAATGCTGCGCCCTTTGGAATTCAGGAATTTCTCTATCCTTTGGATGAAGTAGCTTTGGAGGCCATGCTCATCCTTCAGCTTTAGCTTTTTAATCAAATCCTGGCAAAAGGCCGATTTTTTCCAGGCATCCTTAGGCGCTTCGTCGCCGCCAATGTGGATGTATTTACTTGGGAAAAGCTCCATTACCTCGGTCAAAACATCTTGTAAAAAGCCGAAAGTTTTATCAGACGGACAATAGATATCCGGGAATACGCCCCAGGTTTCGGCTACTTGAACCGGCGTTCCGGGATCGCAGCCCAACTCAGGATAGGCAGCTAATGCTGCTGAGGAGTGACCCGGCATTTCAATTTCGGGAACGATGTTGATATACCTGTCAGACGCATATTTGACCACATCCCTGATCTGATCCTGGGTATAAAAACCACCATAAGGCGTACCATCAAACTGCTGAGGGGTACGATCTCGATAACCGCCAATTAAGGTTTGCGCACGCTGGCTGCTGATCTGGGTGAGCTTTGGATATTTCTTTATTTCGATGCGCCAGCCCTGATCTTCGGTGAGGTGCCAGTGAAAAGTATTCAGTTTGTACGCGGCCAACAGATCAATATATTTTTTAACCAATTCAACCGAAAAAAAGTGGCGACCAACATCCAGCATCGCCCCGCGATAACCAAAACGGGGGTAATCTTCTATCTCTACGCATGGTAGCTTAGCAGTAGCACTTCTGTCTAATGGCATCAACTGTAAAAGCGTTTGTATCCCGTAAAAAAGCCCAGATCCTTTACCTGCAATGGTAATTTGTTCGGGTGTAATATTTAAGCGATAACCTTCGGCTGGTAAATTATCCGTGCCTGTAGCCGTTAATTTGATAAAGTTTGCGTTTGGGTGATTCTTTATCATTGCTTTCACCACTACCGACTTGCGATAGTGCATATTGTTCGCCAGGTAATCTTTAAAAAATAAAACTGCTTTATTGGAAGGTGAGTCGGCCTGGATGATAGTTTCTTCACTTAATGTAAACTGTCCGGCAGCCTTTTTTAATGATACAGGAGCGGGAATAATACCCAGATTAGGATCGGAGTCCTGTGCTTTTGCCATGGTTACAAATACTGTTAACACAGCAAAAAGCACGGAAGATGCTTTTTTGTACATATTTATTAATCAGGTTGGTACGAAGAGGTGAATATAGATGTTTTTAAAAAAATATAAGAAGTTTAGCGTGTAAAAAATGTGTGCTAAAACGTATTTACGGGCAATTATTTTATTTTACTACAGTTTCGTAAAATCGCTTTAAGAAACCCCTCCCTGCTACTGCATGGGCTACCACACCCCTCCCGTTGGGAGGGAACTAAAAAAAGAAACTAAAACAAAAGCGCCAACTGTTTCCAGTTGGCGCTTGATATATTTTAAAACTCCTCTCCCTTTAGGGGAGGGTTGGGTGGGGCTTCTTACGCGGTTACCACGTGTTCTTTAGCGGCCAGGTAACGTTCGGCATCAATGGCGGCCATACAACCTGTACCTGCAGCGGTAACTGCCTGGCGGTAAATATGATCCTGGGCATCGCCGCAGCAAAACACACCTTCTACGTTAGTTTCTGTTGATCCCGGACGGGTAAGGATATATCCGGTTTCGTCCATATTTAACCAGCCTTTAAAAATATCGGTATTAGGGTGATGACCAATGGCTACAAAGAAGCCGGTAACATCCAGATCGGTATCAACGTTGGTTTGATTATTAGTAACTCTTACGCCGGTTACGCTTTGTCCGTCGCCAAGGATCTCTTTGGTTTCAGTATTATAAAGAATCTCGATATTAGGAGTGTTCAGCACGCGGTGTACCATGGCTTTAGAAGCACGGAACTCATCGCGGCGAACAATCATATAAACTTTGCGGGCTAATTTGGCCAAGTAAGTAGCTTCTTCGGCAGCGGTATCACCGGCACCAACAATGGCTACATCCTGTCCTTTGAAAAAGAAGCCATCGCATACGGCACAGGCCGAAACACCAAAACCGCTATATTTTTGTTCAGACTCCAAACCCAACCATTTAGCCGAAGCACCGGTAGCGATGATCACGGTATCGGCAGTAATGGTTTTGGTATCGTCGATAACTACTTTATGCGGCAGGCTCGAAAAATCAACAGAGCTGGCATAACCAAAACGGATCTCGGTACCCAGGCGCTCAGCCTGTTTACGCAGATCTTCCATCATTTCGGGGCCCATGATACCTTCAGGATAGCCTGGAAAATTCTCTACTTCGGTAGTTTGGGTAAGTTGCCCGCCAGCCAGTAAACCAGTGTACATAACGGGTTTCAGATCGGCCCTTGAAGCATATATTGCGGCAGTATAACCGGCCGGCCCTGAGCCTATGATAAGGCATTTTATGTGTTCAGTTTCTTGAGACATTGTTATAAAAAAATGTATGCGAATTTACGATTTATCTGCTTATCAGACAAGGGATGAATAGTCAATGCTGTGCCATCATTTACCGGTATTAGCTTTCAACACCCGCATCACGTTGCCCCCTAATATTTTATCGATATCCTTTTCGGTGTAGTTAAGTTTAAGTAGCTCCGCAGTTACTTTGGGATAATCGGCCACGCTATCCATGCCTAATGGAAATGATTCGGAACCATCAAAATCAGAGCCAATCCCTACGTGATCAACGCCTATCAATTTGACGATATAATCAATGTGTTGGATGAGCATGCTTAAAGGTGGCCGCAGTTTGTCGGCTTCCGCCTGGTGCAGGGAGCTTGTTTTTATAAATCCCAGATCATTATCGTTATATACCTTGCTAAGTGAATCGATCTCTTTTTTATACTTTAAATAAAACCTGGTTACTTTGGCTGTGTATGTACTATCCACAAAACCGCTGTAAAAATTCACACACACCACTCCCCCGTTTTTTGCAAGGGCCTTAAGCTGATCATCTTTCAGGTTACGCCTGTTTGGGTTGATATTGTAAACGCAGCTATGTGAAGCAATGACCGGCTTATTGGTAGTAGCCAACACATCATAAAAAGTACGTTCGCCTACGTGCGATACGTCAACCATCACACCAAGCTCGTTTAAATGATGTACAATTTGTTTACCATAATCTGTTAAGCCCAAATGTTTCAGACTGTCTTTTTTGGTCACTTCGTCACGTGCGGATGTAGCCCAGGAAGTACTGTTGTTCCAGGTGAGTGTTAGGTAACGCATGCCCCGTTTAGCCAAACTATCGATATAATCCATCCGGCCTTCGATCATGTGCCCGCCTTCCACGCCTATCAAGGCAGCCAGCTTTTTCTGATCAACCGCTTTTTTCAGTTCGGCGCTGTTATGCACCAGTACTATTTTATCGGGGTTGCGTTTGATGAGCGCGTATAAAGAGTCTATCTCCTGATTGGCTTGTGCAAAGGCAGTGCCCTTACCATATTTTTCACCGCACCAGATGGAAAATATTTGCGCATCCAAACCGCCCTCTTTTGCCTGAACCAGGTCGAAGTTACCCGCGCTTTGTCGCTTGGCCAGATCACTTTTGGTGATCAGCTGAGTTGACAACACATCGTTATGCGTATCTATCAAGACAGCCCTTTGATGTATTTGCTGTGCGTTTTGCGCTGAAAGCTTTAGCGAGATAAACAGTAAAGGGACTAGCAGCTTTTTCATGAGTTTAAGATAGGGGTTTAGCTGTTTATTATATAACCTAAAATTCATGTCATTACGAGTGATAGCGTGGCAATCTCGTAGCTATTCCATCGCGAGAACCTGAGGAGATTGCCACGCTATCACTCGCAATGACATACTGAATAAGTTTACGTCTGTATCACCCCTACATTAAACGCTTTCTCTATCGGCGCGTGGTTGGCAGCCTCAATTCCCATGGAGATCACTTTACGGGTTTCCAGCGGATCAATGATACCATCCACCCAAAGTCTTGCAGCAGCGTAATAGGGAGTTGTTTGGCTGTTGTATCTGTCGGTTATCTGCTTCAATAATTCAGCTTCTTTTACTTCATCCACTACTTCGCCCCGGGCTTTTAAACCAGCAGCTTGTATTTGTAACAGTGTTTTGGCAGCTTGTCCGCCTCCCATTACCGCGATTTTAGCCGATGGCCAGGCATAGATCAGCCTAGGGTCATAAGCTTTACCGCACATGGCATAATTACCGGCACCGTAGGAATTGCCTATTACAATTGTAAACTTAGGCACTACAGAATTGGCTACGGCGTTCACCATTTTGGCGCCATCTTTAATGATGCCTCCCTGTTCAGACCGGCTACCTACCATAAAGCCGGTAACATCCTGCAGAAATACCAAAGGAATCTTCTTTTGATTACAGTTCATGATAAAACGAGTGGCTTTATCGGCCGAATCGGAATAAATAACGCCTCCAAACTGCATCTCGCCCTTTTTGGATTTGATCACTTTACGCTGATTAGCCACTATGCCTACCGCCCATCCATCAATACGACCCAAACCGCAAATAATAGACTGACCATAGCCTTCCTTATACTCTTCAAAAGCCGAGTCATCCACCAATCGCAAAATGATCTCCTTCATATCATAGGCTTTTTCGCGGTTATCAGGCAGGATGCCGTAAATATCCTTTTCGTTTAGCTTGGGGGCCACGGGTTTAATACGATCAAACCCAGCCTTGTTATAATCGCCCACCATACTCATGATGTTACGGATTGAATCCAGGCAGGCTTTATCGTTGGGTTGTTTATAATCGGTAACGCCAGATATTTCGCAGTGGGTTGTGGCACCACCAAGCGTTTCGTTATCCACGTCCTCGCCAATAGCCGATTTTACCAGGTATGATCCAGCCAGGAAAACGGAACCGGTACCCTCTACAATCATAGCCTCATCACTCATAATGGGCAAATAGGCTCCCCCAGCCACACAGGAGCCCATAATGGCGGAAATCTGGACAATGCCCATGCTACTCATGATAGCATTATTGCGAAAAATTCGTCCAAAATGTTCTTTATCCGGAAAGATCTCATCCTGCAGAGGTAAGTAGACTCCTGCAGAATCGACCAGGTAAATGATAGGCAGCCGATTCTCCATGGCTATTTCTTGTGCCCGCAGATTTTTCTTAGCGGTTATCGGGAACCAGGCACCGGCCTTTACAGTAGCATCATTAGCCACCACCACGCATTGCCTGCCCGATACATAACCAATACCACATACCACACCTCCTGACGGGCAACCACCATGTTCGGCATACATACCATCGGCAGTAAAGGCACCCATTTCCAACCAGGGCTTATCGTCGTCAATCAGATAGGCCACGCGCTCACGCGCCAGCATTTTGCCTTTTTCTTTTTGTTTGGCCGCGGCCTTCTCGCCACCACCCTCATGTATTTTTTTGAGCCGGGTATTGAGTTCATAAACAAGCTGTTTGTTTATATCCTCATTGATATTGAATGCGATATCCATAATTGGTTTATAATAGGAAAATGTAAATTAGGAAAAATTACAGGATCAAAAGCTACTAAATCGCTGTTTTGTTTTGCACATTATAGTGTAATAAATCTTTTGACATTGCTAATCAACTATTTATCTTGTTTAAACATTTAGGTGCCAATACGCAGCAAATAACGTAAAAACACGCATCTGAATTATCGGCAAACGCTATACCTTTAGCGCATAAATGCTCATCCCTATATGATACAAAAAACCAAACACTACGGCTGGTTACCCGACCTGCCCGATCACCGCGATTTTCAATATGCAATTGTACGCCATGAGGCCCTGGCGCAGCCCACTCCTCCATTAGTCGATCTCCGTGCGCAATGTCCGCCGGTTTATGACCAGGGTGAACTAGGTTCCTGCACAGCCAATGCTATAGCCGGCGCTTTTCAGTTTGAAGTAATGAAACAAAAACTACCCGTATTTAATCCATCAAGGTTATTTATTTATTACAATGAACGTGTTTTAGAAGGTCACGTTAATGACGATAGTGGTTCACAATTGCGTGATGGTGTAAAATCAATTGCTACCCTGGGCGTTTGTGATGAAACGTTATGGCCATACAACGTGAGCCAATTTGCACAGCAGCCACCCCCTGCGGTTTATACAAGTGCACTGTCAAACAAGGCATTGCAATATACCCGTTTAAACAATACTGCAATTAATGAGTTAAAAACATGCCTAGCCGGCGGTAATCCTTTTGTATTTGGCTTTACAGCTTACCAAAGTTTTGAAGGTGATGTTGTAGCTAAAAGTGGAGTTTTACCTATGCCCGCCCAATCAGAAAGCGTTATTGGTGGCCACGCGGTAATGGCCGTTGGTTATGACGACCAAAAGAGCGCGTTTATTGTTCGTAACAGCTGGGGTAATGGATGGGGTCTTCAGGGTTACTTTTATATGCCTTATGACTATGTTACCAGCACCAACCTGGCCGACGATTTTTGGACCATTAGCCAGGTAGCTTAGTTTTCGCGTGATACGTATTACGTTATACGTCTCTAAATTATACCATAATTAGGTTCAACACGTCATATAATAAAATTCTTAAACAGTAATAACGTAATACGTATCACGTAAAACGCACAACATATTAAAGATGAAATCATCGGTCATTAAAGCCTTGCAGCATTTAAGCAATAAGCCCGAAAATTTATTTGTTAAAGTTATTGAACATGGCAGCATGTCTGTGGAGATATACAGGCCAGTAAATATCGATCCCCAGACACCCCATCTGCAGGATGAACTATACATGATCATTAGCGGACACGGGGAATTTTTAAACGATGGCGTACGTACAACTTTTCAGCAAGGCGATGTATTATTTGTGAAAGCAGGTGTTGAGCACCGTTTTGAAAACTTTACTGACGATTTTGCCACCTGGGTTATTTTTTACGGCCCGGATGGCGGGGAATAAGTTTTGGATGTGAGGAGGATGGGTAGATTTCAGATGTTTTGATTTTTCCATCTGCACATCTACATATCCGCACATTTGCACATCTAAGTAAGGTTTCTGTCCTTAAACCAAACTTCGTCAGGCGTAACGTTAAAACCATCCATGAGATTAATCAGTTCGATAGGATCGCCGGAAGTGATGACCAGGTCGCGGTTGGTAGGCTTCATGAATTTTTGTTCAACCATGACATCTAATTGTTTCAGGAGAAAATCGTAAAAACCGTTTACGTTGAGTAAACCTATCGGGTGTTTGTGCAGGCCCAATTGCAACCAGGTTAACACTTCAAAAAACTCTTCAAGGGTACCTATACCGCCTGGCAAAGTGATGATGGCATCGCAAAGGTCATTCATCATTTGCTTGCGTTGGTGCATATTTTCAACAATATGCAACTCAGTTAAACCGGTATGGCCAACCTCCTTGTCCATCAAAAATTGCGGGATAATTCCAATGGCCTTGCCACCGCGTTGCAGAACATTATCGGCCAGCAGGCCCATTATGCCCACCTTACCACCACCATATACCAGGGTAATATTGCGGCTTACCATGAGTTCGGCCAGTTGTTCAACCGCTTGTTTCAATACCGGATCGCCATTGAAATTGGCACCACAAAATACGCAAATAGCTTTCATGATTGGGTTTGGTTATTTATCTGGTCAGATGATGTTGATTGAGTTGAGTGAATTAAAAACTGAATCAACTCACTCAACATAATCAACTAAAAACTTACCTGCTGGTATAGTTAGGAGCTTCTTTAGTGATAGTGATATCGTGCGGATGGCTCTCACGCATACCTGCTGCGGTGATGCGTACAAACTTGGCTCTTTGCAGATCTTCGATATTGGCAGCACCACAGTAATGCATACCGGCACGCAAGCCTCCAATGTATTGGAATATTACTTCGGCCATGTTGCCTTTAAATGGTACACGACCAACTATACCTTCTGGAACCAGCTTGGTCACTACATCAGTCTCATCCTGGAAATAACGGTCTTTTGAACCTTTAGCCATAGCCTCAACCGAACCCATACCGCGGTATGATTTAAACTTACGACCTTCATAGATGATGGTTTCGCCTGGCGACTCTTCCACACCGGCAAATAAGGATCCTGCCATAATAGAGCTTGCACCTGCTGCGATGGCCTTAACAATATCACCAGTTTGTTTGATACCTCCATCGGCAATTACCGGGATACCACGACCTTCTAATGCTTTGGCACACTCATAAACCGCATATAACTGTGGTACACCCACACCGGCAATAATACGGGTGGTACATATAGAACCTGGACCAATACCTACTTTTACCGCATCGGCACCAGCATCGGCTAGTGCAAGGGCAGCATCACCGGTTGCTATGTTACCGGCTATAACCTGTAAGTTTGGATATAATTTTTTAACTGCCTTCACCATGTCAATAACTCCTTTTGAATGACCGTGAGCGGTATCAACCGTAACCACATCCACACCGGCGTTAACCAGTGCTGTTACACGGTCAATGTTATCCGCAGCAACTCCAACAGCGGCTCCTACACGTAAACGACCAAATTCGTCTTTACAGGCATTGGGGAAGTTTTTTACTTTTTGTATGTCTTTATAGGTGATCAGTCCTACCAGTTTACCGTCTTTGTTTACTACAGGCAATTTTTCAATTTTGTTGCCTTGCAAAATAGCTGCGGCTTCGGTTAGTGTGGTACCTTCCGGAGCAGTGATTAAACCAACTTTGGTCATCACCTCACTTACCGGTACCGACATATCTTTCTGGAAACGAAGATCGCGATTGGTGATAATTCCTTTTAGTTTATGATCCGCATCAATTACCGGGATACCGCCGATGCTAAACTCTTTCATGATCTGGAAAGCATCTGCAAGCAATGCATCTTCCAACAAGGTTACAGGATCCTGTATCATCCCGCTTTCTGAACGTTTAACTTTGCGCACTTCATCAGCCTGAGCCTGTATGGTCATGTTTTTGTGCAACATACCTATACCACCTGCCTGGGCTATGGCAATAGCCAAACCAGATTCGGTAACGGTGTCCATAGCTGCTGAGATAATTGGGATGTTTAACCGGATGCTTTTTGTTAAAAAAGTACTGGTGTTAACTTCGCGCGGTAAAACTTCTGAATAAGCCGGGAGTAGTAAAACGTCGTCGTAAGTTAATCCTTCGGCAACAAATTTTGATGGGTCTAACTGCATAGCAAATAATTATTTTGGAGTTATTATTTGCCGGGCAAAGGTAATAAATATTTCGGATTTAGGATGTACAATTTCGGATTTATTTAAAAGTACAGGGAAAATTGCCTTTGTATGATAAATCTAATTTTGGCCTTTAACGAAAATGTCATTGCGAGCGAAGCGTGGCAATCGCACACTATACAGGGTCAACTTGCATAATTCGCGATTGCCACGCTTCGCTCCCAATGACATGATTTTTTATCTCTGGATAAAATCCTAATACTTCCCTACGATCACTTTATAAAACTGATCAAAGTTCAGGTATTTATTGGCCAGGTCGCGTAATTCGACAGCAGTTGTTGTTTTTACTGTCAATGCGTACCTATCGTAATAATCATAATCTAAACCGGCAAAATAGATGCTTTTGAATTTGTCGGCATGTGAAAATACATTCTCTAAACTGCCTAATAAAGATCCCAGCATAAAGTTGCGCACCAGCGATAATTCTTCTTCCGGTATTAGTTCAGTTTTAAGTAGTTCAAGCTCTTTTTCAATTTCGCCCACAGCCGCTTTGCATACATCAGCACCAACTTCCGTGGCGATAAAGAAAGCGCCGCCCTGTTTAAAGGAACTAAGGCCCGAACCGATACCATAAGTATATCCTTTATCCTCACGGATATTCGCCATCAGCCTTGAGCCGAAATATCCACCCAATACGGTATTCAACACCTGCAAAGGTTGAAAATCAGGATGATTACGATTAACAGTTGGTAAACCTATTCTGATGGCCGATTGCAGGGCATCCGGCTTTTCGGTAAAATAAAATAACTCGGTTGCTGGCTTTAGTTCTGGCTGTGACGTATCAGCAGCAACAGGGCAATTAATCCAGCTTTTATCAAAAGTATCTTTGATGAGCGCTAAGGTCTCGGGTTCAATTTTACCGGCGATGATCAAAGTACAGTTTGAAGGTTGGTACATTTGCTTAAAATGTGCCAGCAGATCTTCGCGTTGTAAACTTTTGTAATTATCAAAACTTGCACCCAGGCCGTAAATAGTTTCGCCGTAAATAGCTTTATTAAAATCGCGCCGGGCAACCACATCATTTTTTTGAAGACTTACTTGTAGTTTCTGTTGCTGATTACGCTTAAAAGTTTCCAGCTCCTTTTCGGGGAACACAGAATTTGTAAGAACATCCAGAATTACCGGCAGCGTATGGTGTAAATGTTTATTTAAACTGTACAAGGTTACCAGCGAATTCTCGTACCCGTAATCAACCTGCAAAAAGGCGCCATAAAAGTCAATTTTATCAGCAATTTCAGAGGCTGATAAGGTAGCTGTGCCTTCTGTAAGCATGGTATTTACAGCCATGTTAAGCAGTGGCTTGGCCTCGTCAAAACGCAGATTGTTGAATATCCATTCTATGCGTACCAGTTCCTGGTCGCCGGAGTTAAAACAATAAACATTACAGCCGTTATCCAGCTTTTTATGTTCAGGTTTAATGAGTTTTATATTTTCAATAGCCTTAAAATCCGGGGCTAATTTTCTGTCGATCATGTTTCTTATTTTTTTGTCAGAATCAGAATTTATTTAAGCTAAGGCCGATTCGGTTTTTTCGGCTAAATAAATCAGGGTTGATGAGTTATCTTTCCTGAATATTCTAACAGCCGTATCCTTTATCTGAGCAGCAGTTACAGCCAGATATTTAGGTGTTTCCTGATTAAGCATTTCGGCATCTCCCAGCAATTCAAATGAAGCCAGATTCATGGCTTTGTCCAGCAGTGACATTTCCGAAAAAACCATGGTCGATTCGGTTTTATTCTGCACCTTGGTTAGTTCATCTGCCGGAATCTCTTCATTTTTAACCTTTTCCAATTCTTCCCACAGGGCAGCTTCTGCCTGTTCAATACTCACATTTTCGAGTGGTTTACCTTCCAGTACAAACATACCTTTATCCAAACTGCTGGTGATGTAAGCATGCACTTCGCTGAATATCTGCCTGTCCTGCACCAAACCGCGGTATAAACGTGATGAGTTACCGCGCGAAAGCACATCAGACAATAACTCTGTTGCATAAAAATCATCATCCAGTCTGCCACCCATTTGAAATGCTATGTACACATCATTCAGCGGAACTTTTGCGGTAACCGTTTCGCGGCGCTCCTCATGCTGCTCGGCTTCCTGCGGTAAGTTACGGTGATACTTTTCGCCTGCAGGAATAGATGCGAACCATTTTTCGGCCAGCTGTTTTACCTGCTCTGTAGTAACATCACCACCAACTACCATAATGGCATTTTGCGGGTTGTAATGTTTTTTAAAGAAGGCCTTTACATCTTCAATGCGGGCATCTTCAATATGTTTAATGGTTTTACCGATAGTAGCCCAACGGTATGGGTGCTGCTTGTAAACCAGGGGACGCAGTTTTAACCATACATCGCCATAAGGTTGGTTCAGGTAACGCTGCTTAAACTCCTCTATTACCACGTTGCGCTGTACCTCCAGGCTCTTTTCGCTAAAAGCCAGGCTTAGCATCCTATCGCTTTCCAGCCAAAAGGCCGTCTCGATATTAGCCGAAGGAAGCGTGATATAATAGTTGGTAATATCGTTGCTGGTAAATGCGTTGTTTTCGCCACCTACCCGTTGCAGGGGCTCATCGTAGCTGGGTATATTTACAGACCCGCCAAACATCAGGTGCTCAAACAAATGTGCAAAACCGGTTTGCTCGGGGTTTTCGTCGCGGGCGCCTACATCATACAGAATGTTAAGCACCGCCATTGGGGTAGTATTATCTTCATGAACAATAACCCGAAGACCATTATCCAGTGTGAAACGGTTGAATTTAACCATGTAATAATTTTAATTTAAAAACGGGTAAAGGTATAATTTTTAGCTTTGGGTGTATATACTTACCCGGTATAAATTACAAAAAGCTTAAAAACAGCTTAGTAAACGGTTATAAAAAACCACTATCAAAACACCTGCGTGTTTTAAATGATCTGCAAAAACAAGCAGTTTTCAGACCGATAAAACATTTCTCTTCATTACAAAAACCTTAAATTTGTGATGATATGCTTACCCGTGAACAACTTACCGAAGAATTAGCACATACACTGGGCAAAACCAAAGTATTAAAGTTAACTCGTATTTTGGAGGAACAACATTTTGCTTTACGCGATCTGATCGACATTACCTTTCATCAGGATAAGGTGATCGGCTTTCGCGCGGTATGGATATTAGAAAATATGTTTTTGAAACATCCGGAGCACTATCTTAACGATCTGGAATACTTTGCATCCCGTTTCAAAGAGGTAAAAAATCCAAGCTGCATGCGGCATTATACCAAACTGATCATGCACATGACCGATACTTTATCGCCAGCTTCCGTTAGGCAAAAACTTCAAACCATCAATCTGGAACCGGTAGTTGAACAACTTTTTGACTGGATGATTGATCCTAAAGTTAAAGTAGCAGTTAAAGGCTTTGCCGGCAGAGCGCTCTTTAATTTAAAAGACCGTTATGACTGGATTGCCGAAGAGTTGGAAGGCCAGCTCAAAATATTTTTATGCGATCGCAGTGCTGGCATGAGATCGGCTGCAAAAAACACATTGAAATTAATTCAAAAGTAAAAACCCAAAATGAGTTATGTCTACACATCAGGCAACTACGTTTTGTTTTGAATTTTGACTTAATCCGAAGTTGGCCTGTCTTCTCTGTGCAAATTATTACTTACCTGGTGATGGTGTAATTTCGCGGCAATAGCCGATTTACTATTATCGGCATAGGTTCCATAAGCATTGATGAGTACCCCTTTAAGACTATATTTAGGCGATGATACCGCGTAAATGATCGACATATCATCTGGGTTACTAGCTCCCTCAAACCTATAAAATTCATCAATTTCAAAGTCGTCGGCACTCATATGAATATCTTGCGCTTTATCATCTATAGTATCACCGTCCAGGCTCAGATTGGCGGTATATCCCCTTTTTATAAGGTCGTTAGTGGCATCCACTAAGGTTTCGTAACTTCTCATGGCGGTGATATTTTGTTTAAATAGCAGAATCGGGCATTTTTGCTGCCCTTGTATGCTATAACCACCAAACAGGTATTGTTGTTTGAACCCGATGTATTTAAAACAAAAAAACTTACGGAGTTTTAAAGCTCCGTAAGTTTCAGGATGTTTTTAAAATCTCCCATCAGTGGAGATTCAGCGGGTTTTAAATAGCTTTAGCCAACCACAGCGAAGCATTCAGGTGCAACGCAGGGTGTGAGGTATATCCAGACGGGGCATCGCCAGACCAACCGTTAAACAGGCTGTCGCCGGTATCGCCGGTACCGTCATCAGCAGGTGAGCTATCACCAATCCACACAATACGACCAGTTCCATAAGTGGCCAATAGAGCCATTACGTTATTATTACCACCATTGGTAGCTGAATTACGCCAGAACAAGCCTTGTACGCTTGAATTATTTGACGGGAACAGTGTTGCTGTTGAACCATTATAAAAAGCCAGTTTAGAAGCTGTGCCAGCGGCTCCATTCAATACTTTTTGCGCATTGGCATTGGTACCAGTATAGACATTGGTTGACGGGCCTTCGCTTATGTCAACATAATTGATATTAAAACCAAATGGATTGTTATTATTGATACCGTTATTGGTCATCAGGTCATTCCAAACACGTGGTGAATCATAACCATCACCATCCCTGTCAGACGGGTTGTAGCCATTGGCGTCAGTTCCGGCCGTGGTAGCAGCTGTATGGTCGGCGATCATCATTAATCCGCCGCCATTATTAACAAAGTTCATTAAGGCTGTTTTTTCGGCAGCAGTAAATAAACGGTTGGGCTCATCAACCACAAAAACATCATAATTGCTTAAATCCTGTGGGTTTGATGAATTTCCATAAGTAATAGTTGATCCGCTTGGCAAGGTTTCAACCAGTTCACCTAATTTCACCAATGAAACGGCCCATGCAGATATACCACCTTTCCAGTAAGTTTCAGGAGTGCTGGCTGTTATGCCTGTGTAAGATGGTGTAGGGATGCGTTGTGCTTTGGTTTCAACAGTTGTACCACCGGTATAAATTGGCACATTTTCGGTACCATCGGCATCTATCTGCCAATCTGCACTACCTGCGTTTTCCAGGTGACTTGCATCAAACAGGTATTTTTTACCTGTAACTACTACCGGTGGAGGAGTTGTGCCGCCACCACCGTTATCATTAATGGTAATATCATCTATATTAATACGGTTGGTGCCGCCTGTTAATTTGCGGATCTCTAAACGGGCACTGCCGGTTACATTAATGGTAAAAGTTTGTGCAGCCAATGTTGCACCGGTTGTAATGTTTGAACCTGATTGCGCCCAGGTAGTGCCACCATCAACAGAGTAAAACAATCCCCATTGACTTGCAGGATCACTACCATAAGTTGCAGAATTAATAGTAACTGTGCTTATGCCGCCGGTTACATCAAATAACATGGTAATTTTACCGGTATTTCGTATACGGGCGCTCCATGATCCGTTTTTTTGATCAGCGCTCAGATTGCCGATCAAGGCATCAAACATATTCCATGAATTGCCAGACAGGGTTACATTGTCGCCGCTGCTGGAACCTGTTGGAGCCACATCATAAGCCGTTTTTGGGCTGGTTGATCCCACTTCGAAACCCTGTGTAAGCGATACCGCCTGGGTTTTAATGTTTTTGATAATGGAAGCGGCCGCATCAGGAGTTTGGCTTTTGGGAGTACTGTTTTTCTGACAACCCATTACCAGCATTCCGGTAAGGGCAGAGGCTACGAATAATAGCCCGGGTTGGGTAAATTTAAGCATAGTGATTTTCGGTAAGTTTATATATGTGTCGGTACTAAATAATTGTGTGGTAAACTTCTATAAAAGTTTATAATCAAACATTTACACAATATTAACATATTATTAAATATTAACAATAACCTAACTACAAGACTTTTAAATAAGAATATTCTCCATTCATTAATCACTGTTTATTTATCTATATTTACATATGGTTTGCAGCAATATCAAAGCTTTATTTAAAAAACACCTGTTAGTTTTTGGCTTCTTAATTAGCTTTTTTGCACTATCGGGCTATACAAGTCAAAGCATTGCAGGCAATAATTGTGTGTCTGAAACAGAATTGTTTTCCGATAAGAACTTTGTTGCAAAAGGTGGCATTAGTTATAAGAGAGCAGCATTAGCATTTTATACTAACCTAACGCCATCCGTTGCCAGCAAAAAATATACACTCCAAAGAATTAATGCTGATAATGTGCTTGTAGTAACCAGCCATAGGTATTTAAAGCACTTGTATTTGTCTACTAAACATTACTTCACCTACCACATTGATCATCTGTATCACACAGCTGACCATCATGATAATGCCATACCTTTCAGAATAGGCTAATCTGGCCTGTTTATCAAAAAACACATATATCAATTTATTAAATGGCTTAGTTATGCTTAAAGCATATTAGACCCTCACGGCTATCGGCATGAAAAAGCTAAAAAAAACATTCAGGCTTTTTTGCCTGGTACTGTTTTTATTATTGGCTGTTACCGGTGTGGCTATAACCGGAGCAGGACCAACACAATCAAAAAACAGGGACAGAATTATGGACAACGAAACCTTAATAGAAATGGTGGAGGAAAAAAGTAAGGAAGATGACGAGGAAAAACCTTAATCCTTAACATAGAAAAAGAGCCGCCCTATTAAGGCGGCTCTTTTTCTATATAATAGATTTATTATTTTACCGGTTCGTCGGTAGTTTTAGGAGTGTTTAAAAACACAAAGTTGTTGTCAAACATATCTACCTTAATGGTACTATCCTTATCAACTGTACCGGCCAGGATCTGTTTCGATAACTCGTTCAGAATTTTTTTCTGGATGACACGTTTTAACGGACGGGCGCCAAACTGCGGATCGTAACCTAACTGTGCTAGCCAATCCAGTGCCTCGTCTGTCGCTTCCATGGAGATACCCATTTCGGCCAGGGTATTTTTTACCTGGTTAAACTGTAGTTTCACAATATCATGTATCTCATCTCGATTGAGCGGGGTGAACATAATGATCTCGTCGATACGGTTCAGGAACTCCGGACGGATAGTAGCACGCAGCAATGTAAACAGCTCATTTTTAGTTTTGGCTATCAATTCCTCGCGGTTATCATCTTCCAGATTCTGGAAGTTTTCCTGTATAATGTTTGAACCAATGTTGGATGTCATGATGATGATGGTATTCTTAAAGTTTACCACGCGGCCTTTATTATCTGTCAAACGGCCATCATCCAATACCTGCAGCAAGATGTTAAACACATCCGGATGAGCTTTTTCGATCTCATCCAATAATACCACACTGTAAGGTTTACGACGTACAGCCTCTGTTAATTGTCCGCCTTCATCATAACCCACATAACCCGGGGGCGCTCCAATCAGCCTGGAAACCGCATGGCGTTCCTGATATTCGCTCATATCAATACGCACTAATGCGCTTTCGTCATTGAACAGATACTCAGCCAGGGCTTTGGCCAATTCCGTTTTACCAACACCGGTTGTACCTAAGAATATAAATGAACCAATAGGCCTGCGCTTGTCCTGTAAACCGGCACGACTGCGGCGTATAGCATCGCTGATAGCCTCGATGGCTTCTTCCTGTCCGGCTACGCGTTTGTGCAATTCTTCTTCCAGGTGTAACAGCTTTTCACGTTCGCTCTGAATCATTTTAGAAACAGGAATACCTGTCCAGCGCGAAACCACACCGGCAATATCATCAGCGGTAACCTCCTCTTTCAGCATGCGGCTGTCGCTTTGATTCTCCAGCAGTGCGGCTTTTAATTTTTCAACTTCCGCTTGTGCCTGTACAATGGTTCCGTAGCGTAATTCGGCCACTTTGCCATAATCACCGGCACGCTCAGCCTGTTCGGCTTCCAGCTTGTAGTTTTCAATTAGTTCCACCTTTTGGTTGATACCATCAACCAGGTCTTTTTCGCCTTGCCATTTGGCACGTAAAGAATCGCGCTGAGCAGATAGATTGGCAATTTCTTCGCTTAACTCAGCCACCTTACGATCATCTTTTTCACGTTTGATAGCTTCGCGCTCAATTTCCAGCTGCATAATACGGCGTTCCAATTCGTCTACCACTTCTGGTACAGAATCCATTTCCAAACGCAGTTTAGAAGCGGCTTCATCCATCAGGTCGATCGCTTTATCGGGTAAAAACCTATCGGATATATAACGTTGCGACATTTCAACCGCGGCTATAATGGCCTCATCTTTAATACGCACTTTATGGTGGGTTTCATAACGTTCCTTTAAACCACGTAAAATAGATATCGCATCAGCAGCATCAGGTTCTTCAACCATTACTTTTTGGAAACGACGTTCCAGCGCCTTGTCTTTTTCCAGGTATTTCTGATACTCATTCAATGTAGTAGCACCAATTGACCGTAGTTCACCACGGGCAAGCGCCGGTTTTAAGATATTGGCTGCATCCATGGCACCTTCGCCACCTCCTGCTCCTACCAGCGTATGGATCTCATCTATAAACAGGATGATCTCCCCATCGCTTTGGGTTACTTCTTTGATCACCGCTTTCAGACGCTCCTCAAACTCGCCTTTATATTTGGCACCAGCTATAAGGGCACCCATATCCAGGGAATAAACCACTTTGGTTTTCAGGCTCTCTGGCACATCACCTTTAATGATCCGGAAGGCGATACCTTCGGCAATGGCTGTTTTACCTACACCTGGTTCACCCACCAATATTGGATTGTTTTTAGTACGACGCGACAGGATCTGAATCACCCTGCGAATTTCTTCATCCCTGCCGATAACCGGGTCAAGTTTACCAGATCCGGCATATTCATTCAGGTTACGGGCATATTTATTTAGGGCATTGTAAGTAGCTTCGGCGTTCTGATCAGTCACCTTGCTGTCGCCACGTAAACTTACAATGGCTTTTTTCAAGTCTTTTTCATTTACACCGAGGTCTTTTAACAACGAACTGATAGTACCGCCAGCTGTTAGTATACCCAATAGTATGTGCTCAACCGATACAAATTCGTCTTTAAATTCTTTCAAATAACCCTGCGCTTTTTGCAAGGCCGAATTGGCATCTGATGACAGATAAATATTGCTTCCGCTTACCTTGGGGTATGAACTGATCTGCGCATCGAGCGTTTCATTCAACCGGTTAAGGTTTACGTTTAATTTTTTTAATAAATAAGTTATCACATTTTCATCAACCAGCAACAAGCCTTTTAACAGGTGTGCGGGTTCAATTGCCTGCTGTTGATTACCAGTGGCAATTTCCGAAGCTTTTTGTACAGCTTCCTGGGCTTTTATTGTAAAGTTGTTAAAGTTCATATTGCTGAGTATTAATCAAAACGCTTGCCACTTAATGTTAAGTGAAAAAAAGTCATGTAAATATAAACTTAAACGACATTTTGACTTGTTATTATTTGAAAAATTTCTTATTAAATTTTGATATTTTTGCCCAACAACCTTATATGCGATACAATTGAATACTCATTTCTTTTTCAACAGCTTGCCAGCAAAATATAAGGCATCCTACAGGGACTATTATACCTATCAAAACCTGGTTGCTATAAGGGCCGGAAGCATTATATTTCTGGTGCTGAATGTTGTTATAAGGATACTGTATTTTGTTTTTCCGGTGAGCCTTACCCGTGCCCAGAATTTTCCGGAATTTAGTTTGAGTAATTGGGTATTCATTATCATCACACCCATTTTTCTGATTGTAAGTAACCTGTTCATCGCTGGTTTTAAAAGCCATAAAAAAGCAACTGCCGGTATGTCATTACTGGTATTCCTGTTTTCGGTATACATCATATCCTGTGGCATGTATTCCAGCTTTATTGCCACGTCTGATCCCAGCAATGCTTTAACACTGTACCTTATTGCCTTAAGTTTGATAAGCGCTATATATGTATTTGAGTATTATGAAACTATTATATTGATTATCACTATCGAGATACTGTTTACTGCGCTGTTGTTCTATAGCCAGACAAGCTCTACCCAAATGGTGTATAATCAGCTGATATCGGCCATTTTACTTTCTGCTTTTTATCTTACTTCCAGGTACTTTTTCTCTTACAAGGTTAATTACTACCAGCAGGTGATCGAGATCAGGGAAAAAAATGTAGAGATAGAAAAAGCAGGTGAGTTTAAGAACCAGGTATTAGGTATGGTGGCACATGATCTTCGAAATCCTATCGCAGCAGTAGAATCGCTGGCCATGATCATGGAAATGGATCATGACCTGAACGATGAAATGCAGGAAAATCTGAATATGATGAAGGCTTCCTGCGTAAAGGCACGAAACATTATTGATGATTTACTGGAAGCCGCCCGCAATGATACCAATGACGTTTTTGATATGGAAAGAACGGAATTGAACCAATTGTTAAAAGGCATTGTAAACGACTGGGAGATACAGCAGGACCTTAAAGCCGATGTAATATTTATCAGCAATATTAACCCGGCCTATGCCAGGGTTAATAAAGAAAAGCTTCACCGCGCCATTGATAATCTGATCAGTAATGCGATCAAGTTTTCAAAAGATAACAGCCGCGTAGATGTAAGGCTGAATAAAAAAGGTGAAGAACTGGTTATTGAAGTACAGGACTATGGATTGGGCATACCAGCCGATATGCTCCCGGATATATTTACCCGTTTTTCAAAAGCACGCAGAACCGGCCTCAGGGGCGAAGAATCAACGGGCCTTGGCTTAAGTATAGTACGCCAGATAGTCGAAAAACATAACGGCATTATCGATGTAGAGAGCATCGTTGGTCGCGGTACAGTTTTTTACATAAAATTGCCCGTTGCCTGGCTGGGATAGGATAACTACCCCCTCATTACCCCTATTCGGTTACCACTCCAATCAGGAAACAAAACATGATCGTTATTGATGTTCAGATGCTTGTCTGCTACTTCACTAAATACGCTTCTGAAGTCAGTAGTAACTGCCAGATCCCGTCCGTCTTCGAGGTTTTCTACAGCCAGCGGTTTCATATCGCCATGAACCAATCCACCATTGATGTCATTACCCAATATAAAATTACATGATGCCCGGCCATGATCTGTACCGCCGGTGCCGTTTTGATGTACGGTACGACCAAATTCGGTCATGGTCATTATAGTTACATCATCCTGGTAAGCCCCTAGGTCAGTCCACAAAGCGGTAATACTGCCACTCAGGTCGGCCACATTACGGGCAAATATGCCATTCTCAGTTCCCTGGTTAAAGTGGGTATCCCATCCGTTTGATTCGGCAAAGGCAACCTCTAATCCTACATCCATTTTAACCAGTTGGGCTATTTGTTTTAATGAATTACCCAATGCCGAATTTGGGTATACCGCGTTGTTGGCAGGAGTATAGTTTTTAATATTTGTTTTTTGCAGCATTTTAACAGCCTCAAAGCTCTCTTTACCGGTTTGTTTTAACAATCCCGATGAAGTTTGATCATACAAATCTTCAAAGCTTTTAGCAGCCATATTGGCACCCATAGGGTTACCGCGCATCTGGATGGCGAAATCCTGCAGGTTACTGATAGATACCGAAGGATTATCGCCATAAAAAGATCGCGGCATGGCCGATGTCATGCTCACTGCTGTAAAGGGTGTTAAAGCATCATGCCCTAATAAACCAACAGCCCGGTTTAGCCAGCCGCTGGATGTTCCCTTATTAAATGGCGTGCCCGACTCCATATAATCCTGCGCATCAAAATGCGAACGGGTATTGTTTGGTGATCCGATACCCTGAACTATACCTAACCGTTTTTCACGGAACAGCGGTTCAAAAACCTTCATAGAAGGATGCAGGCCAAACCTGCCATCCAGATCAATCAGCGGGGAACCGTTACCTGCTTTTGCCGCCGACATGAATAATGTAGGACGGGCGTCCTTTAAATACTGATCATTGAACGGAGTCACCGCCATCAGACCATCCATGGCCCCTCTTTGAAATATACAGATAAGCGTTTTACGTTTTTTATACGGCGATATAATTTTTTCGCTCGCAGCGGCTTCGGCCAAAAAGCCGGGGATACCCCCCATTAAGCCAACACCCAATAAGGCTAAACCCCCTGATTTTAAAAATCCTCTTCTTGATACCATGATCTTATGTTTTTATAGATTAACGTCGTTGATATTCGGGTGAACCGATGATCACCCCTACTACCTGTCCCAGCATAGAGTTATTGTTACCCGGGCCTTGCATGGCCATTACATTATTAGAGCGCTTGCCTTGTGCGGCCAGTTTATTATCTGCCATCATCTTCTCCGGAGCGGTCATGCTCTGGTCAGCCGGCTCTCCCACTTTCGCATAAAGTTTATTGGAACTTGCTTCATCAACCCTTTGAGCCAGGTTAGGATCGGCAAGCAATGGGGTAAGACGTTTGATAGTTTCATCGAGCTTTCGCTCAGGCATAATCAGTTTACTGTAGATAGCTAAAGCAGCCTGTGCGCTTTCGGGTTCATGATGATTGTTAAGCGCCGCCAGATCTACCTTTACACCGGGTATACGACCAGTTGCTAAAGCCAGACCAAAATTCATGCGATTAAGCAATGCTCCTGTATTGATCCAGTATTGTCCCTTATCCGGAAAGCCGGTTGGAGCCTGATAATAATATACCTTCTCACCCATTTTATTGATCCAGTTATACAGCTGATAAGGTTGTTGTATACTGGCATGCAAACTGCGAACAGAACCAATTGCCAGTTCAAACGGCGACTTTGTTTTTTCACGCAGTGCGGAAGCACTCCAGAATTCAGGTGCGCTTACCATGGTAATCAACACCTGTTTGATATCACCATCTTTATCCAAAAACGTTTTGGTCATCTTATTGATCAAAGTCTGCGGAGGGTTATCGCTCACAAAACGTACTGCTATTTTACGACTGATGAACTTTGCCGTAGCGGGACTATGTGCCAGCATGGATAATAACTGTACCCCTTCCTGATACCCTTCATCCGGGCCAAAGTGTTTGCCCAAAACCACCTTCTCCGTTTTATCGTGACGGTTAGCATTGAATAAGAAATCACTATCACGAACAAAACCCCGCTTCTCTAAACGATCGGCTCCTATTTTATCCATGATGTTTTTCCCCAGCTTGCCATATTGCCCTATTGGATATATTGTCCAACCGGTTAATATTTTGGCGGCCTGGGTAACATCTTGCTGCGTATATCCCCCGTCTACTCCGAGGGTATGCAGCTCCATTACCTCACGGGCATAATTTTCATTTAGCCCTTGGGTACTTTTTGCTTTTTGTAATTTATTCATCAGCGCAGCACGCCTGCCGCTATCCACCATTTGGCCGGGCATATTTTGCAATTGTGCTGCGCGAGTCAATTTCTTTGCTGCCTGTGTATTATTATTGGAAGCCGAGCTGGTAAAATTATCCAGATAGTATAGCATGGCCGGCGATTTGGCTGTAGCCAGTAAAATATCATTGAATTTGCCCAGGGCATTCGGACGGATAACATCGCGTTCATAGGCAGGTATAAACTGTGCGCAATCGTTTTTGGTGATAGAAACGTTAAAATGATTGAACCAAAAGCTGGTCATCACCTCTTGTAACTGATTATTGGTATAAGCTGCACGCAATATTTTTTGATTGATAAACTGCCTGAAAAGTTCTTGCTCGGGTTTCATTCCATTCTGCTGCATATAGTTTTGCAGCACATCGCGGTATGATTTTCGGTCAGCTTTTATAGAATCTTTATTCACTACTCCCGCATTTATTGCCATACGTAGCACCTGCGCGTTTTTCGGAAACTCGGTAACCACCTGTGTGTTACTCAAGTTAATGGCATCATACGGAGCTAACAAGCGGTTAAGAGAATCATCCGGAAGATCGGCATCCATTTGTTGTTTAAACCAGTTTTCCAGGCCTGATTTTACCACTTCATCAATTTCGCCGGGAGTAGCCCCATAGGTGAACCGGCTTAATAAATGCGCAGCTGCCTGCCTTTCCGTTAAGCCTTGTTGCTGGTACGGAAATTTCCATCTGAATGGCGAGGTATGATTATTTGAAATAAAAAATGATGAAAGCGATACTGTTCCCAAAATCAGCAACGCGATGCAACAAAGGCTCTTTATGGTCTTTTTCATAGATGATCATTTGCGCAGGATCATGAATTTATAAATCTTTCGACTTTAATATGACATTTTGGTTTAACTATAAATATGAGTTTTTTGTGTTAACTTTCTGTGAATTACATTCTTTTCAGGTTTATTAAACCAAATGAGCATCTGTTTGTCATACCAAACAACCATCAATAAAATAAATAATGAAAAAATTAATTTTAATTATAGCGTTGGTAACAGGACTAAATGTATTGGCCAACGCCCAGCAACAACCAACTAGAACACCGGCTCAAAGGGCCGCACATAAAACACAAAACCTGCAAAAAAAGCTGATGCTTACCTCCAGTCAAACCAAGCAGGTAAATGCCCTGTTTTTAACGGAGGCTACACGTATGGATAGCTTAAAAGCGCATAAAGCAGATAAAAAAACCAACAAGGCTACCCGCAAGCTTATCCAGGCACAAACTGATCAAAAATTGAATACCATTTTAACTGCCGACCAGAAAAAGGCTTTTGCCGACTTAAAAGCTGCAAAAAAAGCAAAGCATGATCAGAAAAAGGCAGCCGATGCTGCCAGTGCCGCTCCAAAGCAATAATTTAATACGATCAAATAAAAATTCGGAAAAGCTGCTCCTGTTTGGGCGGCTTTTTTTATTTATCTACTAAAAAATATTTTTTAATGCATTAAAATATCCTCTGTAGAGATGTTTTAACCCCTATTCACGACTTAATTTTGTCAGCGAAAAGCCATTTATTTTGTAAAGCCGGCAGTAAACTCACTCTTAATTTACAAATTCTCATCGTTTAAGTAGTGATTATTAACATACGCTACATGATAAATCTAATTGATATTCAATACTTAGCTGTAAAAACCACACTTAATTGTATTATTAATATCATACCTCAAGCGTTATATGATTAACAAATTGTTAACACCTAAATATTATCATTGAAACTATTGCAATACAAAACATGTTTACTATATTTGTACCGTAGTTATTGTAAGGAGCTGACAGGCAGCAAATGATGGTTCGACTCCTCCCTTGCAACTCTTCTCATAATTTAGGTTTATAATTGGTTAGAACGCGCCCCTGCCCATCAGGGGCGCTTCTTGTTTCTATACATTTTTAAAACAAGCCGGTCAAACAAAGTCTAAAACCCGCTGTATTATTCTGAAATAATAACCTATGAAAAATCCGGCAACTCTTATTCTAAAACATCCCGACGGCGGTTCAAGGAATATTATTATTGAACCCATGCTATGGGCTGATCTTACAGACACAGGTACTTATAAGATCTATAAAACCGCTATAGACAATGAATCAGCCCTGTTTACCGAAGCTTTGGAGATAGACGAAGGTAAACCTGCCCTAGCTGATGATGCCAATCCGGATTACCTGGGCACCATTGTTATGGAGCCTATGCATCGCTTATGGAAATATACCGGTGATCTGCTTACTACAAAAGAACAGCAACAGATCGCCAGCTTTATTGAGCAGCAGGAGTCTTAATCAAATCCCTTTACTTTCATTTGCATGGTGTACACTGCCTTTGAAGCTGTGATGAACAGAACATCCTTGTTTTTGCCACCGAAGCATACATTAGCCGACCATGGTTCATCAATATCAATATGACCTATTTTTTCGCCCTGTGGATTTACAATGGTAACGCCTTTGCCGCATAGATAAATGTTTCCGCGCTCGTCAATAGCCATCCCATCAGATCCCTGGGCGATGAACAGTTTACGGTTACTCAAGGAGCCATCCTTATTGATATCATATTTGTAGGTTTTATTATCCCCTATATCAGCTACATACAATATTTTGCCATCAGGCGTACCTACAATACCATTGGGGCGTACAAATTTATCGTCTACAATAACGGCTTTATGTTTGCCTTTGGCCAGATAGTACAATTTTTGTCCGTCAAGATCAGGCTTTTTGCGGGTCCAGTAATCGCGCTGATAGTAGGGATCGGTAATGTAAATACCACCGTTAGGATGTATCCAGACATCATTAGGACCATTAAACAGATGTCCTTCATAATCCTTCAGTAGTATGGTAACTTTTCCTTTGGGACTGATAGACCATAGCTCATCCTTAGCATCCGCACAGCTGATGAGATTGCCTTTTTTATCAAAATACATCCCGTTGGAGCGGCCTGCGCTATCCAGAAAAATCGACAGCTTACCATCTGTATCATACTTCCAGATCTTGTTATTGGGCTGATCGGTAAAGAATATATTGCCCTGTTTATCAACTGCCGGGCCCTCGGTAAAGGAAAATTGCTTGGATACCAGTTGAGGTTTGGTACCGGGATCATATAAGCCCGGAGCATCCTGGCTAAACGCTCTGCCCGATACTGCTATCAAAAAAATAAATACCGAAGTTAGTTTCTTCATCATGGTTATGTTAGGTTTCAGCGTGTTAAAATACACATTCAAAAAACTTTTTAAACCTTTAATTTTAACACTTTTCTTGTCAAAAACAGCCTAAAAACAGGTCAAAAACGTTTCAAAAACCCTCATTTTAACACTTTTTAACAAATTCCAACGCGATTTTGAGTGTTTTTTTGAACTTTAAAAAGTTCCATATAATTGATTAACAATAAATTATATAAAAACAGATCGTTTTTCAACCTTGTTTTCTCTTAAACTAAACAGCCCGGTACTCTGATAAAAGAGTACCGGGCTGTTAATTGATATAAAGATACGAAAATGTTGGGAGAACGGCAACTTCCCGGCGGGCGGTGTAGACTCACCCCGGCATCGCTATGCTCGCCGCCCCTCTCTTCAGCTTCGCTGGAAAGAGGGTAAAAAAATCAAATTTATCATGCTGAACGCAGTAAAGCATCTATTATTGAACTTTTCAATTGTAGAATAGATCCTTCGTTCCTCAGGATGACAAAAATCCCCTCTTTCCGCCGCAGGCGAAGAGAGGGTGACCGGGCGCAGCGATGGTCGGGTGAGTCGATTACACAACTTTCACCCTCATCTAAAAAAACTAACCATCAAACTCATTAAAAACGCTATTTTTGCAAATTATTTAAAATACCGTTTATAACATGAGTATTGCACTATCCGAACAGGAAATTATACGCCGCCAATCTTTACAACAATTAAGGGAATTGGGTATTAACCCATACCCTGCCGAAGCTTTTGATGTTAACGCCTGGGCACAGGATATTACCGATAACTTTAAGGATAAACCCGAGGCCTACCAAAATGTAGTAATTGCCGGCCGTATCATGACCCGCCGTATTATGGGTAGTGCGTCATTTGCCGAGATCCAGGATTCAACCGGTCGTGTGCAGATCTATATTAAACGTGATGATATTTGTCCGGATGAGGATAAAACCCTATACAATACCGTATTTAAAAAGCTGCTGGACATTGGCGATTACGTGGGGGTTAAAGGCTATGTATTTTTAACCCAAACCGGCGAGATATCGGTTCACGTTCGTGAGCTGATTGTTCTTTCCAAATCGCTTAAACCCCTGCCGGTTGTAAAGCGCGAGGATGATGGTACCATACATGATGGTTTTACCGATCCGGAGCTGCGTTACCGCCAGCGTTATGTAGATTTAACGGTTAACCCCGAATTCAAAAATATATTCATCAGTCGTTCCAAAGTGATCAGCGCTATGCGCGGTTATTTTAATGAGCAGGGCTGGATGGAGGTAGAAACCCCTATACTGCAGCCTGTACATGGCGGTGCCGCGGCACGTCCGTTTGCTACCCATCATAACACGCTGGATATGCCGCTGTTTTTGCGTATCGCCAACGAGCTGTACCTGAAACGCCTTATTGTGGCCGGTTTTGATGGGGTGTATGAGTTTGGTAAAATGTTCCGTAATGAGGGCATGGACCGTACCCACAACCCGGAGTTTACCGCCATGGAGATCTATGTAGCCTATAAAGACTATATCTGGATGATGAAAATGGTAGAGGAATGCCTGGAAACCGTGGCCCGTGCCGTACATGGCATCCCGGTGGTACAGGTAGGTAATAACGAGATCAACTTTGCAGGTCCATACGAAAAGCTGTCGATGTATGATTCCATCCTGAAATATACCGGTATCGATGTGTCGGCTATGGACGAAGCTGCTTTGCGCCAAACCTGTGCCGAACTCAAAATTGAAGTTAACCCAACTATGGGTAAAGGCAAACTGATCGACGAGATTTTTAGTGCCAAAGTAGAGGCCAACCTGATACAGCCAACCTATATTACCGACTATCCTATCGAGATGACCCCGCTGGCCAAAAAAAACCGCAGCCAAGATGGCCTTGTGGAGCGTTTTGAGCTGTTTGTAAACGGCAAGGAGATAGCGAATGCCTACTCGGAATTAAATGACCCTATAGATCAGCGCGAGCGTTTAGAGGAACAATTGATACTGGCAGGTAGAGGGGACGACGAAGCCATGGCTATGGACGACGACTTTTTACGCGCCCTGGAATATGGTATGCCGCCAACATCGGGCCTGGGTATCGGCATCGACCGTTTGGTGATGCTGATGACCAACCAGAGCACTATACAGGAAGTATTGTTCTTCCCGCAGATGCGCCCTGAGAAAAAAGCCAAAGTAGCCACAGCCGAAGATTTTGTAAACATCGGCGTACCTGCCGAATGGGTACCTGTACTCAATAAAATGGGGTTCAATACGGTTGAAGAACTCAAAGCAGGTAACCCCAACAAAGTTTTCAACGACCTGGGCGGTATGCGCAAAAAACTAAAACTGGATATTACCATGCCCACCAAAGAAGAGGTAATGGCCTGGTTTGCATAATTCTGAACCTTGATTAAGGGATTTTAGGATCAACACGATTCTTTGTAGAGACGCATTACATGCGTCTCTTTTTTTTAATCGATATTTATATATGTCATGGAAGCACACCCGGCAGGCGTGCGCCAGCAGTGGATACTCATACGAGTCACGAGTCTACACTACAAACTGACAATTAGGCAGTTAAATGGTCTTTTTAAATTTCTGGCAGTTATTTTGTGCAACTAGTTTTGCCTTTGATGTAGTTCAAAGGGTGTAGTGTTAAAGTTACTAAATTTCCAGCGCATCTCCAAGGAGACCGTTAGAACTGCCATTAGTGGCAGGCATACTGAGATTAATTCTACCCTCATAAATACTGTGAGGATGAGGTGATTGATGATGTGTTTACAAGCTATCATAACATTTATACTGTTAAAAAGACCTCGCCGGTTTGACCGGGATGCCCGAACGAAGTGAATCATGTTTCGTAAGGTTCAAGTAAACAAAAGCAGTCTCCTGCCAGATTGCCGGTAATCTTGAAGAGTGCTGACAACGCGTTGTCAGGATTTGAAGTGCCACATTGAAGTTTTGACTGATTTGATTGGCTAAGGGTGGATTAAGGCTGTTGGGGTGTGAATCCCCGGATGATTGAGGCGGTCATCAGTCAAGCAATGAATTTACATTGTGCATTAGTCAGGAAGTTAAGGCTGGATATTGCTTTCTGACTAATGTCCCATTAAAGTATGAAACCATATTCCTTATACAATGATGACATTTGGCACCGGTACACGGAAAAATTTGGGACAACTCCTGAAGAGTTTCAAATAAAGTCATATGCCCATTTTGATAATCCCTTTAACTTCCTAAAAAAGAACAAGGAAGTCCAAGACCTTGTTTCAGACAATTCACTTAAAAAAGTTGCTCAACATGCTTTTTTACCATTTGTTAAAATCTTAGCCAAGACTCCTCGCTATAAATATCAAGAAAACGAACAGGTATACGAACTTGAAACCAAAATCCGTCCAATAGCGTTTGCTTCACATTTCGATACATACCTTTATGGTTTCTACTCTTTTGCCATCACCGAAAAGTATCAAGATTACATTAAAAACAGAGGCTTTGATGATAGCATTATTGCTTATCGAACTGATCTGAATGGAAAATGTAATATTCAGTTTGCTAAGGAGGTATTTCAAAGAATAAAGGAATTTACTGATGCTGGAAGAACTTGCACAGCTATTGCTTTGGACATAAAGGGATATTTCGATAACATTGAACATAATATTCTTAAAACTGAGTGGGCCAAAGTGATTGGCGAGTCTGAACTACCAATAGACCAGTATAATGTTTTTAAATCACTAACAAAATACAGCTATGTCAGTAAAAATAGTATACTTAGAAACTTTGGCATTAATTTAAAAAATTTTGGAAAGAAATGGCATTCCCTTTTAGATCTCATTGATAATAGCATTGGAGGGAAAAGCTTTCAAGATAAATTTAATTTGCTAAGGCGAAGACGGCTAATTTCTGTAAACCTCCCAAAAAATGAAGACGGTACTCTGTCGAACCGGGGAATTCCACAAGGTTCTCCAATGAGCGCTTTATTATCTAATATTTACCTAATTGAATTTGATGAATGGTTGAATAGACTAACAAAAGACAATAATTGGATTTACCGTAGGTACTGTGATGATCTTTTAATTATTTGTGAGACCGAAGAAGCAAATAACCTATATGAAGAGGTCAAAAAGAAAATAGTTAATTACAAGGTTAAAATCCAAGCTAAGAAAACGGATATAATAGAATTTAAAGCGAACTCAAAAGGGAAGATAAGAGGAATTAATAAAGCGGAGATAGATAAAACAATAGCAGTCATCAATCCAATCAATGAACATCGCTATTACAAAAATCTACAATATTTGGGCTTCGAATATAATGGCACCAATATTTATATCCGACATACAAGCTTATCCCGATTTTTTCGCAAGGCGAAAGGTCGCATTACCAAATCAGTGATGATGGCATACAGTTCTAAGTCAACAGTGAAAAAAATTTACAAAAAAGGAATCTACGAGAAATACTCACACATCGGCAGACGAAACTTTATCCAATATGCCCGAAATGCCGCAAGCAAGACTTATTCCAATTCAAGGGGTATCGTTCGCGAAGGAATGGATTCGATAAGTATTAAAAGACAAATAGCTGCTCACTTTAGTATAATTGAACGCGAGATTCTAAAAACGAGTGGCACTCGCTATATTAGTAAAGCGAAAAAAAATGATAAAAGAAAACTACTTGGAAAGAAAACAAAAAAGGTTATTTATAAACGCTAACCCTCCGCTACCGCAAGCGTCCCGCTTGTGGTCATCATGCTAAGTGAATGCTGTTCATACGCCGCATACGTTCCACAAGCGGGACGTTTGCGGCAGCGAAAGATTTTTAAAACTTCGTATTAAAACCATGCCGAACTTACAATTTAAACTCCGCCATTATCCTCCTCGCTGCCACAAGCGTCCTTTAGGTTATACTACACCATTTACTGGAATTACAGAGTAAAATTTGAACGTTTAGCGATACTTTTTGACCGTTAATCTATTAATCGCCTGAAATTAACAGTCTACCTTTGACCTATCAGATCAAACACGAAAATGACGACAACAACATTCACTTTGAAAAGTAACGACTTGGGCGGACAGTTAGCCCCGGAACAATATGCCAATGGTATGGGCTTTACAGGACAAAATCTGTCGCCCCAGCTTTATTGGGAGAACCCGCCGAAAGAAACAAAAACTTTCGCCCTGACCATGCAAGACCTGGATGCACCGACCGGCAGTGGTTTCTGGCATTGGGTAGTATTCAATATTCCCGCTCATGTAAACGAAGTGCCATCCGGTGCCGGCGATCCTGCAAAAAACCTATTGCCAGAAGGTGTTACACAAAGCAACACAGACATGGGTACTCCGGGTTATGTTGGTGCAGCTCCTCCCGAAGGCCCCGCACACCGGTATCAAATCACCGTGTATGCTTTAAACACCAATCTGCAACTGGATAGTAGTGCCACACCGGCATTCGTAGGGTTCAACCTGCACTTTGCTACTTTAGCTAAAGCCTCTTTGCTGGTTTACGGGCAAAAGCACTAAATTAGCTTAAGATGAAACAAGCAGAACCGATATCCATCTTTAGCTATCAAGCTGAAGGGGCCAGTATCAAAAACCGGATTACTCTGCAGCAAAATCTTTTCAGTTTCCTGCTGGAAGGCGAGAAGACTGTTTATTATGCAGGCTCAACAGTAAGTATTATACCGGGGGAGTTTCTGCTGATGGCTGCCGGCAATTGCCTCATGAGCGAAAAAATTGCAGCGGATGGCGGTTATTATCGCAGTATTCTGATTTTCTTTGATAACCAGCTACTGGCCGACTTTTTCATCAGGCAGCCAAACTTGCTGCATATTCCGTCTGGTGCAATACAGGAAGAATCTATACTACGTTTTAAACAGGATGCCTTTCTTCAAAATTTCATCAGTTCCCTGGAACATATGCTCGCAAATAATCAAAGCATTTCGGCAAATATGCAGCTATTAAAACTGCATGAGCTTTTGCTTTATCTCGGCGAAAATTATCCGGGGCAATTACAAAAACTCCGTGCGGTAAGCCACGAAACAGCCGACGATATCATCGTGAGACAGGCGGTCAACGCTAATATCGACCACCCGGTGAGTGTCGAGGATCTTGCCTTCCTATGTAATACAAGCCTATCCACTTTTAAACGGCGTTTTGCCAGGATTTATGGCACTTCGCCCAGCAAATGGTTACTAAAAAAAAGGATGGAGAAAGCTGCTCAACTGCTTAAGCGGGGAAATCAAAAACCTAGCGAGATATACTATGAGCTCGGTTACGAAAACTTATCCAGTTTTATCCAATCCTTTAAACAGGTACATGGCATTACGCCCAAACAGTATCAATTAAACATTTAAAAAAATGACCCAACAATATTTTACGGCCTTAGCAGCTTACAACAGCTGGGCGAATGATAAAGCTATGGCCTGGCTTTACGAGCTAAGCAATGAGCAGTGGGCACAACTACTCACCAGCAGTTTCGGCAGTGTTATGCAAACCGTAATCCATATTGCCAGCGCAGAAAAAATATGGATCGATTTCTGGACAAAAGCTCCAAACCCAGTCTACCTATCTTCTCACTTCGGGGGCTCTAAAACCGAACTGATCAACACGTGGAAAACTGCTTCTGCCGGAGTGCATGATTTTATTAAAAATTGCCCGGAAGAGCATTATAACACTCCCGTAACTTTTGTTTATCCCAGGGGTGGATCAGGACAATTGCTATACTGGCAAACTTTTGCACATATTTTAAATCACTCAACCTATCACCGCGGGCAGTTGGTAACGTTATTGCGGCAGGTAGGCTTCACCCAAATGTCTTCGATCGACCTAGCAACGTATTATTTGACATACCTCAATTAGCCTGATACGGAGACGCTTGCGGTAGCGAAAGCTTTCATTATGTATTCTTCTTCAACAATCACGATGCACGTGTGTCGCGCCAGCTTTAGGGCCTAGTTCTCTTTTTATTGGAAAGTCGCCGCATTGGTTAAAACAAAGAGCATTTTGGTTAAATTTAACAACACGCTGCTGCAGACCTTTGTATAAAAAATAGAAGAAGTTATGAAAGCAATCAGAATTGATGAGTTTGGCGGACCGGAAGTAATGAAAATTGTGGAGGTTGAACACCTGCTGCCTGCAGCGGATGAAATTTTGGTAAAAGTTTACGCCGCCAGTGTAAACCCGGCAGATTACATTATACGCCAGGGGGGAAATGAAGGTTTAAAACCATTGTTGAAATTGCCGATGGGATTAGGTATTGATGCGGCAGGAATTGTAGAAGAGACTGGAAGCGATGTAGTTGAGTTTAAAAAAGGCGACCGCGTGTATGGTGTCCCCAATTATTTAGATGGCAGTTACGCCGAATATATTGCAGCAAAAGCCAACCAATTCGCCCTTATGCCACAAACAATCAACTTTAACGAAGCCGCTTCGTTACCCGCGTGCGCACGTATGGCCTGGAGCGGTATGGTAGAGAAGGCGAAAGTCGGACCAGGTCAGCGTGTATTGATCCATGGTGCGGCAGGAGGTATCGGCAACCTGGCATTACAGTTTGCTAAAGCCTATGGAGCTTATGTTATTGGCACGGCATCGGCGCATAATGCCGATTTTTTAAAAGCTTTGGGCGCCGACGAAGTGATTGACTATAATACACAAAAATTTGAGGATATGGTGAGCAATATGGATATTGTATTCAATGCTACCCCTACCACTACTGTTGATGAAGCATTGCGCCTGAGATCTGTTCCGGTTTTGAAAGAAGGCGGTATCTTTGTATGTACACATGGCGTGTGGCCTAACGAAGAGTTTAGGGGATTATTGGCCAAAAAAAATGCAACAGTGTCTATGGCGGGTGTTGATATCAATCACCAGCATTGTTTCACCGAAGTGGCAAAATTGATTGACGCGGGCAAAGTAAAACCTATTGTGAGTAAGGTTTATATATGGGAGCAGGCAGCCGAGGCGCATCGCTATAGTGAAACGAAACATGTACGCGGGAAAATTGTACTTGAAATTCGTAAAGAAGATTAAACATATGGTGCATTATAAAACTATTAGCGAATGGTTCCAGGCCTGGCAACTGCCAAAACCCGAACATCCGCTCATCAGTGTAATTACGGTAGATGTTGCCAGAATGATGCGCAGCGGTGATACGCTGACCTCTTTTTGCGATTTTTACTGTATAGCTATTAAGCGGGTTACAGGTGCCCAGGATCTCAAATTAAAATATGGACAGCAACCTTATGATTTTAATGAGGGGATCATATCATTCGTATCGCCCGGTCAGGTAACAAGCCTTACCGTGGAAAAAGACGTTGAAGTAAAGCAATCGGGATGGTATTTAATCGTCCATCCCGATTTTCTATGGGGCACGCCATTAGCTCATACCATAAAAAGATATGAGTTTTGGGACTATGCTGTAAACGAATCTTTATTTCTTTCTGAAAAAGAAGAGGACATTATCATTAGTATCGTTCAAAATATCCACAGCGAAACGCATGCTAATATCGACAAATTCAGCAAGCAGATCATTATATCACAGTTGGAAAGCTTACTCAATTATGCCGAGAGGTTCTATAACCGCCAGTTCATTACACGCGAAAAGGCTAACCATAAAATACTTGATCGCCTGGAAAAAGTATTGAATGCTTATTTAAGTAGCGGGCAACCGGCCATTAAAGGTTTGCCAACGGTGAATGATGTTGCCGCCAGGCTTCATATCACCCCCAAATACTTAAGCAGCTTACTCAGGATGCATACGGGGCAAAACACTCAGCACTATATCCACGAAAAGCTGGTTGAAAAAGCTAAAGAAAGAATATCCACCAGCGACCTTTCCATAAGCGAGATCGCTTATGAATTAGGATTTGAACATTTGCAATCATTTAGCCGACTGTTTAAAGCGAAAACACAACTATCACCTCTGGAGTTCAGAGCTTCATTCAAAAGTTAACAATTGAAATCACCGCTCTTCAGCTTGTGATCGGTGTTATCGGCGCACTACTAAATAGCTTTATCGAATTACCTTTTCGCCCCTTGGGTCTTTTGAAAGGAGCCTGAGGAAACGAAAAAGGAGCATTTTAAAATGCTCCTTTTTTTAATAGCGAGGTATTTCAGGACCTGCATAAGGGTTTTCGAGGGCATTCATGATTTGAACAAGCCTGTGTTTGGCATGTCCGCCTTTATCTTCAGTTTTTACTGCCGCTAAATTTCTTTCCACGGCATCCTTAACATCGAATTGTGTGATCGCCCTGTCGATCCTGAGAGTTTGGGGCAATGTTGCTTTTTCAAAATAGTCTATTAGTTCCTGATCGGTCATCTTGCAAAAGTAGAAACATCTTTATGAATGATAAACTCTTTTTATGATTGAATTCTGCCCTTCGCTGGCGCACGCGTGCGCCAGCGAAGGGCAGAATTCAAATCACCTTGCAAAAAAAACTATTCAGCACGTAATCTCTCTATTGGATTTTCTTTAGCTGCCCGAAACACCTTAGTCCCGATGATGGCAATACAGGAAAGTACAACAATCAACAATGTGCAGATATATGGTTCCGGTCCTGCATCAGGGTGATATTTATAGATAACCTGGAATATAAATTTACTGGTGAATAAATACCCCAATGCCGAGCCAATTACAAACGCAATCAGGATGATGCGTATGAACTCCCGGTTAATTAATGCAATAATTTGCATTACAGAAGCACCAAGCACTTTGCGCATGCCAATTTCTTTACTTCGTTTATCAATATTCAAAGCAATTTGAGCGAACAAGCCTGACGCCGACAGGAGCAGCGTAACCACAGCCAGGAAAAACGCAATCGACTTAAAACCCTGCGTCATCCTGATCTCTTTTTCAATCAGATCTGATTGAAGATAGCCCCGGTACGGAACATTGGGGGCAACCTGGTGCCAGGCTGTCTGCAGAAGCCTGGTTACCTGAACCAATTTATGCTCATCTGCCCGCACCACCATAAATTTATAGTCGGCAGGTTTAGCCATATGCAAAACGCATGGCGGCACCAGGTCGTGTAAACCATACTCTTTATAGTCGTTAACAACGCCGACAATGGTGTATTTGGCACTATCCAGGCTTATAAGCTTACCAAGCGGTTGTTTCAGTCCTAATCGTTGCACAAAGGTTTCATTAACCAGGATTGATTCGTCGGCATCAGCACCCGTATTATAAAAATGTCGTCCCTGAATTAACTGAATACCCATGGTTTTGAGATACGCTTCTCCACCAATTTTTGCAGCCTGCACCGGAATTTTTTCATTTGGGGTTTTAACCATTTGTGTATAAGTTCCATCGCCAATTTGCTGGATACATCCTGCTATACCTTTTATTTCCGGATATTGCTGAACTACCTGGCTGAGGGCAGTATATTCCTGCGGACTGTTTATTTCTACCACAGCTACCTCATTGATGGCATATCCAAAATCTGCTTTTTTCTGAAATGAGGCATTCTGAGACATTACGATACCGACTACCAGGGCAAAACACGATAAACTAAATTGCGCGATCAACAAAAAACGTGTAAAACTGTTGGAAGAGCCCAGGGCCGTTTTGCCTTTAAGAATCTTAACCGGCTCAAATGAGCTGATATACATAGCGGGGTAAAGACCCGAAAAGACCGCGCTTACAGCGGGAATAAGTAGTAGAAACAGCCAAAAACCATAGTCCCTGGCAAAGTCAGGAGAAAGGTCGATACCGGTAAGCTGAATAACCGTTGGTAATAGTAACTGCACAAAAAACAATGCCAATGCTGATGCTAAAAGACAAAGAACAATATTCTCGGTAAGAAACTGCCAGATCAGCTGCCTTCTGAGGCCCCCTATTACTTTGCGGATACCTATCTCCTTTAACCGGCCACTGGCAAATGCCACAGAGATATTCGTAAAATTGAAGCAGGTAATCAGTAAAATAAAAAGAGACATAATAACCGGAACAATAACCAGTACACCACGGGGATTGACTGTAAGCTGACTACCGTAAACATATCCAGGCATATCAATATCAGAACTCGTCGCTAACTCAGAGAAGGGTTGCAGGGAAAAGCCAACTACAGGCCAATCAGGGTTGTTAAGGTTGTTAATCTGTACATATGAATTAAGAATGCGTGTTATTGAGTTGGCAGACTGTTTATCTTTTAATTTGACAAATGTGGTAATGATACCTGGGTTCTTCCAGTTATTAAATGCTGTTTGCTTATTAACAGGTGCGTTCTCAAATGAGGTAATGATATCAAACTGAATACTTGAATTGGCTGGGACTTTCTGAGCTACGGCAATAACCATATTCACCTTTGGATTGCCATCTGAGCCAATGATTGTCAGAGGTTTGCCGATAGGATTTTTCTTCGAAAAACATTTCTCTGCGAATGCCTCGCTGATAATTACCTGACCAGGTTGGTCAAAGCCAGACAGGTTCCCACTTTTTAAAGGGAATTTAAAAAAATCAAACAAATTCTTATCGGCGTAATGAATATGTTCATCAAATGTATTCTCTTCATTCTTTACCACAACGGCAGTACTGCTGAGTCGGGCAACCTGTTCTACTCCGGATATATCTTTTTCAATGGTCTTGGCTAATGGTAGAGGTATAATCCCCCAGGGCTGCTTACTCCCGTCAACCAACCGCATACTATTGAGCCTATAAATTCGCTCGGTACCTATATGATTTTGGTCGAAGTTGGCCCGGTAATTATAGTTGAGATAAGCCAGTATACAGCAGGCAATAGAAAAGCCAAGGCCCGCTACGTTAAGGATAACATAAATTTTGTTACGCCAAAGAACACGGAAGGCAATCTTTAAGTAGTTCGAGAACATAATTATGATTTTGATTATTGTGAGTTGTAGAGCTTGTCGAACTTCAAAAAAGTGCGCTAAATCTGCTTATCGAACTGGGCAATTACTATGCCAGTAGCCCGATTGACTATTTTACAGTTGGATAGAACCCATTTTTACAAACAGTCGTGCGAATACGGACAGTGTAATTACCGCAGGTGTACGGTAACAGTACATGTTGCATTCATCTCCTCGCTACCCCAAGCGTCCCGCATCCGAAATTTATCCCACCTCGAAGCTTTATCGTGCTTTTCATTTGCATTCAAAGAATTATTCGGACAACCGCTAACCGAAACGGCCCAACAAAAAAAGCATACCCACAAATAGTCCTATAACTACCAACATTGGTGCATTGCTGCTTAAAACAGGAGTGTGTTTCTTTGCGTTGATGTATTTAATGTCCATTCACTAAATGCAAGAGATTCTTTTTCAACTTAAAAGACTCAAAACATCAGTCAAAAATATCATGATGAAAACAGTATTAATCACCGGGGCCAACAAAGGAATCGGTTTTGAAACCGCCAGGCAACTGGCACAGTTTAACTACTTTGTATATTTAGGCAGCAGGGATAAAAAACTCGGACTGGAAGCTATACAAAAATTGAATGATCTGGGTATAAACAATGTGGAAACTATTGTAATTGATGTGGCAGATATTAACTCTGTATGCCAGGCCAGGCAGACCCTGGAGAGTAAAATCAGCTCTTTAGATATTTTGATCAATAACGCTGCTATTGCCGGCGATCAGCCTCAAAATTTTTCTGAATGTAAACTGGAAAACCTGCGGGCAATATTTGACGTTAATTTTTTTGGCGCTATACAAACCACCCAGGAATTTCTGCCATTGCTGAGAAAGTCCAGCCAACCATCCATTATCAATGTTTCCAGCGAAGTTGGTTCGCTCGCCGGGCATAGCAGCCCAAATAGAAACCTGGGTCGGGATAAATTCCATGCTTATGGTTCTTCTAAAACAGCGTTAAACGCTTTTACCATCATGCTGGCCAATGAACTTCGTGATGCCGGAGTTATGGTTAACAGCGTTACCCCTGGCCATACAGCTACAGATCTTAACCAATTTCAGGGTACAAAAACGGTGGAACAAGGCGCAGTACCAATCGTAAAACTGGCTACACAAGCTCACACGGATATCACAGGAAAATTCTTCAGGGATGAGGGTGAAGTAGCCTGGTAACTCATGTAAAAATCTCCTTTAACCTATATATCAATTTAACATGCGAATAGTAACACTGGAAGAACATATCTCTTTCCCGGAAATGGCGGCTCAAATACCCAAAGACGCTTTGGGTGGTTTTGGTCAATCAGAACGGATGCAGCAGCTTATACCAAAACTGGCAGACATCACCGGTGAACGGTTGCAATCAATGGATGCCAATGGCATTACCATGCAGGTGCTCTCTGTAGATAGCTCGGGCGCCAATTTATTAAGCCCAGAGGAAGGCCCGGCTTTTGCACGGCAATACAATGACTTAATTGCTCAAAGGATAGCTGGTTTTGAGCATCGGTTTACGGCCTTTGCACACCTGCCGATGACAGCCCCTATAGCTGCGGCCGACGAATTGGAACGTGCAGTGACTGAATACCATTTTCGTGGCGCCATGATTAGAGGTGTAACACAGGATAAGTTTTTAGACCAGCCTGAATTTGCACCCATATTTGAACGGGCCGAAAAGCTGGATGTACCCATTTATCTTCACCCTGGCCTGCCGCCAAAAGGGGTAGCTGATATTTACTATAATGGTTTACCTACCCATTCGGGTATGGCCGAAGCATTGGCCTGTTACGGATGGGGATGGCACTCAGAAACCGCCCTGCATGTTTTACGCCTGCTCTATTCCGGAATTTTCGATCAGTATCCCAAATTAAAACTCATCATTGGCCACATGGGCGAAATGCTACCGATGATGATGGTCAGGTCTGAGCGGGCATTTAAACCCGGTAATGGAGGTGCCAACCAGCGTACGCTTACGGATACTTTTCATCAGCAGGTTCATATCACTACCAGCGGTTTTTTTACGCAACCACCGCTAAAAATTGCTTTGGATACTTTTGGCATCGATAATATGATGTTTTCTATTGATTACCCGTTTAGTACCAACGAAATGGGTATTGAATTTTTAAATGCTATTGAGCTGTCGGATGAACAAGTGGCTAAAATAGCGCATGGCAATGCAGATAAACTACTGAAATTAAAATTATAAATCACATACAGGGGGAAAATATGTATCCGATAATCAGCGATATGTATCACTCCCCAGATACCTGTCCGGGATAATTTTGTATCATAAAATAATTGATATGAAATCTAAAGTAATTTTAATAACAGGCGCATCCAGGGGGCTTGGGAAAATATGGGCTGAAGCATTTTTAAAACGCGGTGATAAAGTAATTGCCACCGCCCGAAATATTGATTCATTAAAAGAGCTCAAAGCAGAATATGGAGAAGCAATGTTGCCCCTTCAATTGAATGTAAATGACCGCGAGCAGTGTTTTGCTGTGGTTAAACAGGCTAATGAACATTTTGGAGCAATTGACATACTGATCAATAACGCCGGCTATGGTTTATTTGGCGCCATTGAAGAAACAAGCGAACAGGAAGCCAGGGATCAGTTTGATACTAATGTGTTTGGTTTGCTGTGGATGACGCAAGCCATTATCCCGGTTATGCGGGAACAGGGTCATGGACATATCATACAGATTTCCAGCTTGCTGGGTATTGTGTCCGGACCTGTTTTGGGCATTTACAACGCATCTAAATGGGCCATTGAAGCACTAAGTGAAAGCCTTGCTGCGGAAGTAAAAGGGTTTGGCATCAATGTAAGTATTGTTGAACCCAATGCATTTGGTACCGACTGGAGCGGCGACTCGGCCATTAAGGCTAAATCTATCGCTCATTACGATGGTATTAAGGAAACATTTTACGGATATTTTAAACCCGAAATGATTGGTTATCCGGAAGCCACCGTGCCGGCCATTTTAAAATTGGCAGATAGTGAACAGCCACCTTTACGTCTGTTTTTAGGAAAGTTCACCTTACCTCGGGTACAACAGGTTTATGCCGATCGGTTGGCGGTTTGGGATTCATGGAAAGAAGTTTCAATAGCGGCACATGGTCATTAATCAGTTAAATTAAAACCGATACAGTATCCCATCAGCCGGATACTGTATCTTTATCAAAATGAAGCATTTTAAAAATTTAAACGAACTTCATCAAGCCAGGGGCTGGCCGATATCGGAAAACCCTTTACTTAGTCTGATCACCTGTGTTGACGTATGCCCAACTACATGCGGCATGGCTCAAAATGAATATACAACCGACTTTTATACCATCGCATTTAAGAGAGTTATATCCGGTAGTCTTTATTATGGCCGCACCAAATACGATCATAAAGGAGGATCCATGATTTATATTAAACCCGGGCAGGTTATTGAGCTAAAAAACATCAGACTGGAGGGCAGCGGATTTACAATCATGTTTCACCGCGATTTTCTGAATGGCGAGCCCCTGCATCAAACCATCAAAAAATATAGTTTTTTCGACTACGAAACCAACGAGGCCCTTCATATTTCGCCCCGCGAGGAAGAAATTATGTGGGAACTGTTCCGAAAGATTGAGACTGAATATAATAACAACCAGGACGAGTATACCAAGGAGATCATTTTGGGTCATATTGAAGCTATCCTCAAATATTCGCAGCGATTTTATAAACGTCAATTCTTGAACAGAACCGAGCTAACGGGTAAGGTAATTTCCAAATTTAATAAAGCCATCCGGCAGTATTTTGAGAATGGTGCATTACAAACCAGTGGCTTGCCAACAGTTACCGCTATTGCAGCTCAACTCAAGATGTCCCCCCATTATCTCAGCGACCTGCTGAGGCAGGAAACAGGCAGATCGGCAATCGATCACATCCACAGCTATCTGATCACAGAAGCAAAAAACCTGTTGATTGGAGCCGACCTTACCGTAGCACAGATTGCCTATCAGCTTGGGTTTGAAAACCCTCCTTACTTTTCCAGGCTTTTCAGAAAAGAAACAGGTATTAGCCCGATAGCTTATCGCAAACAGCATTAAATAAAATTTGTGGTTTGGATAAATGCGTTCGACATATGAGGTATTATGGTTTTGCTATAACCAGGCGCAATGCACCGGTAAAAAATGGTTGCTGACGTAAGTGTCCGTATTTTTCATCCCATTCACCTGATGCGAGTGCGTTTTTCAATCTGTTTACCATAACTTCCTGTTGTTTTGCGGGAATAAATCCCCAGGCCGACATGGCAGCCCTCACCTCTTTAGATATAAAAGCTTCCGGTCGCCCATAAAAGGCTTCCTGAAAACCATCAACACAATGTAAGGGAATGGGTATTTTCTGAATTTCACAATTATTCCCTAAAAGATCACAGAGCCATTGCATATCCGGATAGCGCTGCCGCTCTACTTCTACAACCTCCGGAAAATAATCTGCGTTCCAGAAAACGTCCAGATCATCGCGGTCATAAGTCATAATAATGATCGGGCCACGGGTTACCCTTCTAATTTCTCTTAAGCCTCTCGCAATATCCGGCCAATGGTGTATGGTGAGGAATGCAGTCGCGGCATCAAATACTCCCTCATCAAACGGCAATACATCTGCAGTGGCATTAATTGCCGGAACTTTATGATAGCGCATACGCTGTGCACGCATGGTAACGGAGGGCTCTACAGCAATTACATATCGATCATCCGGTTCATAGGAGCCTGCACCTGCGCCGATATTCAGAATAGTTTTGGCATCGCCCAGAGCTTCATGGATATATTTGGCTATTTCAGGCTCTGTTTGCCGCTGACCAGAATAATGTTGCCCGAATTTGTCGTAATTAAATGAAGGGTCTTGTATTTTCATAAGTAGTGGTAATTTACTCAAATATAAGAACGTTTATATTTTGAATAAATCCAATTGATAAAGGGTTACCTGTATGAAAAAATAAAAACGACCAGACGCTTATTCGTGCATTATTTTATGCTATTTTTGCTTTCCCAAGCCCCACAGTGAGGCTCCTATCCATGCTGTTTTGATACCCAACTCTGTATCAGTAATTTAATAACAATTTATTAATAAAAGCTTAAAGCAAACAGTACTTTGTGTTTAATTATGTTGATTATACTTGCAATAAACAACTATTAAAAAAAGTCATGACCAATTCAATTTTGGAGATCACCGAGAACGAATACCTGATCAAACTGAACAGAAGTAACTTCAACTTATCGTTCATCAGGAGTTTATTAAAGATGGTCGAAGTGGCCAATCCGACCGAAGAAAACGACTATTCTTATAGCGACCGTGTTGTATCGCCTTACCAGAATCACTCTGCTACTGCCGATTATTTCAGCGCTATCGACGAGAAATAAAAAAGGGATGCTTTCGCGTCCCTTTTTTTATTTTATTCCTTTTTATTTTCTTTCCTGATTAAAACTGGCGATATCCGCCTCTTACCACCTGCTGCTTATCCATCTGAGCCATTTGCGCTTTCATCATCTTGATCTGTTCGGCCAGTAATTTATTCTTATCATCTTTTGTCGCTTCAGAGAGGTACATCTGTGCTTCGCGCTTATTGCGTTTAGCCATAGAAATACCTGCCAGGCTCAATTTAGCCAAAGCTGTATTATGCGACATTTTCATACCCAGCTGAAGTGCTTTTTTAAAGTATTTTTCTGATTTCATAGGCGCCTTGCGCGATTCGATTAAACCTATGAGTAAGTTATAATAACCATGCTGATTTTTATGCAGCTGTTTTTCGTAATCAGTGATCTTCATTAACCAGGCCTCGGCTTTTTCTGAATTTTCTTTACGCAGATAGAACTGAGATATAAGCATATTCTCGTTAAAGAAGAAGCTCAACAGCACAATACCACCCAAAAATAAAACTAAAATTCCCCAGCCCCAAAATCCGAAGGCACAAAGCGCAACCGCCGCACCGAACAGTACACAGGCTATAATTAGCCTAACAATATTTGACATAATTTATGATACTATATATTGAGTACAAATATCCGTTAATTTGTACGCTTAATCAACATTATATCAATATTTATGGCAAATGCATTAGACCCCTCCTGGATGGATGTTTTGAAAGACGAGTTTGGGAAAGACTATATGATAAAATTAAAGGATTTTTTACAAAAAGAAAAGGCAACAGGCCAAGTAGTTTACCCCAAAAACAGCGAGATATTTAACGCCTTTAACACCACCCATTTTGATGATGTAAAAGTGGTAATACTGGGGCAGGACCCATATCATGGTGCGCACCAGGCTCACGGGCTTTCGTTCTCGGTACAAAAGGGCATTGCCACGCCCCGTTCGCTTATCAATATTTACAAGGAGTTGCAAACCGATATTCCCGGTTTTAAGATCCCCAACCACGGCAATCTGGAAGAATGGGCCAAGCAAGGTGTATTGTTATTAAATGCTACGTTAACGGTGAGGGCGAGCAGTCCGGGTTCGCATCAAAAACAGGGTTGGGAAGAGTTTACCGACGAGGTGATCAAAACCATATCCGACAAAAAAGAAGGCATTGTATTTATACTATGGGGAGCCTTCGCGCAATCAAAAGCGACATTGATAGATGAAAAGAAACATTTTATCCTGAAATCGCCCCACCCCTCTCCTTTCTCAGCCGACCGTGGTTTTTTTGGCAGCAAACCATTTTCCAAAACCAATGAGATATTAAGAAAAGAAGGAAAAGCAGAGATCAACTGGCAGATAGCCCCCTAACCCCCTGAAGGGGGAACTTTTGATTTGCAAATCACCACAACAAAAAGGCCCGTTCCATTTTTAAAGATAGAACAGGCCTACTATGCTTTTACCCTCCCCCTTTAGGGGGCCGGGGGGCTAATACTCCAACGGAACAATAGGTTCTTTTTTGCTGGTCGACATGATCATCATGGTTTGGAAGGTTTTTACTACCGTGATGCGGCTTATCTTTTCCATGATCAGTTGTTCGTATGATTTAATGTCGCGAACGTATACTTTCAGTAAAAAATCGCACTGTCCGGTTACGTGGTGACACTCTGTTACCTCTTTGATGTGTTTGATCTCATCCAGAAATGTTTGAATGGTATTTTTCTGGTGAAAATCAAGGGATATCTGTATAAAAGTTTTGATACCGAGGCCCAATTTTTCCTCATCAACCAAGGCGTGATAGCTCTTAATGTACTCGGCATTTTCCAGCTTGCGTACACGCTCCAGGGTTGGGGCTGGCGAAAGCCCTATCTCGTTTGAAAGTTGAAGGTTGGTTATTCTTCCGTTTTCCTGTAATATCTTAAGTATTTGAAGATCGATTTTATCTAATTCCGCAGCCATCAGGTTACAATAATGTACGCAAATATACAGTTTTCCTCTGTTCACAAAATTATATTTCTCTCAAAAGTAATTCAGCAAAAATATATTTCCCATGATTTTCATAATTTAGATAAGTCTAAATTTTTTATTAGATTTGTATAAATGAATACGTTAGCCGAGGAAAACTATTTAAAATCGATCTATCACCTGTCAATTAATGCCGGAAATGTGAGCACCAATCAAATTGCCGCGTCATTAAATACCAAGGCGTCTTCGGTTACAGATATGCTGAAAAAACTGGCTGATAAGGCGCTGATTAACTATACCAAATATCAGGGTGTAAACCTTACTCCGTCTGGCGAAAAAATAGCGGTGAATATCATACGCAAACACCGGCTCTGGGAATATTTCCTGGTAGAAAAGCTCAAGTTTAAATGGGACCAGGTACATGATATGGCCGAAGAAATGGAGCATATATCATCGGCAGAACTGATTGACCGCTTGGATGAATTTATGAATTATCCCCAGCATGATCCGCATGGCGAACCCATACCCGATTGTAATGGCCGGTTTACTACCTCAGAGTTAAAGCCCATATCTGCATTGAGCATAAATGACTGCGGAACTATTTCCGGTGTGCGCGATCATAGTTCATCGTTTTTACAATACCTCGAAAAACAACAGCTTACACTCGGAAAAAAAATATCGATCATAGAGATCGTAGAATTTGATCATTCCATGATCATACAAATGGAAAACAAAAAACAAATACACATCAGCCGCGAAGCAGCCAATAATTTACTGATAGCTTTATGACAGATACCCATAACCAATCATTAGGAGACGTACACAGTTCGGTTACTACCGAAAATAAAACAGGCTGGCGCAAAATAATGGCCTTCCTGGGCCCGGCCTACCTGGTTAGCGTGGGCTACATGGATCCGGGCAACTGGGCAACAGACATTGCCGGCGGCAGTGCCTTTGGTTATAAACTCATATGGATATTATTTGCCTCTAATCTGATCGCGCTCCTTTTACAATCATTGAGCGCACGACTGGGTATCGTTCGCGGGCTCGACCTGGCGCAGGCATCAAAAAACGCCTACCCTCGTTTTGTTAATTTCTGGCTGTACATATTGGCCCAAATAGCCATTATAGCCTGTGATCTGGCCGAAATTATCGGTATGGCTATTGGCTTAAAACTACTATTTAACCTGCCGTTGATCTGGGGGGTATCGCTTACCATAACCGATACCATCCTGATGCTTTATTTAATGAACAAAGGCATGCGTAAGCTGGAAGGTTTTATTATATCCATGATATTTATTGTAGGGCTATCCTTTTTAATAGAGATGTTTATTGTACAGCCCAGCGTAGTTGAAATTGCCAAAGGCTTTGTCCCCGGTAATTTAAGCGGCGAATCACTATACATTGCTATTGGTATCATTGGCGCTACAGTGATGCCGCATAACTTATACCTTCACTCCTCGCTGGTACAAACCCGGCAGATCACCCGTACAGACGCGGGTATTAAATCGGCTATTAAATTTAATTTGTTTGATACCGTTATTGCACTTAACCTGGCCTTTTTGGTGAACGCGGCCATCCTCATACTGGCAGCTACTGCGTTTTATAAGAATGGTTATTTTAAAGTTGCCGAGATACAGGATGCCTATAAATTGCTGGAACACATTTTTGGCAAAGTTGCTCCCGTGCTTTTTGCTGTGGCGTTAATCGCTTCGGGTCAAAGTTCAACCATTACGGGTACACTTGCCGGACAAATTATTATGGAAGGCCACATTAACCTGCGTATTGAACCCTGGCTGCGCCGATTACTTACCCGCGTGCTGGCTATTGTTCCGGCAGTATTTACCATCATTTATTTTGGCGAAGATGGGCTGGGTAGCCTGATTATATTAAGTCAGGTGGTATTGAGTTTGCAATTGGGCTTTGCGGTTATCCCGCTTATCCACTTTACATCTGATAAGAAACGGATGGGTAAATTTGCCATCAGCTTTAAGGTAAAAGTATTGGCCTGGGCCTGCGCCATTCTTATTGTTGCCTTGAACGCTAAGCTGGTATACGAACAGCTATTCGACTGGATAAAAGAGTACCCATCTTCTGCTATCTGGATATATGCCCTGGTTTTCCCTATTGTAATTGGTGTAGCAGCACTGCTGATCTATGTATTTTTCAGACCGATGCTGTACAAGCATAAAGATCAGCCGGTTTACGTGCCCCACGGTATTGCCAGCGCCATTACCGAGCTTGATGCCATTACCTATAAACATGTGGCCATTACTATTGATTTTTCAAAAAACGATAACGATTGTTTACGACATGCCATTATGCAGGGCGGTAAGCGGGCCAGTTACACCCTGATACACGTGGTGGAAACTGCCGGTGCCCGCTATTATGGCAAACAGGTTATGGATAGCGAAACTCAAAGCGATGCAGACAACCTGGATAAGTATGTTACCGCGCTGGAAAATCTGGGCTATAAAGCACAGGCACAAATTGGTTACGGCAACCCGGCAAGTGCTATCGCCAAGATTGTGAATGAGGAAGGTGTTGATTTTATAGTGATGGGCTCACATGGCCATAAAGCGCTCAAAGACCTTATTTTTGGCACAACCGTAAACTCGGTGAGACACATGGTGAATGTGCCGGTATTGGTGGTGAAGCCAAGTAAGTAACATCCTATGCCTTTGACACTTACGAAGCTTTCGAAACTTCGTAGGTTTTGATCTATTATATTCAGAGTCGCTTAAGGCGAAATTTTGCGTAAATTTGCACCTCACCGAAAGGAAAAACATGACTACTCAGGATAAAATATATATAAAAAACAAGAAGGCTTATTTTGAATACCACATACTGGATAAGTATGTAGCCGGTATTCAATTACTGGGCACCGAAATAAAATCGATACGTGAGGGCAAGGCCAATATTAATGATGCTTTTTGCACTTTTATTAATAACCAGTTGTTTGTACGCAACCTGCATATATCAGAATACTCCTACGGATCGTTCTACAACCACGAGGCCAAACGCGATCGTGTGTTATTGCTTACCAAAAAAGAACTCAAAAAACTCCTGACCCGCGGCGAAGAAAAAGGCCTTACCATTGTGCCCCTGGCCTTGTTCATCAGCGAGCGTGGTTTTGCCAAACTGGAAATTGGGCTAGCCCAGGGTAAAAAGACATTTGACAAACGCGAAACCCTAAAAGAGCGCGATACCAAAGTTGAAATGGACCGGGCGATGAAAAGGTAAAGCCCCCCAGCCCCCTAAAGGGGGAGCTTTTGATTGGCAAATTCATTAACAAAACAGCCTGCTTTAAATATCTAAAGCAGGCTGTTTTGTTTTTGTGCTCCCCCTTTAGGGGGCTGGGGGGCTCACCACGCTTTATCCCCTACCAACGGTACAAACCTGAAGGTATCTAATACAATTTTTTCGTAGTCATTTTCAGCAACTTTGAGTATTGTTACCATTTTCTGGGTTTCTTCGTCGCCTACCGGAATTACCAGGATACCACCTATTTTGAGTTGTTTCAGCAGCACATCCGGTACAGTTGGCGCACCGGCAGTTACGATAATCTTATCATAAGGTGCATGTTTAGCTATGCCAATGGAGCCATCACCGCAAAAAAAGTTAGGCTTATAACCCATCTTTTCGGGCAGGATAAACCGTGTACGCTCATACAGTTTCTCCTGGCGCTCAATGGTATAAACTTTAGCGCCGAGCTCCATTAATATACAAGTCTGATAACCCGAGCCAGTGCCTATCTCCAGTACTTTATCCCCTTTGCGGATGTGCAACAACTCGGTTTGGTAAGCAACAGTATAAGGCTGCGATATGGTTTGCCCCTCGCCTATCGGAAAAGCGATATCGCTGTAGGCCTGGTTCCAGAAAGTTTCATCAAAAAAATAGTGGCGCGGTACTTTGCTTATGGCCAGCAACACTTCTTCATCCTGGATACCTTTTTTTCGCAGGATGTCAGTCAATCGTTTACGGGCGCCTTTTTCGCGGTAATTATCAATATACTTATAAGCCATTTATACGGCAAAGTTAGCAGGAAATTCAGCATTTAGGGGGTGTGGGTAACGTACATATGGGTAATTCATTATGTGTTAGCTTATAAAAAATTACTTTTCATTTTGTCATCCTGAGGAACGAAGGATCTATTGTAAAGTATACAGGTTGTAGAATAGATGCTTCACTGCGTTCAGCATGACAAGGCTTTTTATAAACCCTATCTAATACGGATCAACATCGGGCTGAATAATACTGCCTTTGCTCAGCTTAGTAGTCTGAAACTGGGTGATCACATCCCGCAATATGGCTTTGGCTTTCACAATAGAAATACCATCGCGCTCAAACTTGAGCATGATAGATTTGATATAATAGTTACGGATACGGCTTATGAGCGGTGACTCCGGACCTATTACCCGTTCGCCGAAGTGCCTGCGTAGTTCGTTACCAAGATAATTAGCCTGGTTATACAGTACTTCCGGATCCTTATGTTTGATATCCAAGTTAATGATGCGATAAAACGGTGGATATTTAAAGCTTTTACGCTCCTCCATTTCTGTAAAGTACAGATCATTATAATCATTGGCAATCACCTGTTTGATAACGCGGTGATTGGGATCATAGGTCTGGATTACCACTTTGCCCTGCTTACCTCTCCGTCCTGCACGACCGCTTACCTGTGCCAGCATCTGGAAACTGCGTTCGTTGGCCCGGTAATCCGGAAATTTAAGCATACTATCAGCATTAATAATCCCGATGAGGGTTACATCGGCAAAATCAAGTCCCTTGGCTACCATTTGGGTACCTACCAGTATATCTATTTTTTTCTCTTCGAGATTATTCAGAATAGTTTGCAAGGAATTACGGGCACGGGTGGTATCCAGATCCATGCGGGCAATACGCGCGTCGGGCAACAGTAAACTTAATTCATCTTCTATCTTCTCGGTACCAAAACCTTTGTACTCCAGGTGCGTAGATCCACAAGCCGGACAAACCGATGGCGAGTCTTCCCGGTAACCACAATAATGGCAATGTAATTTGCCACTGCTTTTGTGATAGGTAAGACTTACATCGCAATTAATACATTTTGGCGTATAGGCACATATTTTACACATCAGCACCGGCGCATATCCACGCCGGTTTTGAAACAGGATCACCTGCTCCTTATGAGCCAACGCTTGATTGATCCCTTCCATCAACACACTGGTAAAGTGCGATTGTATGGTTTTTTGTTTGGTTTCATGACTGATGCTCACCACCTGTACATCGGGCAGCTGTACGCCACCATAACGTTCGGTAAGTTCAGCAAAACCATACTTATGGGTACGGGCATTAAAATAGCTTTCAAACGAAGGTGTAGCAGAGCCCAGTAATACTTTCCCCTTATGCGTGTTGGCCAAAAAGATAGCCGCATCACGAGCGTTGTATCGAGGAGCCGGGTCGAACTGTTTGTAAGAGGTTTCGTGTTCTTCATCAACAACGATAAGCCCCAAATCATTAAAAGGTAAAAATACCGATGAGCGGGCACCCAAGATCACTTTGTAATCGTTATTAAGCACTTTTTTCCAAACTTCCACCCTTTCGTTATCATTAAAACGGGAGTGATAAACGCCAATATCGGAGCCAAAATATAGTCGTAGGCGTTCAATAATATGGGTAGTCAACGCAATTTCGGGTAACAGGTAAAGTACCTGCCTGTCATTACGCATCATTTCTTCTATCAGTCTGATGTACAGCTGCGTTTTGCCTGATGAAGTAACCCCATGCAGCAATACCACATCTTTCTCTTTAAACTGATTGCGCACACTTTGCAACACTTCGGTTTGCTGTTCGCTCAGTTCAAAATTACTATCAAGATCTTCCTCTTCTTCAAAGTGCAGGCGACTTACATTTTTTTCTTCAGCTATCAGGATCTCTTTTTCGATGAGTGATTTAATGCTCGATTCGCCGGCACCGCTTTCTTCTATCAGCTCGTTTTTTGTGATGGATTTCTGATGCCGCGCCAGTTTAATATAAGCCAGCAAAGCGTCGGCTTGTTTAGGGGCACGTTTCTCCAGTATAGGAAAAAGCTCCCGCAAATTATCGGGATGATTATAAACGGGATTTAGCGTAATAAAAGTCCGCTTGCGGGGTTTGTAACGTTCGCTTACTTCTTCGGATATATGGATGATGTTTTTTTCGAACATCAACTTCAGGATAGGCATTACCGTTTTCTGGCCCAGCAATTTGGCAATATCACTTACGGTAAGTTCCGGCTGAATATCCAGGGCTTCTACGATCAGAAATTCTTTATCATGAAGAGTTGAGCGGTCTATCTCATAATCTTTATTGAGCACAATACGGGTTTCGCTGGCTAACTTTAGTGCAGCGGGCAGCGCTGCATTCATGACCTCGCCAATATTACACATGTAATAGTCGGCCAGCCATTGCCAGAAATGTAGCTGGTGAGGCGTTACAACCGGCTGATCATCCAGTATTTCGATAATATATTTCGCCTCGTATTTTTCGGGTGCAAGAGTACTTATTTCTTTAACAATAGCAGTATACAGCTTGCTTTTACCAAACTGCACCACTACTCTCTTACCTATAGCGATGGCGTCATTTTGCTCGTAAGGAACCCGGTAGGTATAATTTTTTGAAATTGCCAGCGGTAAAATCACTTCGGCAAAAAGCGTTTTACGATCGGTATGTTCAATTTCAGCAAATTCTAACATGGAAGGGGGAAATTCTAAAAACTAAATTCTAAACTCTAAATATTAAATCCGAAATCGAACAGCCGAAGTCCGAAATCAAAAATCATTTATTCCTGAAAGCAGCAATAGCCAGCATCAGCCAGCCTAAAATAAACAGCAAGCCGCCCAGGGGTGTAATTGGGCCAAGCGCTATCAGCCAGTCCCAACCCAGCAGGCTGCGACATGATAACAAGTATAATGAGCCCGAAAAAAACAAGATACCAAAGCTAAAAAAGTAATAAGCCAGGGCTATCTGGTTATTTTTAAACCGTGCAAAGGTGGATAAGAAAAGCAAAGCAAATACATGGTAAAAGTTATATTGTACAGCGGTGTGCCACACCTCCAAATCGGCGGCAGATAAGCGGCCTTTTAAACCATGCGCCCCAAATGCCCCGGTAATAACGGCCAGCATGCCAAAAACCGAAGCTGTAATAATTATTTGTTTGTTCATGCAGATATAAAAAGCTAAGTTAACCAATTGAAAGTATTACTTTAATGCCGCAAGGTAAAATTCTATCTTTGTAAAGCAATCCGCTATGAAACGTCTGATAGTTATCACCTTAATTTTACTTGCCGCTGCTATAGCTATAACAGTTGTTTACTTTAAAAACTTAAGTCCGCCAGGAGTGCGTACGGGCCAGGTGATGCATACCATACCTGATAATGCCACCGCCGTGTTTGAATTTAACAGCGAAAAAGGGTTTTACGACATTTTTAAGGGGAATCAGCTATTAAGCGCCGTTATTGGTAAAGATAAGCTAACCGATCTGGACACACTACGTAAGTTATTGATCGCATCACCACAGCTGGAGCGTTTTTTTGAAGGGCAAAATGTATTTATCTCAGTACATCCATCCAACAGCAACGACATTAATCTGCTTATTACCATACCCACCACTAACGATTTTAAAACGGATGCTTTTACTAATTTAAATACACAGCCTAACGGTAGCCTATCTGTAACACCGGTACACAATACGATTGGGATAACTTATGATGTGCTGGTTAAAGCCATTAATAAACATTTTTACATCACCCAAAAAGAGAATAACATTTTTGCAGGCAGCTTTTCCAAAGAACTGATAGATCAAAGCATTCTATATAAGAACGATAAAAACCAAAACATTTTTATTCCACTGCCCGAACAGCAAAACGCCAACTCTCTGGCTAATCTTTATATCAATTACAGCCAGCTTACTCCGCTGTTCGATCAGATATTTAAAAACAAGAACACCGATATTTTTAAGAGCTTTAAGTTATTGCCCGCTTTAGCTGCCCTCACTTTAAATTTCAAGAACGATGCGTTGATGTTTAGCGGCTTTACCACTATACAGCACAACCATACGGCCAGCTATTTAAATTTATTTGCCGACCAACAGCCGGTAGTAAATCACCTAAAGGACATTTTCCCATCTACTACGGCCTATACTATCAACTTCGCGGTATCTGATCCTACCAAATTTTCTGCAGGGCTTACTCAATGGCACATTAAGGCTGGCATCAGTAATGAGAAAGACCAGCTTTTCGGTAAAATAAAAGCAGAAACCGGTGTATTTTTAAAACCAGAATTTGAGCACTTACTGGGCAACGAATTTGCGGTGGTTACTACCCGTTACCAGGAAAAATATGCTATTGTTTCTGTTAAGGATGGTTCAAAACTAAGACCCTTTATGACGAACATCAGCACCATGACCAGCGACAACATTGGGCAGTTTAATTATGATAAAGTTCCGTTTTATCTGCTGGGCGATGCTTTCAGCATTTTCAGAAAGCCTTATTTTATGATCATTGATAATTACCTGGTGTTGGCAGCTACCTCCTCCGAACTAACAAGCTATTCAGACACGTATTATAACCGCAAATTTATCAGTAAAACAGATCAGTACAATCAGTTTGACAACCTGTTGGCCGAAAGAAGTAATGTTGCCTTTTTTATCAACTTTAAAAACTCACAATCTATATTCAAACGGGATCTGAAAGATGCTTTTTATGATGCCTTTGAAAACTCCAACCCTAGCTGGAAAAGCTTTTATGCCGCCGCCTATCAGTTTAGCGCTTCTGACAAAAACTTCTACACCAACCTATGTATGCGGCTGAATAATACCGACACCACCGCTACTCCAATTAAATAAAAAAACACACAACCATACGCTAACAATTCCCGTTAAAAGGGGCTGTTGTGTTTGCAATATTTCCCTGCAGTTTATGGAAATATATCCCAGTGGTTTAAAATAAACCATTACTAAACAGAAAGTTGGCAAATTATCCTATGAATAAAAATAAGCTATTAATTGTCTTTGGTATATTATTTTTCTCTTTATCAGCTTCTGCTCAGCAATTTTCGCAATACAATACGGAGACACTGTATGACTCTTTCGAGAATCCCTCACAACGATCATTTATCCCCGACTCGAGCCGTCAATATGCCTTTAACTTTTTTATCCCAAACTTTAATGCTAATACGTACTTAACCGGCAACGCACAACGTACCTTTAAAAGCAAATTATTTGGCAGCAATTCACAATACTATACCGATAATTTACAAATAGGCCAGGGCAAATACAACCACTTTAATGCCAACATTAATGCTTATGCTATTATGTTTAAGCTATTCTCGAGCTTTAATGGCGACGTGGAAATCGGCTTTTCGGCGCAGACTAAAGCAGAGGCCCGGGGCTTTTTTTCAGATGAATCATTCGCCTTGCTAAACGGAACCAGGAATTTCCCTAATGATAATTATAGCAATATATTTAATGACAATTACCGGTATCAGGCTTATCACCAGATAGGTTTTTCATACCGCGAACGGATCAATAAAAAAATAGCAGTAGGGTTTAAAATAAGCACCTTGCTGGGTATCCAGTATCAGGAGTTTAACATCAATCACTCCCAAATCACTTTTGACCGTACTAACCCCAATAATCCAAGCGCGTTACTGGGCTTAACCGGCCGGTATTATGCCAATTATATACCCGGTCAACGGGATGCACGTGACTACCTACCCAACCTGCGTAACCCCGGTGCTGCTATTAGTTTCGGGCTTTCCTATATTACCGACGATCGTGTAACTATACAAGGTAATATTAAAGATCTTGGCTTTATTCATTGGAGCAACCGATCAGCTACTTATGATTTTAATAACAGCGGTGTGATCAATAATTTGGGTTCTCAGCACTTTGCGGATACCCTTTATAACCGTGTGCGTACCATCATGCAGGATAATAATAATAAAACGGTTAAACCGCTTACAACCGCCACAAACGGCCTCGCAGAACTAAGTGCAACCAAAAGTTACTGGATAGGTTATGGCAATACATGGAAGTACTCGCCTACGCTTATAGCTTCAAAATCATTGTTCTACCCGGATTTTAAAGGAGCTTTGGTTAACCATTTTAATTACCGTGGTCTTTTTACAGCCACCCTCACTACCAGCTATGACGATATGCATTTTTTCAATATCGGCACACAGCTCATGATCAAATCGCCCAATACCGAATTTTATATTGGTACAGAAAGACTCACCAATACCAGCAAGTTGGCCGCAGCAGCTTTGCATAACAACTCGCAAATAAATCAAGTAGGTAATTATTCAGGAGGCGATTTTTATTTAGGATTTACCCTGAAATTTGGACGCGTAATTGAACACCCCATGAATTCCAGCATTATCCCAATGGGCGAAAAAGGCTTTTTTGGTCGCCTGTTTGGTCGTTTGTTTAAAACCACTGGCAATAAAGGCATCTAAGATACCTGAAGACTACTCTATCTATAAAGCTTTCTTTCCGGCGATAAAATCTTTGAGATAGTAGGGTTCGAAATAAGCGACATCCTCAAATTCTTTTTTATCGAACTTTTCAGCCGCTTTTTGACTCAGGAATGTGGCCGAATTTACAAATCCCGGTAAAAATTGAGCATTAAGATTAGTGCCTAATGCAGCTTCGCATTTATCGGCACCGTCGCCAAAAAATATAACCTTGTGTTTGTTGAGCTCTTCAGCAAAACTTTGCTCGTCTATAATATCTGCGGAAGTTGATCTTACTTTTTGGCCATGAGCATCAAACAGTGCACAATAAACTTCCATCCGGCGGGCGTCGATCATGGGGCATAACAATGCACCCTCGTCAACTGTAAAATCATCACTATGAATAATACCATAAGCCATAGCCTCCAGTGTTTCAATAGCGATGAGCGGTTTATCCAGGGCAAAACACAAGCCTTTAGCTGTTGAAACCCCAATCCGAAGACCTGTATAAGAACCGGGACCGCTACTCACGGCAATAGCATCAAGGTTATCATAAGTTAAATTTGCCGAGGCCACCAGTTCATCAATAAACAAAGTAATTACCTCTGCATGTATGTTACGCTCGTTGATCTGTTTAAATGCCACAACTTTGCCATCAATAGCTAAGGCTACAGAACAGGAAGTAGTTGCGGTTTCTATTTGTAAAATAACACTCATTTTCTTTTAGTCTGAACCTTGATTTATAGGATTAAGGAATTACCTTGATTTTTCACTAAATCGTTTGCCATCTTTTTACTACTCACCAATCACGGTACCGGGTCATGGCCATGGCCACCCCAGGGATGGCAGCTGGCAATACGTTTCAAAGTTAACCATCCGCCTTTAAAAGCGCCATGTTTTTTAATAGCTTCTACACCATATTGGGAACAGGTTGGCGTATACCGGCACGAAGCGCCGGTAAGCGGAGAGATAAAATATTGATATATTTTTATCAGCAGTATGAAAATGCCGCCTACAATTGCCTTCAATATGTTAACTACCGCCTTCATATCACTTCAGCGGGATATTGTTTGCGGTTGTTAATTGCTCGGCAAGCTGGCCAAGCATCTTTAACATCTTTTTTTCGATAACACTGTAAGGGACTATTTCTTTTCCGATATACCCTACCGATAGTACAATTGTTTTATCGGCTGTTTTAAGTAAGTCATACAGATATTGCTGCTTGTGCAGTCGGTACGACTCGCGCATGCACCTTTTTATTAAATTACGGTCAACAGCATGCTTATAACGCTTTTTGGAAACCGAAAATAAAATCTGAGCTGGGAATGGTTGTGGTTCGGAATTAAATAACCACGAAGCTTTGAAGGGATAACATAAAAAAGAAGAACCGTTATGAAAAAGCTTATCAATAAGCCTTTTGTTACATAATCGTTCTTCTTTTTTAAAAGTATACATAGTTGCCATAATTGAACCGGAGTTTGAGCATATAAACGGTCCATGTCCCTTATGAAAGGACCAAGCAACCAGGTTTATGCTTTATGACGACCTTCGTCAGAAACTGTTAATCTTTTTCTGCCTTTAGCTCTTCTGGCTGCTAATATTCTTCTACCGTTAGCAGTTGACATGCGCTCACGGAAACCGTGTTTGTTTCTTCTTTTTCTTTGAGAAGGCTGGAAAGTTCTTTTCATGACTGTATATTTTTATTCTATTTCGATCTTTTTAAAAACAAGAGCGCAAATGTAGTAATTTTTCAAAACATTTCAAATACTATTTTTCTTATTTGTTGCTCTATGTTTGTTGCTGTAAATTAAGCGTTTTAAAACCGCAATATGAAATCATTACTCATCCTGCTCTTAATAGCTTTACCATCAATTGTTTTAGGACAGGATGTATCGCCTGCTCATTACAAAATATACAGCACGGCCGAGCAAAAAATGGTCACAATTAATGATATTATTGACCAAACCGGCAAAATTGATGTGCTGTTTTTTGGCGAGGAGCACAATGATTCAACCGCTCACAGCCTGGAATTTGCCCTATTTAAAGGCCTGACAGAAAAATATCCTGCGCATGCGGCGCTTTCACTGGAGATGTTTCAAACCGATTGCCAGCTGGTATTGGATGAATATCTTCATGATCTTATCCGCGAAAAAAACTTATTAACTGATGCCCGTGCCTGGCCAAACTATAAAGATTACCGTCCGCTGGTTGAACTGGCCAAGCTCCAACACTTACCGGTGGTGGCCGCCAATGCACCTTCGCGTTATACCAATATGGTTACGCGCAATGGCCTTGACAGCTTACAGCAACTAAGTGCTCAGGCCAAAGGCTACTTGGCCCCTCTCCCTATTGATACCGCTGCCGGGGCGTATTACAATAAATTTGTGAAGATCATGGGCGGACATGAAGCGATGGCCGGTATGCAGATCTATCAATCCCAAAACCTTTGGGATGCCACCATGGCCTGGTCAATAGCACAGTTTCTTAAAACCCACAGCGGGTTTAAAGTATTACAGCTTAACGGTGGTTTTCACAGCGAAGAAAAGTTAGGAGCAGTGGCTCAGCTCAAAAAATACGCCCCAAAAGCAAAGGTACTAACCATAGCTTCTTATAGCGGGGAAAATTTTGATAACCCCGATTGGGCAAAATTTAAAACCCTGGCAGATTATGTTATTCTGACAGATACAAAATCGGGTAAGGAATAAAATAAACGAAGAGTAAGGACAAAAGGATCAAAGATTAAAGATAAACATCTTCATCCATGATCCTTTCATATGTATGGTCTTTGATCCTTGATCCAAAAATCTTTGATCTAAAGCTATGCTTTTTTAGCTAACAGATCGCGTATCTCGGTAAGTAAGGTTTCCTCTTTTGTTGGTACAGGATCTGCAACCGGAGCGGCTTCTTCTGGTTTCTTTAATGAATTTATTGCTTTTACTACCATAAAAATACAAAAAGCAACAATCAGGAACTCAATCACGGTGTTGATGAAATTACCGTAGTTGATAGAAACGTCGGCTATTTTTTTAGCCGGATCGCCCGGTTTGATAAGAATTTTCAAGTTTTTAAAATCAATACCACCGGTTACATAGCCAATTGGCGGCATAATTACATCATTTACCAATGAGGTAACTATTTTACCAAAAGCAGCACCAATGATAACGCCCACTGCAAGGTCAACAACGTTGCCGCGCATGGCGAACTCCTTAAACTCTTTGATTATTGCCATAATGATAGATTTTAGTTAATAATTTAGTTCAGGTAACGGAATAAATAGGTTTTAGTTTTAACTAATGTAACGAATAAATTTCAATGGTGTTCAAACAAATTATATTTTCTAATATTTAATACCAGCATCCATATCCTATAAGATATTTTAAAGTTAATGGTAATTGATGTATTTTTGGGCTCATCTTAATTATGCTTAAACAGAATCTTCAACAAAAACTCTTACAAAAGCTTTCACCTCAGCAAATACAATTTATAAAGTTGCTGCAGGTTCCTACAGTTTCATTGGATACCAGGATAAAAGAAGAACTGGAAGAGAATCCCGCGCTTGAAGATCTGAGTTTAACTAATTTAAACGAGCCCGAAGAACAATACCCCGACCGTGATCCAGACGAAGACACTTATAATAGTGATGAGGAGAAGGGCGAAATGGATGAGTTTAATATTGATGATTACCTGCAGGATGATAGCGTAAACGACTACGGATCACGATATGATCAAAATGGTGATGATGAGGATGAGCGTAAAGAGATCCCTATCGCCGTACAAAATTCTTTTTTTGAAAGTCTGCAATTACAGCTTGACCTGCTTCCATTAAGTGATAAAGATTTTAAGATCGGGCAGCAAATTATCGGCAGTCTGGATGATGACGGCTATCTGCGCCGTCCTATTATGTCGCTTACCGACGATTTGGCATTCTCTCAAAATGTAATGGCCGAGGATGAAGAAGTGGAAGATATGCTACGGGTAATACAAGGCTTTGACCCAGCTGGTGTTGGTGCCCGGAGCCTACAGGAATGCCTGTTGATACAATTGCGTAAAAAAGACCCAACAGATCCTATCATTGCAAAAGCTATCATTGTTGTTGAACAATATCTGGATGAATTTACCCGTAAACATTATGATAAGCTGGAGAAATCGTTGAACATGAACTCCGACGAATTGCGCGGCGTGGTGAACGAAATACTCAAGCTTAATCCAAAACCCGGCGACTCCAACGAGATCAACACCAAGCAAATGCAGGTGATTCCCGATTTTCATATCACTAACAATGATGGTACGCTGATATTAACACTTAACTCCAAAAACGCACCGGAGCTTAGAGTGAGCCGCTCCTACCAGGAAATGTTTCAGCATTACGATAAAGCGGCACAAAAAGATAAAAAACTCAAAGAAGCGGTACAGTTTGTAAAACAAAAGCTCGATTCGGCTAAATGGTTCATTGATGCTATCAAACAGCGCCAGCAAACCTTGCTGAAGACCATGAATGCCATTATGCAGTACCAATATGAGTTTTTCCTGACAGGGGATGACAAAAATCTGAAACCCATGATCCTGAAAGATATTGCCGACAGGATAAACATGGATATTTCGACGGTATCCCGCGTAGCCAACTCTAAATATGTACAAACAGAGTTTGGCACCTTCCTGCTGAAATCATTCTTCTCTGAAGCTATTCAGACAGAAAGCGGTGAAGAAGTATCCAACAAGGAAGTAAAAAAGATATTGGAAGAACACATCGGTAAAGAAGATAAGCGCCATCCTTTGGCCGATGAAAAACTAACCGATATCCTGAAAGATGCCGGCTACAATATTGCCCGCCGAACAGTTGCCAAATACCGCGAACAAATGAACATTCCGGTTGCAAGGCTGAGAAGAGAGCTGTAAGCCCCCCAGCCCCCTAAAGGGGGAGCAAAAATACAGGAACAATAAAAAGTAAAGCCCGGTTTAAATAAAACCGGGCTTTACTTTTTATACCGTTTGCAAATCAAAAGTTCCCCCTTTAGGGGGTTAGGGGACTAAAACGTATGCTGGGCACTGCTTACTTTGTAACGGTTATTGAGTAATATACCTATCACAATTTCATGCGTACCATTACTTACAGTATTGAGAGCAGAGGTGGTAACATCGTAAGAGTATCCGATATTTACAAATGAGCTCAGATTAAGCCCTACCAGGCCCGCATAAGAGTCGCCATGACGATACGAGCCCCCTATCCAGAATTTATCGGCAAAAGATAATTTCATATTGATATCGTAAGTTGTGGGCAACGGTTGGATATACTTCAGCATAACCGACGGGATAAGCGTAACCTCATCTGATAAAAAAAACTTAAATCCCCCTGTTAAAAAATAGTGGGGTACTGTTTTATTTTGATACGTATTTGCTTTACTGGTTATATAAACGTTCTGCGGTAATATTTGCTGAGCTGAAAGGCCTATAAAATAATCAGAGGCGTAAGCCCACACACCAATTCCTAAATCAGGTTTCCATTGATTATTATTCAGGCTGTTGACTATGGGGTCCGAAGGGTCAGCGGTAGTGAGCTCTGATAAGTTTAGCACATTATGACTAAAACCAGCCGACACCCCAACTGCCAGATTTAACTTGCTGGTTAGCCCCAGGTGATAAGCATAGGTTGCATCAATATTTGTTTGTGTAAAAGGTCCAGCTTTATCTGTAACTACAGTTAACCCAACACCATGATGAGGCTCTGCCGCCTGGTATTGTTGTGTGTATAGTCTACTAGCCGGATTAAGCCCCCCGCTTGCCGGAAAAGCAGTAGCATCGCCCTGTATAAAATTTTGCCCAATAGGCATATTTACCGAAATGTATGCTGTTACCGGTGCGCCATCCAGGCCTGTCCACTGGCTGCGATAGCCTGTTTTCACGTCGGTATAGTTTTCAATACCAGATAGAGCAGGGTTTAAGAGATAGCTATTAAAAATGTATTGGGTGTACTGTGGACGTTGCTGCGCTATAACACACTGAATAAAAAGAACAAAATTAAAGGCTATGAATAAGATCCTTTTCATCAGTTAACGTTTACAGCCGGCTTAATTCAACCTTATTTCAGGGCCAAAAAGCCCTAAATGCAAGCAATAAACTAATATAATCTTTATAAATAACATTGTCCAGAACGCCGGACTGAGGGATCGGTGCTACCGGAAAGCTTTCGACAGGGTTTCCAGTTCCATATTGGCTATCTGTAATTTATAGGTGAGTTCTTTGTTCTCTTTTCGCAGGTTATAAATTTCAATGGCGTTTTGAATATGGATACGGAGTTCATCATTTTGCCACGGTTTTACCAGGTATTTGTAAACCTGTCCACGGTTAATAGCATCAATAACCGCGTTGATATCCGAAAAACCGGTTAGTAATATCCTGATCGTATCGGGATTGGTTTGCAGAACTGATTCCAGAAATTCAATACCCGTGGTAACAGGCATGCGCTGATCTGTTATGATCACCCCTATTTCGTTCCCATCCAGTATCCTGCGCCCTTCGGCAGCAGAGCTGGCCGTGTATATGTTAAAATCACGCCTGAAAGCAGCTTTAAAACTATTCAGGTTATTAATTTCGTCATCAACATACAACACTCCTACGGCCATAGCAAAACACTTTATTGAACGGATAATATCAGCTTACAAAAGTAAATTTATACAAAGTTTAATTTACTGCACATTTTTATTATAATTATTGTTCTTTATAGATGTAACAATTATATCATGAAAAAAATATTATTAACCATGTATCTGCTGGTATTAGGGGCGGTAGCTTTTGCATACCCAACTGATACGTTGGTTATTAATAATAATCAATCATGTTTGTTAACCAACAGATACCTCGATGAACTTGAAGCTCCTGATAACAATTTAACCATCGATCAGGTTATAAATAGCCCTCAATTTCGCCCCATTAAACAAACGCTTCCGGCTTTAAGGTTCTCAAAATCCACCACTTGGCTAAAGTTCAATTTAAAAAATAACAGTAAGGAGCCATTAATTACCATTGGTATAAATGCAAGTGTTATTGACAAGTTTGACCTTTATTATACTCCAAATACCAATAAGGCCCTACGCCACCTAAGTCCTGATCGTACCCAGAATCTCACTTTTATTGATTGCCCGCTATCCTCCGGAACATCAACTACGGTGTACTTACGTGTTAAAAGCCATGCTTCGACTGTTATTCCGGTAAAAATTTATAGCAGTTTGGCATTTTTAGAAAGCCGTAACGTGGAAAATATAACCACCGGCGTTATTGCAGGTGTTTTTATTGTGATGGCCCTATATAATTTATTATTATTTTTCATCGTTGGCGATTACAGTTATCTGTACTATGTAAATTATATCATCTTCCTTGGGCTGTCCCAATTACTTAAACGTGGATATGCAACCAATTTATTTACAACTGATATCACTACTTTAAATAATTACGTGATCCCAGTAATAAGGGTATTGTTTGGGTTTTCTATTTTGCTTTTTATGAGCCAGTTTTTGCAGCTCAAACAAAACTTAAAACAATGGTATAAATACTATCTCCTACTCTATTTATTATACTTAACAGCTCTTGTTGCTATTATGGCGGGCATGATTGGTATCGCTTATAACTTAATCACCATCAGTACAACTATTACTGCAATTAGTCTGCTTATTATAGGGGCCTATTTGTACCTTAAAAGTAATTTTAAACCAGCTAAATTCTTTTTGTTAGGATGGGGGTTGTTTTTAATCAGCTTGCTGGTATCTGTAGCGCGTAATAAAGGACTTATTCCATACAACAATATAACAGCTGATATTGTAATTTACAGCTCCGTTTTAGAACTGATTTTATTTTCGGCAGCTTTGGCCGAGAAAATTAACTTTTACCGGTATCAAAAAAACGAATCGCAAATCTTTGCCCTTACTGTTGCCCGTGAAAATGAACGGTTAATAACGCAGCAAAATATTTTATTGGAAAATAAGGTAAAAGAGCGAACGGAAGAATTAATTGAGATCAATAAAAGTCTTTCATTATCAATTGATAACCTTACAGCAACCCAAAAGCAACTTATTGACAATGAGAAAATGGCCTCATTAGGGCAATTGACGGCCGGTGTGGCTCATGAAATTAATAACCCCATTAACTTTGTAAGCTCAAATATTGCCCCTTTACGACTGGATTTTGATGAACTTTTAGTTTTATTGGATAAGTATGACGATGCTTTGAACAACCCCGAACAAGTTCTCTTTTTAAAGGCGCTTGATGATTACAAACAAAAGATCAACCTTGATTTTATACGGGATGAGATATCTGTTTTATTAAATGGAATTGAAGATGGTGCAAACAGAACAGCAGAAATAGTAAACAGCCTGCGTACTTTTAGCAGTACCGACGAACAGGTATTAAAAACAGCGGATATCAATAAATCGATCCTGAACAACCTGCTTATTTTAAGAAGCACTATCCCGTATTATATCGAGATCAGACCTGTTTTTGACAAACTGGAGCCTTTAAACTGTTATCCGGGTAAAATTAATCAACTGATCATTAACCTCATCAATAACAGTATATATGCCATTAAAAGTAAAGATCATCACAGTGATGAATGTATCATGATCATTACCAAAGATCACGCCGACCATATTTCTATCGAAGTTACAGATACCGGCATAGGCATGAGCGAAGAAACTAAACAGCGGATTTTTGAACCCTTTTTTACCACCAAAGGTATTGGTGAAGGCACAGGTTTGGGGCTTTCAATCGTGTTTGGTATCATTGAAAAACACCGGGGCAGTATCGAAGTAACATCATCACCCGGTAAAGGCGCAACATTTATGGTATTGCTTCCCAAAAACTTAGCTCACCCCAGCCTGTCTTAACTAAAAGAATTTCTCGGGATTGGGTACCAGGTTCAGGAACGATTCAAAATTCTGTTCGTAATGAGATTGATCAAGCCTGTAATAGAAAGCTCCTTTTTTTGATGATAGTTTGTCCTTTTCGGGTAGTTTTACCAGCAAGCCGGTTGATAATAGTTTACGGCTAAAATTACGATCATCGAACTTGGTTTGATAAACACCTTCGTAAAGTGCTTGTAGTTGCGGTATGGTAAACTTCTCGGGTAATAACTGGAACAAGATCGGGTGCAGTGCGGCTTTATAACGCAGCTGGCGCAGGGCAAGCCTTACCATTTCTGTATGGTCAAATATCAGTTCGGGCATTTCATTGAGTAAAAACCACTCCGGATGATACTCTTCGCTCAGCTGTTTTTCATATTGATGGATATCAATAAGTGCAAAGTAAGCTATAGACAAGGTTCTTTCCACCGGATCCCGATCCGGATGACCAAATACATGAAATTGCTCCATATATACATTTTTAAGCCCTGTACGTAATTCTAATATACGATTGGCAGCATCATCAGGCGACTCCGAAGGTTGTATAAAGCCGCCCATCAGGCTCCATTTATTTTTTTCGGGTTCAAGACCACGCTGTACAACTAATAATTTGATGTTAAATCCGTCGAATCCAAAAATGATACAATCTGTCGCCGCTAAAATGCGCGTCTCGCCGGTATACTTCTGCATAATTTGGTTAAAGTTTATTTGCAAGTGTAAAAATAATTATGCAATTATTTAGTGTCGATACAACAACTATTTCATTCGAAACAGCATTTTCTTTATTCCATGGTATTGCATTTAAAAGATGGAGTAAACATCTCCACTAAACAGGGAAGTCATTTAATTGAAAACTGGGTTTACATGGCTTACACATTTCGCACTTAAAATTTATTTAATTAATTGATAATCAAATTACTAAGTAAATTTTATCATCATATAGTGGGTTTACATGTAAACCCACTCGGGGCGAAGTGCTTCATGCGATAAGATAAGAAGCGATAAAAGAAGTCCTCCGGTCATTTACATCCCTTATGGTCTCCTGAAAAGCTTCTGAGGTTGATGCTGGCTAATACAAAGCAGGGTCCTCTCTGAGAGACCCTGCGAGTACATAATGATTTTGATGCTGGGAATTCATTATTCGATATTCTTCCCCTTAAATAAGTTTCCTTAACTAACCCGCTTACCCTGCAGCAACATATCCATGGCATCATTCAATGAGCCTGCACGGGATACCTCACCTGAATTAACAAAAAATATCTCATCGGCGTTTTCAATGGTATTCAGGCGGTGGGCGATGATTACTCTTGTAGTGGTATCCGGTAATTTATTCAAAATATCGCTTAATAACTGCTCGGTTATGGTATCAATATTTGCCGTAGCCTCATCCAGTATCAATATTTGCGGGTTACGCAATACTGCCCGCATAAAAGCGATCAGTTGTTTTTGGCCAAGACTGATACTGTCACCAGAAGAAAGTACCTGTGTATCTAACCCGCTTTCAAAAATAGCCAACAGGCTACCCAGGTTAGCATCAACAATCACTCTTTCCAATTGTTCGTTGGTATGGTCTTTATACAAATCATTACCGTATAAAATATTGTCTTTAACCGTCCCGGTAAATAAAAATGGCTCTTGTAAAATAAAGCCTATCTTTTGTGTACGCTCTTCCGGGCTGTAAGTTCTGATATCGCGGCCATCCAGCATAACCAATCCTTTTGACGGATCATATAACCGAGCAATCAGTGATGCCGTTGTGGTTTTACCACCGCCGGTTGGCCCAACCAACGCATAGGTTTTACCTTGCTCCAGCTTAAAACAAATGTTATGCAGTATCTCCTGATCATCGTTATAACCAAAATGAACATTCCTGAATTCTAACAGGGCGGCATCCGGCTCAGTTATGCCATTCTCTATAACAGGCAGATCTGTTTCCAGGGATAATATTTGTGAGATCCTGTCCCAACCAGCCATAGCCAGCTGAAAGTTTGTCCATAACGCTGCCAATTGCCTTAGTGGGTTATAAAAGTTAGTAGAGTATGATAAATAACTCACCAGTAACCCAATACTAAACTGACCAATAGTAATGAGGTAAATACCAAAGGCTAGCACAATCAATTGTGCTATACTGGCAAACAAACCGTAAACTGGCACAAAAACGTTGTTGGCTAAACCCGAACTGATAGCGGTTTTGTAATTATCGCGATTAGCCGTTTCAAAACGCTTGCGGAAATAATCGCGGCGGTTAAAGGCAATGATCACTTTAAAATTATGCAGGCTTTCCTGTATCTCTGAGCTCATGCCCCCTACGCTTTTCAGGTTCAGGGCATTTTTCCGTTTTATCCAGGGCGATAAAGCCAACGTCAATATCAAAATAAGTACCGCCGGGGCCAATGTAGCCGCTCCTAATTCAAACTTGATCAGTAACAAAAACACACCTGCACCTACCATAATGGAGATATTACCGATAAACTGCATCAGCGATTGCGAAAAAAACTGGTTGAGTTTATCGGTATCATTGTTAACCCTCGATATCAGGTCGCCGGCCTTATTCTGGTTAAAAAAGGCCACAGGCAGCTGCTGTAATTTGTTGAATATAGAGTTACGCAGGGTAAATAGCATCCGCTGACTTACGCTACCCATCAGTTTAGTTTGGCTAAAACTGGTAAACAAGGCCAGCAGGTACATACATAACAATATGATGGCATTATGTATAACACCGCTATAATCTTTATGCTGTACATAAGTATCAATAGTATGCCCGATAACCAGGGGCCCTAACAAGTTGAGTGAGGAGTTGGTTAATATGGCCAGCAATGCCAGTAAAAGCACCTTTTTTTCATGCGCTATTAATTGCAGCAATTTTTTAAGCCCGGCAAGCGTCGATGTCTTTTGCTGTGTTTGACTAAGTTTATTCAGATCGTAATTCATATATAATTATTGAATTTTGATTTATTGAATTAGTAATTTCATTTCTCTACGGGTATCTTCATTTGCACATCGGCAAACCAGAAATCTTCACATCTATTTTCAGTGAGCAATACCGTGTTCGTAATTACTGGTACTTTGCTGTGAGTTAAATATCTGTACGTAATCCGGACTGGTTTGCATCAGTTCATCATGTACTCCCCGGGCAACAATTTCGCCCTGTGTAAGCAGCAGGATCTGGTCGTAATGCTCAACCGAGGCTATTTTCTGGGTAACTGATATCAGCGTTAGTCCGGGATAATTTTTCTGGATATTGGTTAATATCTTTTTCTCGGTGTTGTTATCAACCCGGGCTGTAAAATCATCCAGCAATAAAACCTTTGGATTAACTGCCAATGCACGGGCCAGCATGATACGCTGTTTTTGCCCGCCAGAAAGACTTGATCCTCGTTCAGAAACTATAGTATTTAGCTTATTAGGCAAACTGTCGATAAAATCTTTCAGTTCAGCTGTTTCAATAGCTTTTTCTAACGATTCATCGGTAACCGTATCGCTAAAGGCGATATTTTCGCGGATGCTCATGTTAAAAATAATGCTGTCCTGAAAAACAAAACCCACCTGGCTATGAAACGATTCGCTGTTATAATCATTAATACTGCGCCCGTCATAATGCACATAACCAGATGTTGGGTTAATAAGATTAGTAAGCAAATAAAGCAACTGGGTTTTACCTGCGGCTGTAGGACCGATGATAGCGATTTTTGAGCCTGCGGCTACCGAAAAGGATACATTTTTAAGCGCTGGTTTTTGACCATATACTAATGATACATTACCAAATTCCACGTCGCCTCGTAGCGTTTCCTTTAAAGTTCCGCCATCAACCATATCCGGGGCATCCAATACCACGCTGATACGGGTAAATGAAGCCGAAGCCTGCGCAATCAGGTTGCTCATAAAACCCAATACAAATATGGGGAATATGAGTAGCGACAAGTAACTGTTAAAAGCGGCAAAGCTACCCAACGTCATACTTCCGCTGATTACAAAATGACCACCCATCATTAAAATAGTTAAGGCGGCCATGTTGGCTGTAAAGGTTACAATAGGTATCAATCCGGCAAAAAAGCCCAATATCTTTAAGCCATATCGTTTAGCCTCGGTATTGGCTTCCAAAAATTTATGATACTCCAGCTGCTGCGAATTGATGACACGAACAAGCGCTGCACCCAGGATACTCTCATTAATTACCTTGTTCAATTGATCTATTACGCCTCTGCTTTTTATAAACAGTGCCCGCACGTTCTTCAATACATAAAAAAATGTACCGCCGATGATCGGGATAATCATGACCACCGCCATGGCCAGTTTCCAATTGATAGTAAACAACAATATGCTTGCTCCAATAATGATAAACAACGACGATACAATAGATACCAATGCCTGCGATACAAACAGCTTAATGGAATCTACATCGGCAGTCAAATTGGTAAGCAGCTTGGATGGGTTGGCTTTTTCAATAAAAGCATGACTTTGCCTGGATATCTTATCGGCCAGTTTTTGCCGCAGATCGCGAGCTACCCGCTCTGAGGCATAGGTTTGAATAATAGTTTGCAGATAACTGAACACAAAAATAAACAGCACCGCTAACGAGAACTTTTTAATGATATCAATAAATACAAAATGTTGTTTGGTATAATCATCTATTCCACTGGCTATAATTTTAGGCAACCACAAATTCACGCCATTACTAAGCAATGCAAACAACAAAAGTAGCGAAACCAATCCCATATAGGATTTTAGCAGGCTAAAAACACCAGGTGGTTTTTTATCGGGTTTTTGAGTATCAGCTTTCATATTTTCAGATATTCATCTACTAAAAGATGTTTTAAAGTTTAAGGCCTAATAAAAGTACGCCTTTATACATGATGACGATTGTGAAAATAAAACATTTTGTCATGGTATAAATATTTGCGCTCTATTACAATACAACAATACAGGAATATTTATGCAAATATATTCCTATTATGGAATAATTAAAACTTTTTGGAAATAATTTTATAATTTTACAACTAAACAGGAGTAACATGAAGCCAGTTGTGCAATTAATAGAAGAATGGACCGCTTTTGAGGATACCAACAATGAGCATTCTGTAGAAGCTTTTTGCAGGTATTACCTTCAAAAACAACAACCCAAGCCCAAACATACAAATGAACATATTATGAATGGTGTGAACCTGTTGAAAACTATAGGTCGTATTTTGAAAGCGTACTCCGTCTATTTCAGGTCGGCAGTTAGCCATGCAGATATGCCGGCCCCGGAAAACTTTTACTATTTACACAGTTTGAATCACTTAGGTGAAGTAAAAAAGAGTGATTTGATTAATGATATGTTTGCCGAAACAACCACCGGTATGGAGATCATTAATAAACTTATCCGGGAAAAAAAGATAACAGAACGCACCTCTCCCGACGATAAACGCGCCAAATTGATCAAGATAACCGAAAAAGGAATCATTACACTTAGCGAGTACTATAAAATATCGGCCACAGCCACAGCAATGATGTTTAAAGGTATGAGCGATGATGTTTTAATTGATTGCAATGAGATGCTTGAACATTGTGCACAACACAACTCCGTTTTAGCGGTTGAATTAAAAAACAAACCATTTCCGCAGATGTATGAGCGGGTGATGGAGCAATAAAGCCTGCAATTTAAAAACACTAATCTTCTGTTATATTTGGATACTTTAGGTTCAACAAAAATAGCTATGAGCTCAACATTTTCGCCGGAGGCCGATTATACTTTAGAAGATGAATGGATATTGATCAGACCCTTAATTACCGACGATTATAAAAACCTGCTTCCTTTTGCCTTATATGAACCGAATATTTGGGAATATTCACCTGTAAGCGCCAAAGGAGCTGATGGCATGCGTAATTATATTGATCGTGCTCTTAAGGGCAGATCCGAAGGCAACGAATACCCATTTATCATATATGATAAAAAAGCAGGAGAATACGCAGGCAGTACCCGTTTTTATGATATACAAGTAACCAACCAGGCGTTGGAAATAGGTTATACCTGGTATGGTGAAAAATTCAGGGGTACAGGACTCAACAAACACTGTAAATTTTTATTGCTGCAACTGGCTTTTGAAGAGCTGGATATGAAACGTGTAGGTTTTCGCGCACATGCTAAAAACGAACGCAGTATTGCTGCTATGAAAAGTATAGGTTGTACGGTTGAAGGCATTATCCGCAGCCATATGCCACTTCCCGATGGAACCCGTCGCGATTCTATTCTGCTGAGCATTTTACAACACGAATGGCTTGATGGCGTGAAAGAAATGCTGCAAACTAAGCTGTAATTGTATTTTTAAAGTCATTTAATAAAAACTCATCTGCGTTTAAGACACAAACGGCACAATTCATGGATATTTATGCAAACCGGCAGGGTAACAAATAATGGCCCGCTGCATCTATATCATAAAAAAGACACCGTTTGGAAACTATACTCAACATTGCAGATCTGGGCAAAACCTACCAAAGTGCAGGACGCACGCTCACTGTACTTCATGATATTAATTTCAGCATTGCTGCCGGCTCTACCAATGCGATTGTAGGCCCTTCGGGCAGTGGTAAAACTACCTTATTGGGCTTATGCGCCGGGCTTGACCGTTCCAGTGCAGGAGCCGTGGAACTAAACGGCATTAACCTGGGTAATTTAACCGAAGATCAACGCGCACAGGTACGCAACCAGTACGTAGGTTTTATATTTCAAAATTTCCAGTTACTGCCAACATTAACAGCCCTGGAAAATGTAATGGTTCCATTGGAGCTCCGTAGCGAGAAAAATATACGTGCAAGAGCGTTAGACCTGCTGGATAAAGTAGGCCTGGCCGATCGCGGACATCATTACCCTTCTCAATTATCAGGCGGTGAACAACAACGGGTTTCGCTGGCACGCGCCTTTTCCAACTCGCCTAAAATATTATTTGCCGATGAACCTACCGGAAATCTGGATGCCGAAACCAGCGAAAAAGTAGTAAAGCTCCTCTTTGATCTGAATAAAGAAGCAGGCACTACACTTGTTCTGGTTACTCACGACCTGGATCTGGCTGCAAAAACACAGCGCATTATCCGGATAAAAGGAGGGCAGTTGATAGCGGATGAAAAAACAATTAACGGTTAGATTTTATGGAAACTAATCCTGTTAATTATCATCGAAAAATGAATATCCCCTGGCTGTTTAATATGGCCTGGCGCGATAGCCGTAAAAACCGCTCGAGGTTATTTCTGTTCATATCTGCTATTGTATTTGGTATTGCCGCGCTGGTAGCTATTTACGCGTTTAAGTATAACGTTCAAAATGACATCAACGGACAGGCTGCTACCCTGATCGGCGCCGATCTCGCCGTATCAGGTAATAAACCGGCAGATGCACACCTGAAAAAGTTATTAGATTCATTGGGTGACGAACGCTCGCAGGAACGCAGCTTTGCTTCGATGGCCTATTTCCCCAAAAGCCAGGGCACAAGGCTGGTACAGGTACGGGCGTTACAGGGTAATTTTCCATACTACGGGGCTATTGAAACTACTCCGGAACAAGCAGGTACCTCCTTCAAAAAAGGTCAAATGGCTGTGGTTGATAAAACCCTGATGCTGCAATTTAACGCGCACGTGGGCGATTCTATTAAGATTGGCAACAGTCAATTTTTAATTACCGGGATCTTAAACCGGGCTCCCGGACAGGCTGGTGCAGTAGCTGGTATAGCGCCGGTGGTTTATATCCCCATGCAATACCTGGAACAAACCGGCTTGGTCAAGATCGGCAGCCGGGTAAATTATAGCTTCTACTATAAGTTCACCAAACCCATAAACCTGGATAAGCTCACCAAAAAACTCGACCCGATGCTGGATAAAGCAGGCATGCGGTACGAAACTATTGAAGGGCGCAAAGAAAATACCGGTCGTAATTTTGGCGATCTGAGCCGTTTTTTATCCTTAGTGGGTTTTGTTGCTTTGTTACTGGGTTGTGTGGGTGTGGCCAGTGCTGTTCATATTTATGTACGGGAGAAGATCGCTTCTATCGCCATCATGCGCTGTTTGGGCGTAAAAGCATCCGAAGCATTTCTGATCTACCTGATCCAGATTCTGGGTATTGGGCTCATTGGTTCTGTTATCGGGGCAGCACTGGGTACAGCGATACAACATCTGCTACCTATTATATTTAAAGATTTTATACCATTCACTATATCCGTTCAAATCTCGTGGATGGCTATTGGTCAGGGTATTTTATTAGGAGTGATCATCTCCCTGCTTTTTGCATTGTTGCCGTTGATATCGGTTCGTAATGTATCGCCATTAAACACACTGCGGTTATCTTTTGATGATGCAGTATTATCACGTGATCCCTTGCGCTGGTTGGTATACCTGCTGATCCTGCTATTCATCGTCACTTTTACTTATTTGCAGTTAGATAGCTGGCTAGGGAGCTTGTTCTTTACATTGGGCATATTGGGAGCTTTTATCATATTATCAGCGGTAGCCTGGTTGCTGATGCGCTTCACCAAATTGCTGATCAATGGTTCATGGAGCTATTTATGGAGACAGGGCTTTGCCAATTTATATCGTCCCAATAACCAAACGCTTATCCTGATGGTATCCATAGGCTTAAGCACCATGTTCATTTGTATACTGTTTCTTGTTCAGAACTTGCTTATTGGTCAGGTTACCTTATCGAGCAGTGGTAATCAATCCAATATGATCTTGTTTGATATACAAAACAATCAGAAGGATTCGGTGGCCCGTTTAACCCGTCAACAAGGGTTACCGGTATTACAGCAGGTACCTATTGTAACCCTGCGGATAGAACAGATCAATGGTAAAACCGCTGCCGATTTGCAGAAAGATTCGACCATCAAAATCCCGCACGGTGTATTTGCCTATGAATACCGGGTTACTTTCCGAGACTCCCTTTCCGAATCTGAAAAACTGACCGATGGTACCTGGATTGGCAAAGCAACGCCAGGAAAAGACATTCCTGTTTCGGTAGAAGAAAACCTATCGCACCGCGCCAATCTCAAAATTGGAGATAAAATAGTTTTTAATGTTCAGGGTGTAGAAATGCCGGCCTATGTGGCCAGCATACGTAAAGTGAACTGGGGTAAAGTACAAACCAATTTCCAGGTAGTTTTCCCAACCGGTGTTCTGGAAGATGCTCCACAGTTCCAGGTATTATTGACACATGTGCCATCCAACAAGGTATCAGCTACCTTTCAACGAGCCATTGTGCATAGCTTCCCCAATGTCTCTATTATTGATCTCGGGTTGGTTTTGAGCGTATTGGATGAGTTATTAAGCAAAATAAGCTATGTGATCCGTTTTATGAGTGCGTTCAGTATCATAACCGGTGTAGTGGTATTGGTAGCTTCGGTACGTATCAGTAAATACCAACGCATACAGGAGAGTGTGCTGCTGCGTACATTAGGTGCAAGCCGCAAGCAAATTTTTGCCATTACCGCGCTGGAATATCTGTTCCTGGGTTCTTTATCTGCCCTTACCGGTATCGTGATTGCCTTTGGCGGCAGCTGGTTATTGGCTAAGTACAGTTTTGAGATACCTTATACCGTTAATTACCTGCCGGCACTGATATTATTTTTCGTTATATCCACACTAACCGTTATTATTGGTTTATTAAATAGCCGGGGCGTTTTAAACAAACCGCCGCTCGAAATATTACGCAATAACGCTTAATACCATGTACAAATTCAAATTAACGTTCCTGTTATTCGCCACAGTTGCTTTAGCGGCCTGCAATCAAAATAAAAAACCGACTACTGAAGAGGCGGCTAAAAACAGCGCAGCCACCCAGCCAGATGCGACAACAACAAAAACAGTTTTGTTTTTTGGTGATAGCTTAACCGCAGGCTACGGCTTGGATGATCCATCTGAGGCTTTCCCGGGTGTGATCAAGGATAAGATCGATTCGCTGAAACTTCCCTATAAAGTAGTTAACGCGGGTTTAAGCGGCGAAACTACAGCTGGCGGAAACGCGCGTTTAGACTGGCTGCTGAAACAAAAGGTAGATATTTTTATACTGGAGCTTGGCGCTAACGATGGCCTGCGCGGTATCCCGGTAAGTGAGACGCATAAAAACCTGCAGAGTATCATCGACAAAGTAAAAGCTAAATATCCTGAGGTAAAAATTGTACTATTGGGCATGCAGGTTCCGCCGAATATGGGTGCCGATTATGTTAATAAATTCAAGGCCGTTTTTCCTGATCTGGCAGCCAAAAACCACGCTCAACTGGTACCCTTTCTTTTACAGGGTGTAGCGGGTATACCTGCATTGAACCAGGCCGACGGTATCCACCCTACTGCACAGGGAGCCAAAATAGCGGCCAATAATGTTTGGGGAGTTTTAAAAGACGTTTTGTAAACTGGTCAATCTGCCAAAGCCTGGTAAACCAGGGCGCGGAATTTATCCTGTATAGCGTTATGAGGGAAAGGCCAGTTTTGTACAAAAAGCAGACAAACCAGATGCTCTTTAGGATCAACCCAATACAAAGTTCCATAAAAACCACCCCAGGCAAATGAACCTGGGCTTATACCCAATTTGGTTGAGCTTGCCGGAGTTGTGATCCCAAAGCCTAAGCCAAATTTATCTTTATCCGCATTAATATACAGATCGCCTATCTGGTTCTCGGTCATCATTTCAACCGTATGCCGGGCCAATAACCGCTGACCGTTATAAATTCCTCCGTTCAGCATCATTTGCAAAAAGGTAGCATAATCCTTAATTGTTGAACTTAAACCTGCACCACCCGAAAAATAAGTGCCCTCAGTTTTAGGATAATTTACATCAATACCAGGCAATGTAGATGCGCTCCATCTTACCAGATGCCCTTGTTTATCGGGTGTGTAAACCGCCACCAAGCGGTTTTGCTTGGTGGCTGGTATATAAAAGTAAGTGTCTTTCATCCCCAGCGGATCAAATATGCGTTCTTTAAAAAACTGATCCAATGTTTTACCCGATACTTTTTCAACCAGATAACCCAGTACATCTATATTCAAACCATAGGTCCATTTTTCACCTGGTTGATGGGTTAAAGGTAATTTACCTAATCTGTCCATGGCATCGGCCAGGCGTATCTTGTCGGCTACAAAGCCTCCGGGAATTTTTGATTTGGCATAAATGGCATTCATCCTGGGCGAACCGATCTGCGCGTATTCAATACCCGATGTATGGGTAAGCAGATCGCGGATGGTTATTTCGCGTTTGGCGGGCACCGTGGTGTAGGTGGTATCTTTTTCGTTATACAGATCGATCACCTTGGGGTGGGCGAATGCAGGAATATATTTGGAAATAGGCTCGTCCAGCAAAAACTTTCCTTCTTCAAATAACATCATAACCGCAACACTGGTAATGGCCTTAGTTTGTGAAGCAATGCGGAATATGTTATCATTTTCCATCAGCTTTTTTTGCTCCACATCGGCAATACCGAACGACTTGTTGTACACAATTTTACCGTTCCGGGCTATGAGGGCAACAGCTCCGTTGATATACCCCGAATCGATATTAGATTCTATCAAATGATCAATACGTTGTAACCTTTCAACAGAAAACTTTTCTGCTACCGGGTTACCAACCTGTAAGGTAACGCCTTGTGCCCAGGCGCCTAAACCATTGCTAACGAATAATAAAAGCAGTAAGATCTTTTTCATCATTGATAATTAAATAACACCTTACTGCTACGCTATACTATTGATGCAGTGTTTTATTTGGTTGATTTTCTCACTCTCAGATCGGTGGTTAATATCACTTGTTGTTTTACACCGTTCTCTACGGACGTATTGAGCCTATTAAGCAATAGGGTAATAACCTTATCGGCAATGGCATCAATGGGCTGCGCTATAGCTGTTAACGGCGGATTACAGAGTTCAAAAACCTCATAATCATCAAAACATATCAAGGCGATATCTTCCGGCACTTTTTTATCCAGTTTTCGGAGCACTTTAAGTCCGCATGTCCCTAAATGATTATTGCCGAATAAGATAGCATCGGTTTCCGGATGGTCGTTCAGAAAAGCCATGATCGGCTCGGTCATCAGTTTTTCATCCTGGTAAAAATCAACCTCTTTAATACTGGTTTTAAGTTTACCTTGGGTCATGGCTTTGTTATAGCCACTGAGCCTGTCGGCCATTTGTGTTTGCTGGTTATTAAAGCTAATAAAGGCAATATTTTTATAACCTTTATCAATAAGATACCGGGTTGCATTGTAGGTGCTGAACAAATTATCAACCACCACATAATCGGTTTCTACTCCCGGCAAATACCTGTCAAACAATACCACAGGTAGGCCATCCTTGATCAGGGAGCTGATGTCTTCCTCAATACCCTCCGGCGGAACGATGATATATCCGTCAACATGCCTGTCGCGAAACATGGCTATCAGCTCCTGGGTTTTTTGGGTATCGTTATCGGTACTGCTATAAATAATTTTATAACCGTTTTTATATGCCCGATCTTCAATTTGACGGGCAATGGTAGCAAAAAAATTATTGGATATATCCTGCACCAATAAACCTATAATATTTGATTTGCCGGTACGCAGACTTTTTGCCAGCGAATTTGGCTTATAACCAACTTCTTTTACATATTTTAATACACGTTCAACCAGTTCTTCGCTTATCCGTTTTTCGCGTGCCCGGCCATTCAGAATAAAGGATACAGTGGTTTTCGATATGTTCAGGCTGTTGGCAATATCAACGATAGATAATTTCTTCTTCAAATTTTTTAGTGTTGTTTATCCAAATATATAACATAAATAATAACACAAAAGAGCCTTTAGTATGATAAGTTAGCTATAGGCTTAAATAAATGCTAAATCGAGTTATTTTAGGTAGTTCTTTTATCCGCCTAAACGCAAAACAAAAAAATCGCCCGTTACAGGCGATTCTTTTTATTAAAATATATATCAGGATATTAATCTATAAACCGGTAGTTCTATTGGCGGGTAGCGTACCCTCTGTTTTCGGCAAAGCGTTGACCGCCCCAGTTACTACCTCCCCTGTTACCATCGCCACGGTTGTCAGAGCGTTGGCCTCCCCAGTTACCGCGGTTGCGGTTATCGTTGTTATTGTCCCTGTTACCCCAGTTTCCACGGTCTTGATTACCTCTGTTCCATCCGCGGTTATCATTACCACCCCAGTTACCACGACCATAGTCGCCCCTGCCCCATCCGCGGTTATCACGGCTTGAGTAAGCGTAACCTCCGTTGTAGCGGTTGTCAAAGCGATGACCCCAGTTGGCACGGTCGCCGGCATAACCACCCCATCTTGATCTGTAAAAATCATGACGCATATATGGCCTTGGAGCACGTACTTCATATCTTACAGCAGTACGCCAGTTATAGTTGCGATACGCGCCTGGTAAATAAGCCGCACTTACCCATGAACTACCATCGTTATAATAGTAACAATGTCTTGGCACACAATAGTAAGCCTCAACTTCTGGTAAATAGTAGTAATCATCATTGTAGTCGGCAGGTACATTATCATCGTCATAAACAGGCTCATCTTGCACAACAACTGGCTGAGGAGCGGGTACATAAACGTGACGTACAGGTATATTAAAACCCAGGTGAATAGATATTTGTGCACTGGCGGTTTTGGCATAAAATAATCCGCTTGCTGCTATAGCTGATAATATGATTAACTTCTTCATGGTTGTTAAATTTTATACAGTTAGGACGATAAGGAATGACAATGGTTTAATAGAGCAACTATTTTTGAAACAAAGACCAGAGAATCAAGGGGGTCGTTTGCTTATTTCTTACTCCAAAAGCGGCTGATTTTGTCATAGCATTACTACAAAACAGATTTGGGTATTCCCCGTATATTTATTTAATTTGATAACCATTAATCAATTGCCATGAAGAACAGAAAATTATTTTCAGCATTGCTGCCTGTTGCAGCAATAGCGGGGTTCATATTATTTAATGCCTGCAAGAGCGGTGAACCCGCCAATAACGGCAAAGATTCCGTGGCCACAACCACACCAACTACCGATGGTGGCGCCGGATTAAAGCTTCCCGAGGGCTTTAACGCTGCTGTTATTGCCGATAAATTGGGTGGTACGCGTGAAATTGCGGTAACCCCACAAGGCGATATTTATGTTAAACTTAACCGCGCCAAAAACGGTAAAGGTATCTTGTTCCTGCACCAGGAAGGAGATAAAGCTACTGTAAAAACAGGCTTTGGCACCTTTGGCGGCACAGGTGTATATGTTAAAAACGGTTATCTGTATGCATCATCAGACGAGGAGGTTTTCCGTTATAAACTGAACGCTCAAAACGAAGTGATCAATCCTGATCAACCTGAGAAAATTGTGACCGGCTTGCTAAGTCGCCGTGAACATGAGGCCAAGGCTATTACGCTTGATAATGATGGTAACCTTTATGTAAACATCGGTGCCTACTCCAACTCATGCCAGGTAGAAGACCGCAAAAAAGGTTCACCAGGTCAAAAAGGCTGCCCTATTTTGGACTCAGCAGGAGGTATATGGCAGTTTAAAGCCGACAAGCTGAACCAACACTATGGCGATGGTATTCGTTATGCCACAGGCCTCCGCAACGTGGTTGGCTTCGATTGGAATCAACAAAACAACCAGTTATATGTAATGCAGCATGGCCGCGATCAGTTACATGATCTTTTCCCGGACATGTTTACCACCAAACAATCAGCCATTTTACCGGCCGAGTGTATGTATGCCCTTAAAAAAGGTGATAATGCCGGCTGGCCTTACATGTACTATGACCAGGAACAACACAAAAAGATTTTAATGCCTGAATATGGTGGCGATGGCAAAAAAGAAGGCGGCCAAGGTGCTATTGATCCTGTTGTTGCATTCCCGGGTCACCTAGCCCCTAACGGCCTGTTATTTTACACCGGCAATCAATTTCCCGAAAAATATAAGAACGGCGCTTTCATCGCTTTTCACGGATCCTGGAACCGCGCTCCTGAACCACAGGCTGGCTATTTCGTAGTATTTCAACCGTTTAAAGACGGCAAACCAAGTGGTGAGTGGGAAGTATTTGCCGATGGCTTTGCAGGTTCCGCCGCACAAACGGCATCAGGCCGTGCTGAACACCGCCCGTGCGGCTTAGCACAAGGCCCGGATGGCTCACTTTATGTGACCGACGATAACCAGGGAACTATTTACAAAATAACTTATAAAAAATAATGGACTTTAAAAAAGCCCCGCTAATCATATTCATATCTGTGTTGTTTCCCGTAACAGGCCTTCAGGCTCAAACCAAATATAAGGCTAAAGGACCCGTAAAACACACAGCAGTTGGCCTAAAAGCTTCAATTGCAGCCGGTCAAAAGGTATTTACCCAATACTGTGTATCATGCCACCAGGCCGATGCCCTGGGTGTACCGCACATGAATCCACCATTGGTTAAAACAACCTATGTTTTAGGCGACAAAACTAAATTGATAAAAATTGTGCTGAACGGTTTTAACGAAGATGTGGAGATCAATGGCGAAACTTACTCCAACAGTATGGCCTCGCACGATTTCCTGAAAGACCAGGAAATTGCCGATGTACTCACCTTTGTACGTAACAGCTTCGGCAATAAAGCCTCTGCTATTACCGCCGCTCAAGTAAAAGCCGTACGGGCAACTAATAAAAAGAGCTAAAGGCTAAAGGCTAAAGGCTAAAGGCTAAAGGCTAAAGGCTAAAGGCTAAAGGCAAAAGGCTAAAAAAAAAAAGACAAAGTACAAAGACTATATACTAAAGAATATAAAAAATAAA
>JACXTT010000063.1_pt1 | contig 149495 bp, 144 predicted proteins | sample 9270951 | NCBI WGS metagenome assembly JACXTT01 (sample SAMN15532306, study PRJNA645909) | rock metagenome | isolation source: weathered quartz diorite | place: Puerto Rico | collected 2017-06-21 | reverse complement strand
CCTCCTCGATGAAGCATTCGAGGTACACGCCGTTCTGGTTGGTGTTGACTCCGCGCCAGGGGCCGACCGGCACGTGCGTGTTGCGCATCGCGTACTCGATCTGCAGGTTCGGCAGGGTATAGCCGAACTGCGCGTCGCCGGGCTCTTTCCACAGGCCCTGGAGCTGGCGGACGTCCTTGCCTTCCTTGATCGCACCCGGATTCAGCCAGGCGTTGATCGACTGCCCGGAAACGCGGATGTGCATTCCGAGGAGCTTGCCGCTCTCGTCCAGACCCGCACTCAGTTTGCACTGCGAGATCGGCCGGTAGAAGTCGTGCGCTTGATCCTCCTCGCGGCTCCAGACGAGCTTCACCGGCACGCCGGGGAATTGCTTCGCGATGGCGACCGCCTGGCGCGTGTAGTCCTGGGTGCCGCCGCGCCGGCCGAATCCGCCTCCGAGGTCGAGCTTGTGCACTTCGCCCGCGGCGAGAGGCAATCCAGCTTCCTCGCAGGCCGCTGCGAGCGAGCCTTCGGCGCTCTGCGTCGCCGTCCACACTTCGACCCGGTCCGCCGTGACCTTGGCCGTGCAGTTCATCGGCTCCATCGTCGCGTGCGAGAGGAAGGGCGTGCTGTAGACCGCCTCGACTTTCTTCGGAGCGCCGGCGATCACCTTGAGCGCGTCGCCGACCTTGGTGTCGGCGAAAGCGTCGTCGGCCGTCAGGCCTTCCTTCAGGCGCTCGGCGATGGTCGCGCTCGATTGCGCGGCGTTTGCACCTTCATCCCAGACGATGGGCAGGGCTTCGAGCGCGGTCTTAGCCCGCCACCAGGTGTCGGCGACGACTGCGACCGCCCGGTCATTCACCTTGACTGCGCGGCGCACGCCCGGCATACCTGAAATCTTGGCCTCGTCGTAGCTCACGAGCTTGCCGCCGTGCACCGGGCAGGCCTTGACCGCGGCGTTCAGCATCCCCGGCAGCTTGACGTCGATCGCATAGACCTTGCTGCCGTTCAGCTTGTCGGCTGTGTCCAGGCGCCTCACGGGCTTGCCGGCGATCTTCCATTCCTTCGGATCCTTGAGCTTGATCGTCTTCGGATCGGGTGGCGTGCGCTGCGCCGCGGCCGCGGCGACCCTGCCGTAGCTCGTCTTGCGGCCCGAAGGCGCGTGCGCGATGACGCCGTCGGCCACGGTGAGCTCGCCTACGGGAACCTTCCACTGCTCGGCCGCCGCCTGCATCAGCATCATGCGCGCCGCCGCGCCGCCGCGGCGCACGTAGTCCTGCGAGCCGCGGATGCCGCGGCTGCCGCCGGTCGCCATGTCGCCCCAGACGCGCTTGCGGGCGAGGTTCTGCCCGGGAAAGACGTGCTCGGTCGCGACTTTCTTCCAGTCGCACTCGAGCTCCTCGGCGACGAGCTGCGCGAGGCCGGTGAGCGTCCCCTGTCCCATCTCCGAGCGCGCGATGCGGACCACGCAGCTGCTGTCGGGCTTGACGACCACCCAGGCATTGACCTCGCTGCCGGCCGCAGTGGCGGCCTCGGCCGATGCGATGAACGGAAGCTTGAATCCGAGGGCGAGCCCGCCGCCTGTGGCGGCCGAGCCGACGATGAATCTGCGGCGGGAAAGATTCGTTGCGCGTGTCGTATTTTTCATGGTCGTCTCCTCACGCCTTCTTGACCATCTCGGCCGCCATGTGCACCCCGGCGCGGATGCGCTGGTACGTGCCGCAGCGGCAGATGTTGGTCATCGCCGCGTCGATATCGGCGTCGCTCGGCTGCGGATTCTTCCTGAGCAGCGCGGCGGCCGCCATGATCTGCCCGGACTGACAGTAGCCGCATTGCGGCACGTCGAGCGCCGCCCAGGCCTTCTGCACCGGATGGGAGCCGGTCGCGGAAAGCCCTTCGATGGTGACGATCCTGTCGCTCGGCTTGAGGTCGCTGATCAGGACAGAGCAGGAGCGCCGCACCTCGCCGTTGATGTGCACGGAACAGGCGCCGCACTGCGCGACTCCGCATCCGTACTTCGTGCCGGTGAGGCCCACCTGCTCGCGGATCACCCACAGGAGCGGCGTCCCGGCCTCCACCTGCACCTCCCGGACCTTGCCGTTGATATTGAGTTTTGCCATGAACGTCCTCCTTAGATTGACGCTGAATGTTATATGAGAAAGCCGGGTCATCCAAGATATCCGACGCCCTTTGCCATGAGCGCGGCGCACAGGATTATCACGACGACTCCGGCCAGCTCCCAGTGGATAACGGAGCGGATCGAGGCGAGCTTGCGGTCGGTCAGGGCCGGCATCTGTCCCTGTTTCAAGGACTTGCTCCAGGAGACGAATTCGATGGTCGGGTAGATCGAGAGCAGTCCCACGATCGCGAAAAGAGACAGCTTGGCGATGAAAGGCGCGCTATGGAAGTAGTAGGACGCGCCCTTCTCGAAATAGAAGACCCGAAGCAGGCCGACTACCAGAACGACCCCCGACGAGAGACCGAAAACCATATCGACGCGCTGCAGCTTCCGGGCGGTTCCGAGGTTGAGCTCACCCCGGATCAGTATGAATTCGACCGCCAAGGCGGCGACCAAACTGAAGGCCGCGAGATGGTGGAGAAAGGCGAAGAAGGGGGTCATGGCTGTTGGGTCTCTATCCATCGCCCATCGGCAAGTGCGACCGACGTCTCGACCTGTCTTGCCGGAATCGACCAGTATCTCCGAAGCAGGGAATTCTTGTACGTGTTCGGGACGACCGTGAATCCGTTCCTCCGATAGAACTCGATGGCCCACGATGCGTCCGCCCAGGTGCCGATCAAAACGGGTTTGCCCGTGAGGCCCTGCACATGCCGCAAGAGGCTTGTCCCCACGCCCTTCCTCTGCACGCTCGGCGCGACGTAGGCGTGGCGTACCAGAGCGACTTCTCCCTACTGGCGAGCGCAGTGGGTCAACTCGCCGCCTTTTTCACGAGTGCAGTGATCCTTGCCTCTTCGGAGGCGGTCAACTCCTTCAGCGCAAAAGCGACCGGCCACATGGCGCCGTCGTCGAGATTCGCTTTGTCGCTGAACCCGAACGTTGCGTATCTTGTTTTGAACCTCTGCCCGCTTTGGAAGTAGCAGAGGACCTTGTCGTCCAAGGCGTAGGCGGGCATTCCATACCAGGTCCTCGGCACGAGCTGCGGCGCGCTCGCCTTGATGATGGAGTGGAGCCGCTTGGCCATGGCGCGATCTAGTTCCCTCATCGCGGCGATTTTCGCGAGCACGTCGTTTTCCCCGTCCGCTGTGTTCCTGTTCGCGCGCGATTCCGCCTTCAGCTCTTGAGCGCGAGCTTTCATCGCATCTCGCTCCTCGTCCGTGAATCCCTTGGATGTCCTTCCGATCGCGGTGGCGCGCTTGACGGACTTGTGCGTGCCCTTTCTTGAAGGTTGGCTCATCGAGACTCCTCGTACTGACTCGGGTTGTCGATCTCGCTGCTGGAAACCTAACGCGTCGGGCAACAACGCGCTGTTAGGTGCCTGTGTCTTTCGGCGGATTCTGGGCAAACCACTCGACGACGCTCGGCATGTCAGGCTCGAAGGGCCCCGGCGATGAGAAGTTGAGAACACCAGCACGAACACCTCCTCGGTTCTCGAAGTCATGCGTGACTCCGCCAGGCACAAGAACGAACGACCCCTTCGGACACTCAAACCACTCCTCGCCCACGCGGACACTCATGACGCCTTCGATGACATAGAAGAGATCATCCTCGACGTGTGAGTGAGCTCCGGGCCCCTGAGTTCTTGGCTCGAGCCACCATTCCGATACCGAATACTTCGACCGGGTTTCCTCTTCGTCCGCCTTGAACACAGCCGAGATTCGGCCCATCGGATATGCACGCCCCTGCCCTGGAGCAAGCACGATGGCCTTTCGTGGCGTTACGCTCGACTTACTCATTCACTAATCCCTCGCGCAATCCGCTCTTCAGGCACCTAATGTGAAATCATCTTCCGAAAAACAATCGAATCTGGCGTGTCAGTCTACGCTCGGCGAAGTTCGCCTTCAAATTCATCGGACTGGAGATGCAGTGCAGGAGTTCGAGCCTTGATAGATTGCGCGCGGAAGGTTAAGTATCTGATCTCTCAGGTGGCGAAACACCGCACGGCGCGTTCGGAACTACTCGGCGATGCCGACCTCGGTGCCCGGCGGCACGAGCTCGAAAATCTCCACGATGTCCCGGTTGCGCATGCGGATGCACCCGATCGACCCCGGTTTGCCCATCTCGATCGCGTCCGGGCTGCCGTGGATGTAGATATAGCGCCGCATGGTGTCCACCTCCCCCAGCCGGTTTTTCCCCGGCTCGCACCCCGACAGCCACAGGATGCGCGTGAGGATCCAGTCGCGACCGGGAAAGCGCTCGGCCATCTCCGGTGTCCAGATCTCCCCTGTCGGGCGGCGCCGGACAAACACCGTGTTCAAAGGCCGCCCTGTGCCGATCTTCGCGCGCACGATGTGCTCGCCCCTCGGGGTGCAGAAGCTCCCCTGCCGCTCGCCCGGGCCGTTGCGCGAGGTGGAGACGAGGTAGCGCCGAGGCTCCCGCCCGTTGTCCCGCAGCACGAGGCTCTGCTCCGGGATCGAGATCTCAATTCTCGGCATTGCGCCGCGCCGCGAAGAATTCCGAGAGCAGCTTTCCCGCTTCGCCCGCGAGAACTCCGCCCGTCACCGCGGTGTGATGATTGAGCTTCTTTTCGGAGAAAAGATCGACGACGCTACCGCAGGCGCCGGTCTTGGGGTCGGCCGCGCCGTAGACGAGCCTCGCGATGCGCGCGTTCATGATCGCCCCGGCGCACATGGCGCAGGGCTCGAGCGTCACGTACAGCGAGCAGCCTTCGAGCCGGTAGTTGCGGAGCGCCGCCGACGCTTCGCGCAGGGCCTGGATTTCCGCGTGGGCGCTGGGGTCCTTGCTCGAGATCGGCGCGTTGTAGCCGCGGCCGATGACTTTTCCGTCCTTCACCACCAAGGCGCCGACCGGCACTTCGCCCCGGTCGGCCGCGCGCACCGCGAGGCGCAGCGCTTCGCGCATCCGCGCGGCGTCGAAATCGGCGTCCAAGCCCCCTACTCCCACTCTATCGTCGCCGGCGGCTTGCTCGAGACGTCGTAGACCACGCGGTTGATGCCGCGCACTTCGTTCATGATGCGGCTTGAGATTTTTCCGAGCAGGTCGTGCGGCAGCGGCGCCCAGTGCGCGGTCATGAAGTCGGTGGTCTGCACCGCACGCAGGGCGACGACGTATTCGTAGGTTCGGCCGTCGCCCATCACGCCCACCGATTTCACCGGGAGGAACACGGCAAAGGCCTGCGCGATCTTGTCGTACCAGCCGGCGGCGCGGAGTTCTTCGATGAAGATGGCGTCGGCGCGGCGCAGTAACTCTGCATGTTCGCGCTTCACTTCGCCGAGGATGCGCACGCCCAGCCCGGGCCCCGGGAAGGGATGGCGGAACACCATCTCGCGCGGGAGCCCCAGGGCGAGACCCAGCTCCCTCACCTCGTCCTTGAAGAGATCCCGCAGGGGCTCGAGGAGCTTCAGGTGCAGCGTCTCTGGCAAGCCCGCGACGTTGTGGTGCGACTTGATCGTGTGCGCCTTCTTCGTCTTCGCGCCGGCCGACTCGATCACGTCGGGATAGATCGTGCCTTGCGCGAGCCACTTCACTTTGGGGAACTTCTTCGCCTCGCGCTGGAACACTTCGACGAATTCGCGCCCGATGATCCTTCTCTTCTCCTCGGGATCGGCGGCACCGGCGAGCGCAGCGAGGAAGCGACCCGAGGCATCGACGCATTCGACCTTGACGCCGAGATTCCGCGAGAAAGTCCGCATGACTTCCTGCGCTTCGTTTTGCCGGAGCAAGCCGGTGTCGACGAAGACGCAGCTCAGCCGGTCGCCGATCGCGCGGTGGATCAGGGCGGCAGCCACGGCCGAATCGACCCCGCCCGAGAGCCCGAGCAGCACTTCCTCCTTCCCGACTTCGCGGCGGATTTTCTCGACGGCCTCGCCGAGGTAATCGGGCATGTTCCAGTCCCTGCCGCAGCCGCAGATCTCGTGCACGAAGCGGCCGAGGATCGCACCGCCCTGACGGGTGTGCGTCACCTCTGGATGGAACTGCACCCCGTAGAATTTGCGGCCTTCATCGGCCATTCCCGCGATCGGAGTGGCCTCGTTGCTCGCGATCACCTTGAAGCCGGGCGGGAGCGCCGTGACCTTGTCGCCGTGGCTCATCCACACGTCGAGGAGGCCGTGCTTCTCGCCGTTGACGCGGTCCTGAATGCCTTCGAGCAATCTGGAATGGCCGCGCGCGCGGACTTCGGCATAGCCGAACTCGCGCACCCGGGAATTCTCGACTTGGCCGCCGAGCTGTGCGGCCATGGTCTGCATGCCGTAGCAGATCCCGAGCACCGGAATCCCGAGCCTGAAGACGGCGTCGGGGGCCTTGGGCGTCGCGTCATCGTAAACGGAGGCGGGCCCCCCGGAGAGAACGACACCGCGCGGGGAGAAGCGGCGGATGAATTCCTCGTCGACGTCGAAGGGATGGAGCTCGCAGTAGACCTGCGACTCCCGGACGCGGCGCGCGATCAGCTGCGAATACTGCGCGCCGAAGTCCAGGATAAGAATTTTGTCGTGCACTTACTCGACCTGGTAGTTCGGCGCTTCCTTGACGATCTGGACGTCGTGCACGTGCGACTCGCGCATCCCCGCGGCGGTGATCTCGACAAACTGTGCGCGGGCGCGCATGGCGTCGATTCCCTCGCAGCCGCAGTAGCCCATGCTCGCGCGCAAGCCTCCCATGAGCTGCTCGATCACCCGCATCACCGAGCCCTTATAAGGCACCCGGCCTTCCACCCCCTCGGGAACGAGCTTGTCGGCGTGCACGGAGGAGTCCTGAAAATAGCGATCGGCCGCGCCCTGCTGCATCGCCGAGAGCGAGCCCATGCCGCGGTAGGACTTGTAGGAGCGGCCCTGGAACAATTCGATCTCTCCAGGCGATTCTTCCGTGCCGGCAAACAGGCTCCCCAGCATCACGGCATGAGCGCCTGCCGCGATTGCCTTGGCGACATCGCCCGAGAAGCGAACGCCGCCGTCGGCGATGAGCGGGACGCCCGCCTTCTCGAGCGCCGCAGCAACGTTCTGTATGGCGGTAACCTGCGGGATGCCGACGCCGGCAACGATGCGCGTCGTGCAGATCGAGCCCGGTCCGATTCCGACTTTCACGCCGTCTGCCCCCTGATCGACGAGCGCCTTGGCGCCGTCGGCGGTGGCGATGTTGCCGCCAATCACTTCGGCGGAGCCGGCATTGCGCTTGATCCAGCGCAGCCGCTCGAGCACGCCCTGCGAATGCCCGTGCGCCGTGTCGACGACGATGACGTCCACCCCGGCTTCAATCAGGGCAGCGAGGCGCTCTTCCGTCCCTTCGCCGACTCCGACCGCCGCGCCGACCCGCAGCTTGCCTTGCTGGTCCTTCGCCGCATCCGGGTGCTCGCTCGACTTGAGAATGTCCTTTACCGTGATCAGGCCGCGCAGCTCGAAGCCATCCCGCACCACCAGCACGCGCTCGAGGCGATGCTTGTGCAGCAGCTCACGGGCTTCCTCCGGGCTTGCGCCTTCCTTGACGTACACCAGCCGATCGCGCGGGGTCATGATGGCGCGCACCGGCTGGTCGAGGTTGGTCTCGAAGCGGTAGTCGCGGTTCGTGACCATTCCGACCACTTTGCCCTTCTCGACGACCGGAAATCCAGACACCCGGTGCTGCTGAGTGAGCGCGAGGAGTTCCCGCACCGTGATTTCGGGCGTCACCGTCACCGGATCGCGGAGCACGCCCGATTCGTAGCGCTTGACCTTGGCAACTTCCGCGGCCTGCTTCTTGGCGGTGAGATTCTTGTGGATGATCCCGATGCCGCCCTCTTGCGCTATGGCGATCGCGAGCGGCGACTCGGTCACTGTGTCCATCGCCGCCGAGACGAGCGGGATGTTGAGCTGGATGTTGCGCGTCAGCCGGGTCTTGAGGCTGACATTGCGAGGCAGGACGTTGGAGTGGGCCGGTACGAGAAGGACGTCGTCAAAGGTGAGAGCCTTCTGGACTGGACGCATTGCCACACCCAAAAGTCGGATTATACGCCGCTCGCATTTGCCCGTAAATTCTTGGGCCTCGCGCATACCATTCGATTGACTGGCGCGTTAAAACTCGCTAAGGTGCGCCTCACCCGCTCCAGGGAAAATCCGCAATGATTCGCACCGCGCTGTTCGCCGTCTCACTCCTCGTCGTATCGAGCGCGCAGGGGCAAGTCCACAAGTGCCTCGACACGGCAGGCAAAGTCATCTACACGCAGGATCCCTGTCCGGCGAACACCAAGCCCGGAGCGATTTCGCGCAGCGTCATTCAGACTCCCGCCGCGGCGCCCGCCGAGAGCGCCGCCAAAGGCGATGCGGCGAAGGGCGCCGCGCCCAAGACTGCCGCCGAGCAGGAACAGGCGTTCCGCAAGCGGCAGCAGGATCAGGCGAAGGCGGCGAAGGAATCCGAGCAGAAGTCGGCGGAAGCGCAACGCAAGCTGGACAACTGCCGCAACGCCAGGGAGCGCCTCACGCAATACGAGATCGGGGGTCGCCAGACGCGTATCGACGAGAAAGGCGAACGTTACTACCTCGAGGACGCGCAGATCGAGCAGGAAAAGGCGCGGGCACGCGCCGACGTTGCCCAGTCCTGCAACTGAACCTCATTCCTTCGCGCGCTTTCTTGAGGCGCGCGCCCGCCTGACTTCCTTCGGATCGGCGCGCAGCGGCCGGTAGATTTCGACCCGGTCGCGATCGCGCAAAATCGCATCGACCGGCGCCGGCTTCCCGTAGATTCCCGCGCGCGCCGAACCGATTTCCGGAAATTCTTCGGCCAGGCCGCTCGCCCGGATCGCGTCGGCGAGCGTACTGCCCTCGGGGAGCGCAATCCTTCGCACCACCTGTCTGCTGGGCAGGGCGTACACCACATCGATGAGGATTTCCGACACGCTCACGCGTTGCCGAACCGTTCGTTCGCGCGGCGTACGAACGCATCGACAAGGCTGTCGGCAATGCCGCGAAATGCCGATCCGGCAACCTTCTCGAGCAGCACGCTGGCAAACCGGTAACGCAGCCTGAATTCCACCCTGCAGGCCTTCTCCGAAAGCGGGATGAACATCCAGCTTCCTTCCAGGCTGCGGAAAGGTCCCGACACCAGCGTCATGTCGATACGCACGCCGGGTTGACTGAGATTCTCCGTAGTGAATTCCTTTTTCAAGCCGTGGAAGTTGATGTGCAAGGTGGCGACGGTCCGGCCCGGTTCGTTCACCGAGACGACCGCCCGGTCGCACCACGGCAGGAACTGCGGGTAGGATTCGACGTCTGCGACGAGCGCATGCATTTTCTGCGCACTGTGAGCCACGAGCGCCGATCGGTCGAGGACTATCATCGTTGTAGAATCGAGCAATCATATAAGGAAACCTCCCCTCGTGACGATCGTCGAAAATCGCAAGGCGCCGCATGAATATTTCATCGAGGAGCGCTACGAGGCAGGCATCGCGCTGGAAGGGTGGGAAGTCAAGGCCATCCGTGCGGGACGCGCCCAGCTGAAGGAAGCCTACGTGATGGTGCGGAACGAGGAGATTTTCCTGATCGGCGCGCACGTCAGTCCGCTCTCGGCCGCGTCCACGCACGTGCACCCCGATCCCGTGCGCACGCGAAAGCTCCTGCTTCATGCGGAGGAGATCCGCCGCCTCATCGGCAGAGTCGATCGCGCAGGATACACCCTGGTGCCGCTCGACCTGCACTACGTGCGCGGGCGGGTGAAGGTCAACATCGGTCTTGCGAAAGGGAAGAAGCAATACGACAAGCGCGCGGCGGAGAAGGAGAAGGAATGGAACCGCGAGAAGCAGCGCCTGCTTCGCGCGCGCTGACTCGGTCGGCGACCAGTGCTGCTAGCTTGCGGTCACCCTCGCCTTGGCCGACGCATCGGCTTCCCGCGCGAGCTGCAACCACGTATCGACGACGGTGTCGGGGTTGAGCGAGAGGCTCTCGATGCCTTCCTGAACCAGCCACCGGGCGAAATCCAGGTGGTCGGAAGGCCCCTGCCCGCATATACCGACGTATTTCCCGGCCTTGCGGCAGGCCTGGATCGCCTGTCGCAGCATGGCTTTCACCGCTGGATCGCGTTCGTCGAACGCTTCCGCTACGAGTCCCGAGTCGCGGTCCAGGCCAAGCGTGAGCTGCGTGAGATCGTTCGAGCCGATCGAGAATCCGTCGAAGTGCTCGAGAAACTGCTCGGCGAGCACGGCGTTCGAGGGCACTTCGCACATCATGATGAGCCGCAGGCCGTTCTCCCCGCGCCTCAAACCGTTCGCGGCGAGCAGTTCGATCACCTGTGCGCACTCGCCCAGCGTGCGCACGAACGGCACCATGATCTCCACATTGGTGAGGCCGATCTCGTTTCTCACCCGGCGCATCGCCTGGCATTCCATCTCGAAGCAGCTGCGGAACGACTCCGCGAGATAGCGCGATGCGCCGCGGAATCCGAGCATCGGGTTCTCCTCGTCCGGCTCGTAGCGCGCGCCGCCGGTCAGTTTCTTGTACTCGTTCGATTTGAAATCCGACAAGCGCACGATCACCGGCTTCGGCCAGAAAGCTGCCGCGATGGTCGCAACGCCTTCGCTCAGCTTTTCCACGAAAAAGGCGCGCGGATCCCGGTATCCCCGGGCCGCATGCTCCACCTCGCGCTTGAGGTCTGCGGGGAGGTCCGGGTATGCGAGCACCGCCCTGGGATGCACGCCGATCATGTTGTTGATGACGAATTCCAGTCGGGCGAGCCCGACCCCCCAGTTCGGCAGCGCCTGGAAGTCGAAGGCGAGGTGCGGATTGCCGATGTTCATGGTGATTTTCACCGGACATTTCGGCATTTCCCCGTAGTCCCGGGAGCTGACCTCGATCTCGAGAATGCCGCGGTAGATGTTTCCGGTGTCGCCCTCGGCGCAGGACACGGTGCAGGCCTCGCCGTCCTTGAGCGCGGCGGTGGCATTGCCGCAGCCGACCACCGCGGGAATGCCGAGCTCGCGGGCGATGATGGCTGCGTGGCAGGTGCGGCCGCCGCGGTTGGTGACGATGGCCGCGGCGCGCTTCATCACCGGCTCCCAGTTTGGGTCGGTCATGTCGGTCACGATGATGTCGCCGGGCTTGATGCGCCCCATCTCCGAGGCGTCCTTTACGACGCGCACGATGCCCGCCCCGATCTTGTGGCCGATGGCGCGACCCGAGGCGAGCACCTCGGATTTCCGCTTCAGGAGGAAGCGCTCCTGCCCTTCCGCCGATTTACGGGATTTCACCGTCTCGGGCCTCGCCTGCAGGATATAGATTTTCCCGTCAGCCCCGTCCTTCGCCCATTCGATATCCATGGGCCGCTGGTAGTGCTCCTCGATCTTCAGCGCAAAGCGCGCAAGCTCGATCGCGTCCTCGTCGCTCAAGCAGAAGCGGTTGCGCTCTGCCTCGGGCACGTCCACCGCCTTCACCGAAAGGCCCGCTTGAGCCTGTTCGGCAAATACCATCTTCTGCAATTTCGAGCCGAGGCTGCGCCGGATGACGGGAAACTTGCCGCCACGCAGCATCGGCTTGTGGACGTAGAACTCGTCGGGGTTGACCGCGCCTTGCACTACCATCTCGCCCAGACCCCAGGAGGCGGTGATGAAGACCACGTCGCGGAAGCCGGATTCCGTGTCGAGTGTGAACATCACGCCGCTCGCGCCCAGATCGCTGCGTGCCATGCGCTGCACGCCCGCCGAAAGCGCCACAGCCGAGTGCCCGTATCCCTTGTGGACCCGGTAGGAAATCGCGCGGTCATTGTAGAGCGAGGCAAACACGTGCTTGAGCGCCCCCATCACGTTCGCGAGGCCGCGGATATTGAGGAAGGTCTCCTGCTGTCCGGCAAAGGAGGCCTCGGGCAAGTCTTCGGCCGTGGCGCTGGAGCGTACCGCCACCGATACGGTCTCGTCGCCTTCGGTCAGCTCCCCGAAGGCTTCAGCAATCTCGCCTTCGAGCTGCTTAGGGAACGGCGTCGCCTCGATCCAGCCGCGGATCTCCGCGCCGCAACGCCCGAGCGCTTCGATGTCGTCGGCATCCAGTCCCTTCATGCGCGCCTCGATGCGCGCCGCTAGGCCGCCGCCGCCCAGGAATTCGCAGAATGCGTCGGCGGTGGTGGCAAAGCCGCCGGGGACCCGGATTCCCGCTTTGGAGAGCTGGACCAGCATTTCGCCCAGCGATGCGTTTTTCCCCCCGACCTGCTCGATGTCACCGATTCCGAGCCCATCGAAATTCACCACGTATTTGAGCCGAGTCATCGGAGCGGTCCTTACCCGCGGTTGAAGGATCACCTTGAAACCGTTATGTTACAGGGAGCGCATCCCTCGCGCAGCCAAAATACCCGCCTGCCACCTTTTCATGCCCGATCCCCGCCGAACGGTGTTCTTCGTCTCCGACGGGACCGGGATCACGGTCGAGATGCTCGGCCACAGCCTGCTCACGCAGTTCGACGGTATCGAATTCGAGCAGATGACCGTCCCCTTCATCGACTCCGTCGCGAAGGCCCAAGCCTGCGTGAGCCGGATCAACGAGGCATCGATCTCTGGCAATGCGCGACCGGTCGTGTTCACCACGCTGGTCAATCCCGAGATACGCGAAACCGTACGCAAGTCCGAGGCGTTCGTGCTGGATCTCTTCGAGAGCTTCCTGGATCCGCTCGAGGCGGAGTTCGGCGCGAAATCCACCCACACGATCGGCCGGTCCCACAGCGCACGGGACGCAAAGGGCTACACCCACCGCATCGACGCGATCAATTTCGCCCTCGCCCACGACGATGGAGCATCGTCCAGGGACCTCGACAAGGCGGACGTGATCCTGGTCGGAGTGTCGCGCAGCGGCAAGACCCCCACCAGCCTTTATCTTTCGCTGCAGTTCGGAATCCGCGCGGCGAATTGCCCGCTCATTCCGGAGGACTTCGACCGCATGAGCCTTCCCGCCGCGCTCCAGGCCTACCGCCGAAAACTGTACGGCCTGTCCATCGCACCGGAGCGCCTGCGGGAGATCCGCAACGAGCGCCGGCCCAACAGCAAGTACGCCGACCTGGACAATTGCCGCTACGAAGTGCAACAGGCCGAAAAACTGATGTCCCGCGAAGGCATACGCTGGGCGAATTCGACGACGAAATCGATCGAGGAGATCGCCACGACGATCATGCAGGAGTTCAAGCTGGAACGCAGGGGGTACTAAGCACCGCTGCGTTGACGAATCCGCTCGAAGAGGCAGATCGCCACCGCCGCGGCGACGTTCAGCGACTCGGCGGGACCGGGCATGGGAATGCGCACACGGTGGGTGGCGAGGTGCCCGACCCTCTCGGACAATCCGGCGCCCTCGTTGCCGAACGCCCAGGCGACCGGTCCCTTGAGGTCGAGGTCGTAGAGCGACGCCTTCGCACGCGGCTCCATGGCGACCACCGAGCCCCGGAACGACCGAGCGAATTCGCCGACGTCGACGTTCTCGAAGATGGAAAGGAAGAAGTGCGCCCCCATCCCCGCCCGGATCACTTTCTGGGACCAGGCGAACACCGAGCTCTTCGAAAGGAAGACGTGCGGTATGCCCGCCGCTGCGGCAGTCCGAAGGATCGATCCCAGATTTCCAGGATCCTGGATGTTTTCCAGCAACAGACAGCTCGAAGCGCTTTGCGGCACCGGACCCGGCGACGGCGTCCGGATGACCGCTGCTACTCCGGCCGAGCTCACGAGCTGAGAGACGCGCGCGAGAATCGTATCCGGAAGACTCAGACGCGACTTCGCCGGTACGTTCTCGAAGAGGTTGCGGACCTCCGGTCTGGCAAGGGCAGTCTCGCTCGCAAGAATCGTCTCCGCTATTCCACCGCTCTCCTGATAGGCTCGGACCAGATGCTCGCCTTCCAGGATCGTGCTGCCGGTTCTGCGGCGCTCCCGCGACGATCCGGCCAGCTTGATCAAGGCCTTGACCTGCGGGTTGTGCTTGGAGTGGATGGACTTCACTCGATTGCGCAGGTGCGAAACCCGGCGAAGACGTCGCCGCGGTCCGGCGTATAGAAATTCCTCCAGGTATTGGAGACCAGCCGCGCGGGCGTCGCAAAGCTGCCCCCGCGCAACACCCTGTGGGTTCCGAACCAGGGCTCGGAATACTCGCGATAGGGATCGCATACGAAACCCGGATAGGGCGCGAACGTGCTGGAGGTCCATTCCCAGACGTTGCCGAGCATCTGCCGGCAGCCGGCGATGCTGTCTCCCATGGGGAATTCGCCTACGGGAACGCGGCCCGAGCCGCGAAGGTTGGCGTGGACGACGTCTGCGGCGGAATTCCCCCAGGGGTAGCGCCGCTTCACGGAGTCGCGCGAATACGACGCGGCCATCTCCCATTCCGCTTCGCTCGGCAGGCGTCGGCCGGCGTAACGGCAATAGGCATTTGCCTCGTGCCAGCTGACGTGCATGATCGGAAGATCGCCCTGCAGCGGCAGCTCCTTGTCAAAGCGGCGCTCTCGCCATTCGCCGTCCCGCTCGACCCAGCAATGGGGCGCGTGCACCTGGCGCTTCCAGTTCCAGCCCTCCGACGACCAGAGATCGCGGCGGCCGTAGCCGCCGTCGCGAACGAAATCCAGAAATTGCGCATTCGTCACCGGCGAGCGGGCAATGCGAAAGGGCTTGAGCTCGACCCGATGCGCCCACTTTTCGTTGTCGAAATGAAAACCGGAGTTTCGCGCCGCGCCGAGCAGAAATTCTCCGCCCGGCAGCTCCGCGTCTCCGTCCAGGGCGGCGCCCTTCCCTGCGCTGTCTCGGTCCAACGGGTCCGCGTAGCCGAGCGTCTGCCGCGTATAGTGAAACGCTTCCGCGTGCATGTCCTCATGGAAGAGCGTCAATTGCACGAAATAGAGAAACCACTCGTTGTCCGGCTCGCGGTCGAGCCGCGCCAGCACGCGCTCGAGAACCCGATCCTGAAATTCGAGCGTCGCCGACAGGTCCGGCAGCGGCAGATCCCAGCGCGTGTCGTGCGCGACCGTCGCGGAGTCGTAGAGCGCGTCGGCACCGTCGAGGACGCTCCCTGAGAGCGATTCGTCGGCGCGCAATCTCAGGCACCAGCGCTCCTGGAACCAGGCGACGTGTCCCAGCTCCCACAGCACCGGGTTGACGATCGGCAGCTTTGGGCCGAACAATTGCGGGCCCTCGAGATCCCGGGTGAGACGCCGCGTGTGCCGCCTTGCATCCTGCAGCTGCCGCGACAAGATATCCTTGGGATCCGGCGACTCAGGGGACATGGTGAAGAACAAACATAGCATGAAAATCGCGCTCATTACCCCTGCGGGGGTGCGGTCCCGAAGCGGCAACCGCCACACCGCGACGCGCTGGGCGGCGATGCTGCGCTCGCTCGGCCACCGCGTCCGGGTTTCGATTCGCTGGGACGGCCGCGCGGCCGACGCGATGATCGCGCTGCACGCGCGACGCAGCCATGCCTCGATAGCGCAATTTCGCCAGCGGTTTCCCGCCACGCCACTGATCGTCGCGTTGACGGGCACCGACCTGTATCGGGATATCCGTGCCGATCGGGACGCCCGGGCCTCGCTCGCGCTCGCCGATCGGTTGATCGTTCTTCAGGACATGGGGAAGCTCGAGCTTCCGGCGCGGTTGAGACGCAAGACCCGCGTGATTTACCAGTCAGCGGAAGTCCACGCCTTCCGCGAATTGCCTGCACGCCGTTTTCGCCTGGCGGTGATCGGGCACTTGCGCGAAGAAAAAGATCCCTTTCGCGCCGCGCTCGCCCTGGCCCATCTGCGCGACTTGCCCGAACTCGAAGTCGTGCATCTCGGGGAGGCGCTCTCGCCGCACATGGGGCGCGCGGCACGGCGGCTGATGCGCTCCGATCCGCGCTATCGCTGGCTCGGAAACGTGCCGCACTGGCAGGCGCTTCGCTGGCTCGCGCGCAGCCACGCGCTGGTGCTCAGCTCGCGGATGGAAGGCGGCGCCAACGTCATTTGTGAAGCGGCCGCTGCGGGCGTTCCCGTGATCGCATCCCGGGTCTCCGGGAACGTCGGCATGCTTGGCCGAGGCTACCCCGGCTACTACCCGCTCGCCGAGGAGCGCTCGCTCGCGCGCCAGATACGCCGCGCGGCCCTCGAGCCCGCCTATTACGCGCGCTTGGCGCGCCTCACGGCGGCCCGCCGGCCGCTGTTTCGCCCGGCCGCCGAGCGGGAAGGACTGCGAGAGCTGCTCGCCGAGCTCGCGCCGCTCCCTAGGCCTTCGCGATCCAGGACTTCACGGACCGGGGCGAAGCTGCGGCGATAGACTTCGCATACGCCGTACCGGCGCAGCGCGCTCAGGTGCCGCGGCGTTGCATACCCCTTGTGTGCGTCGAAGCCGTATTGGGGAAACTCGCCGTGGAGCCGGCGCATCTCGGCATCGCGCGCGGTCTTCGCCAGGATGGACGCCGCAGCGATCACCCTCACTTTCGCGTCTCCGTCCACGATCGCACGAGCCGCGACGGAAAGCGCGGGGCAGTGTGCTCCGTCGAGCAAGACTTCGTCGGGCAGGACCGACAGGGATTCCACGGCGCGTCGCATGGCGAGGAGGCTCGCCTGCAGGATGTTCAAGCTGTCGATTTCCTCGACGCTCGCCCAGGCGACGGACCAGGCGAGCGCTTTCTTCTTGATGACGGCGGCGATCCGTTCGCGCTCGCGCACGCTCAGGACCTTCGAGTCGGCGATTCCGGCCGGCGCCCGCCGCGCCGGATCGAAGACGACTGCGGCGGCGCAAACCGGGCCGGCGAGCGGTCCGCGGCCGGCCTCGTCGACGCCGCAGATCAGGCGGACTGCAGCCACGGCAGGAGGGTTTCGGTAGCACGGGCCGCAGCGTCCCTGCGCAGAAGCCGCCGTATCTGGTCAAGGCGCTCCGGGAGCCTGCGGTTGACGACGGGATCGTTGAGCGAATTCAGCACCGCCTGGGCAAGGTTCTCGGGCGTCGCCTCGTGCTGGAGGATCTCAGGCACGAGAAATTCTCCGGCGATGATGTTGGGCAGACCCACCCAAGGCAGGGTCCGCATCTTCGACATCATGCGGTACGTGAGCCCGGCCATCTTATAGGTGATCACCATCGGTTTGCGGGCGAGCGCGGCCTCCAGCGTCGCGGTCCCGCTCGCCACCAACGCCACGTCGCACGCCGCGATCGCGTCGCGTGCATGGCCGAACAGAACGGTGAGCGGCAATTCCGCCGCAGCGGCGTCGTACATCGCTTCCTCGAAAATGGCGCGCGTTTCGCGGCTCACGAGCGGCACAAGGAAATGCACTCCGGGCTGCCGCGCAGCGATCAGCTTGGCCGTTTGCACGAAGCCTGGGGCCATGTAGCGCACTTCCGACTGGCGGCTTCCCGGCAGCAGGGCGATGACCTTCCGCTCTGCGGACAGGCGCAACTGCTCCCTAGCCGCGGTGGATCCATCCTCGTCGGAGGTCAAGTCCGCCAGGGGGTGTCCGACGTAGGCTACCGGCACTCCGGCTGCGCGGTAAAGGGGCTCTTCGAAAGGGAACAGGACCAGCATCTTGTCGACCGAGGCCGCGATCGCGGACATGCGCCCGCCGCGCCAGGCCCACAGCGACGGGCTCACGTAGTGAACCGCGGGAATGCCCGCTCGTTTCAGCTTGCGCTCGAGCGCCAGATTGAAATCGGGAGCGTCGATGCCGACGAAAAGCCTCGGCCTCGCTGCGACGAGCCGGCGCCGGAGCTTTCGCCGGATCGCGTGGATTTCCAGAAAGTGCCGCAGCACCTCGACGTAGCCGCGCACCGCGAGCTTCTCCATGGGAAACCAGGGATCGAGGCCCTCCGCCTCCATCTTCGGGCCGCCTATGCCGACGAACTTCAGTCCGGGAACGCGCTCGCGCAGAGCGGCGATGAGGTGAGCCCCGAGAAAGTCCCCCGAAGCCTCCCCCGCGACCATGCCTACGACCACGGGTTTGCCTTCCACCGCGGCTAGCGAATGATGCCCCGCTGCGAGCGCTCGAGGAAATCGACGAGCACTTGCAGCTCAGGCGACTTCACGGCCTGGCCTGCAATCTTGCGCCGCGCTTCCGCGAGCGCGAGACCGGACCTGTAGAGAGTCCTGTAGGCGCGTTTGATCGCGGTGATTTTTGCCGCGGCGAAGCCGCGCCTCTTCAGCCCTTCGCTGTTGATTCCGAACGGCTTCGCCGTATTGCCCGCCGCCATGACGTACGGAGGCAGATCCTGCAGCAGGACCGTCGCGACCCCGGTGATCGAGTGCGCGCCGATCGAGACGAACTGATGGGCTCCGGTAAATCCGCCCAGCACGGCGTAGTCCCCGACCTGGACATGACCGGCAAGCGTCGCCACGTTGGCAAAGACCGCGTGGTTGCCGACCTGGCAGTCGTGCGCGATATGCACATAGGCCATGATCCAGTTGTCGCTGCCGACGCGCGTGACGCCTGCATCCTGCACGGTGCCGCAGCTGAAAGTGCAATATTCGCGGATGGTATTACGGTCGCCGATCTCGAGCGCAGTCGCTTCGCCTGCGTATTTCTTGTCCTGGGGCGGTCCGCCGAGCGAGCTGAATCCGTAAATTCGATTCTGAGCTCCTATGCGGGTTCTCCCCTCGATCACCACGTGCGGCCCGATCGAGGTTCCCTCCCCTATCTCGACGTGCCCGCCGATGATCGAATAGGGTCCCACCGACACTCCCGTGGCGAGCTTCGCTCCGGAGTGAACAATGGCCGTCGGGTGAATCATATGGGGCGCAGAGTGCACAGGATCTTCGCTTCGGCAGCGAGCGCATCTCCGACGCGCGCCTCGGCGGCGAATTTCCAGAGTCCACGGGCGCTGCGTTCCACCGCGACCTCAAGCAGGAGTTGGTCGCCCGGAACCACCGGGCGCTTGAACCGCGCCTCGTCGATTCCCGCGAAGTAATAGACCGACTTGTCGTCGGGTTTCGTGTTCATGGTGCGGAACGACAGTACCGCCGCCGCCTGGGCGAGCGCCTCTATGATCATGACCCCCGGCATCACCGGATAGTGCGGGAAATGCCCGGTAAAGAAAGGCTCGTTCATGGAGACGTTCTTGAGCGCGAGAAGCCGCTTGCCCGGCTCGCATTCGAGCACCCGGTCCAGGAGGAGCATGGGGTAGCGGTGAGGCAAGTATTCCAGGATCTCTCGGATGTCCATCTCTTACCTCTTTCTCTTTGCTGGGAGTCGCTTTTCCAGCTCGCGGATCCGCTTGACCAGCCGGTCGAAGCTGCGCAGGTGCGCCACCGTCTTCGCCCATTCGCGGCTGGGCGCCGAGGGCAGCACGCCGGTATAAGTGCCTGCGCGCGTGATGGACTTCGTCACCACCGCCGCAGCGGAGATCGTCACGTGGTCGGCGATGGTCAAATGGCCGATGATGCGCGCGGCACCGCCGATGGCGCAGTGCCGACCGATACGCGTGCTGCCGGCAACAGCTGCACACCCGGCCATCGCAGTATGCGCACCGATGCGCACGTTATGGCCGATCTGGATCTGGTTGTCGAGCTTGACGCCGTCCTCGACCACGGTGTCGTCGAGCGCGCCGCGGTCGATCGTGGTGTTGGCACCAATCTCGACGTCGTCGCCTATTACGGCACGCCCGGTTTGCGGAATCTTGATCCAGCGTCCGGAATCGGGCGCCATGCCGAATCCGTCGGACCCGATCACTACCCCGGCGTGAATCAAGGCGCGTTTGCCTATGACGCAACGGGGATACACCGTCACCGAAGGACCCAGGCGGCTGTCCTCTCCGATCGACGCATCTTCGCCGATCGTGCAGCTGGCATCGATCACGACGCGCTCCCCCAACCGTGCCCCGCGCCCGATATGGCAGCCCGGTCCTATCGTGGCGGATGCCGGAATTTCGGCTTCCTCTTCGACGACGGCGCGCGCGTGGATTCCCGGAACGGGGCGGCTCACCGAGCCGAACAGCTGCGCGGCCCGGGCATAATAGGCATACGGGTCGTCGCACAGGATCCTCGGCAAGGCCGTCGCGTCGCGTTCCTCGCGCGCCAAAATCACGGCCGAGGCACGGGTGTCGCGCAAGTGCGCGCGGTACCGGCCGTGCGAAAAGAAGCAAAGGTCGCCGGGGCCGGCGCTTTCCAGCGTGGCAATCCGCAGAATCTCGGCATCGGGATCGCCTATCAGCTCCCCGCCTAGCCTGGCGACGATTTCACCAAGCCGGTAAGTACGCGAAATGGGTTGCGTCACGCCGAATCACTTGCCCGCGCGGGTATCCTCTAGCGCCTTGATGACCTTGTCCGTGATGTCGATGCGGGTGCTCGCCCATACTACCTGCTCGTTCTGAAACACGACGTCGAGTTTTTCCGCTTCGGCGATCTGCTTCACCGCCCGGTTGGCGCGCGCGAGGACTTCGTCGAACTCCTCCTTGCGCCGCTGGGCCAGATCCTCGTTGAATTCCCGCTGCCTGCGCTGAAAGTCCCGGTTGACATCGCCGAACTCACGCTCCCGCTTCTGCCGTTCCGACTCCGACATCGTCAAGGCGTTCTTCTCGAGGTACCCCTGCATCTTCTTCAGCTGCTCCGCTATCTTCGAGAGCTCCTGCCCGCGCTGGGAGAATTCCTGCTCGAGCTTTTTCTGGGCTCGCTGCGCAGGAGGCGCCTCCCTCAGGATCCGCTCCAGGTTGACGAACCCGATGCTCGGCTGCGCCAGCGCCGGGGTGACGGCCCCGAGCCCTGCGGTGAAGACCCAAGCGACGAGAGAGTTCCTTTTCGAAGCTGCCATGAGACCCGCCTTTGAGAAAAGATTATACCGGGCCGTCAGAATACGGCGCCAAGCGTAAACTGGATGTTCTGGGTATTGTCCCCGGGCCTTGCGTTCAACGGTCTCGCGACGCTGATTTTCATCGGCCCGACCGGTGAGTTCCAGGCAAAGCTCATTCCCGCCGAGGCGCGCAGCTGCGAAAGGTCGAGGTTTTCAGTCGAGCCATAGACTTGTCCCGCGTCGATGAAAGCTCCAAATCGCATCGACTTGTCAAGCGCGCTTCCGGGCACTGGAAACAATACCTCCGTCGATCCGTTGACTTTCCGATTGCCTCCCAGGAAGCTTCCGTCGAGATCGCGCCTACCCAAGGACGCAGCTCGGTATCCGCGCACGCTGCCGATGCCGCCCGAGTAGTAGTTCTTGAAAAACGGAAGCGGCTTACCCCCATATCCGTCGCCGGCGTCTATCTCCCCGTTGAGCACGAAAGTGAGCCTGGGCGAGAACGGGTAAAAATACTGGTGGGTATAGGAATACTTCCAGTACTCAAGATCTCCGGGCTGCGTCGCCAGTTCCAGAGTGGCACGCTCGAGGTGGCCTCTCGTCGGCCAGATGAAGCTGTCTCGCGAGTCCCGGACCCAGCCGGCGGTGCTGATCAGCGCGACATAGGTTCCGCCGAACTGGTTTTGAAAAATGAGGTAACGCTGCGGACTGTCGGAAGCAAGGTAAAGTCTGACCTGCTCCGTTCCGAGGCCAAAAAACAAAGTGTCGTACTCGGTAAAGGGCACTCCGAAGCGTACCGCCCCGCCGACTGTGCTGGTCCTGTAGTTGCCGACCCCCAGGGTCGTGGCGTTCACGTCGCGCCGGTAGACGTCAAAGCCGCGGCTGACTCCGTCGACCGTGTAGTAGGGATCGGTAAAGGAAAACGAGGCGACCTTGTTGACGGATCCGGAGGCGACTTGCAGGCCCACGGTGTTGCCGGTGCCGAAAAAATTACTCTGCTGAACCGATGCCTGAACGATGAATCTATCGATGTTTGAAAATCCCACACCGAGTAGCACCGCGCCGGTGGGCCTCTCCTTGACCCGTACGGTGACGTCGACCTGATCGGTCGTGCCGGGCACCGCGGGAGTCTCGACCTCGACCTCGCTGAAGAAGCCCGTCTTGTCGATCCTCTGCTTTGAGAGCTGGAGTTTCTGGCTGTCGAAAAAGGCGCCCTCGAGCTGGCGCATTTCGCGACGCACCACCTCGTCGCGGGTGCGCGAGTTTCCGACGACGCTGATGCGCCGGACGTAAACGCGCCTTCCCGGGTCGATAAGAAAAGTGAAGCTGACCTTGCGGTTTTCCTTGTCGATATCGGGATTCGCATTGACGTTGGCGAAAGCATACCCGTCCCGCCCCAGTCTGTCGGTGATCGCCTTGGTCGAGTCGGTAAGCCTCTCCCTGGAAAACGTTTCGCCCGACTTGATCGTGATCAACGAGCGGAGCTCCGCCTCGGGAACGAGCAAGTCTCCCCCCAGCTTCACATCGCCCACTTCGAATTTCTCGCCCTCGGTGATGTTGACCGTGATGTAGATGTCGCGACGATCCGGGGTAATCGAGACCTGGGTGGAGTCGATATTGAACTCGAGGTAGCCGGCGTTCAGGTAGTGCGAACGCATCGATTCGAGGTCCGCTTGAAGTTTCTGCCGGGAGTATTGGTCGTTCTTCGAGAACCAAGTGAACCAGCCGGGCGTGCGCAGCTGGAGCACGCGTAGCAATTCCTCCTCGGAAAAGGCGCGATTGCCTACGATGTTGATTCTCCTGATTTTCGCGACCTCCCCCTCGTTCAGGTTGAAATTGATCGCGACCCGGTTGCGGTCGAGCGGTGTGACGGTCGTGGTCACCTGAACGCCATAAAGGCCCCGGGTCAGATACTGGCGCTTGAGCTCCTGCTCCGCCTGATCGAGCAAGGCACGGTCGAAGATGCGCCCCTCCTGGAATCCGACATCGCGCAGCCCCTGTTTGACCTTGTCCTTTTCGAATTCCTTCATCCCGGCGAAATCGATCGAAGCGATGGCCGGCCGTTCCTCGAGAGTCACGATCAGCACGTTTCCCTGGACCTCGAGCCTGACGTCGCGAAAGAACCCGGTGGCGAACAAGGAGCGAATCGCGCCTGCGGCCTTTTCGTCGGTCATCGTGTCGCCGACTTTGACCGGGAGATAGCTGAAGACCGTTCCCGCCTCGATGCGCTGGATGCCCTCGACGCGTATGTCCCGCACGACAAAGGGTTGGAACGCCCACGCCGGCCCGGCGAGCACGAGCAGGAAGAGCGCGGCTCGTAGCGCGTTTTTCACTGATGAATCATTAGCCCGCGAACAAGCGGTTGAAATCGTTGTAAATGGCGAACGCCATCAGGAACAGGAGTAAGGTGAGGCCCAGACGCTGGCCCAGTTCCATCGCTCTCTCCGAAACCGGGCTGCCCTTGAAAATCTCGACGACATAATACAGCAAGTGTCCGCCATCCAATAAGGGAATCGGGAGCAGGTTGAGCACACCCAGGCTGATGCTGATCAATGCGAGAAAGGCGACGTAGGCGCCGATCCCCAGCTGCGCCGATTGACCCGCGTAGTCGGCGATCGTCACCGGTCCGCTCAGGTTTTTCCAGGAGACCTGGCCGACGACCATCTTGCCAAGCATCTTCAGGCTGAACGCCGACATCTCCCAGGTCCGCTCGAGGGCCATGCCAAGCGCGGCGGCCGGCGCGTAGCGCACGGTCGTTACCAGGTCCTTCATCGCTTCAGGATTTCGACGAGGTAGCGTTCCTATGCGACCGATGCGCGAGCCATTCTGCTGGAACGCTTCCGGGCGCAAGCGGATCTCAATTCTGTCTCGATCGCGAACGATGCCCAGATTCACCATTTCGCCGGGTCGCGCTCGGACCACCTTCACGAGATCTTCCCAGACGCGAATTTGGACTCCGTCGACCGTGACGACGCGATCACCCGGGCGCAACCCTCCCGTCTCCGCGACGCTTCCCGGGACGACCTTGCCGATCACTGGAGCAACATCGGGCAGGTCCAGCCTCAAACCCAAACGCGCGAGGGGATCGCTGTCGAAGCCTTCGAGATCGAAACTCGTCAGATCCAGGGTGCGCCAGGTAAGCCGCTGCTTGAGGTCGATCACCTCGAGTCGCGCCGGCCTTTTTTCCACCGCGAGCTGCAGCAAGCGCCAGCGCACCTGCTGCCAGCTGGCCATGGGTTCGTCGTTTATTTTGAGGATCGTCTCGCCCCGCACGAAGCCGCTCGCCTCCGCGACGGTCCCGGGATCCGGGGTGCCGACGACAGGCTTCGCCTCCTGCACACCGCCTACGAAAAGGCCCCAGTAGAACACGATGGCGAGCAAGAAATTCGCCGTGGGCCCCGCGGCGACGATCGCGATGCGCCGCCAGACGCTCTGGCGGTTGAATGCCCGGTGCGCCTCTTCCGGCGCGACCGGCCCCTCGTGCTCGTCGAGCATTTTTACGTAGCCGCCGAGCGGCAATGCCGCGATCACCCACTCGGTCCGGTCCCGGCCGCTGCGCACCCGCCACAGCGGCCGGCCGAAACCGATCGAGAAGCGCAATACCTTCACCCCGAAGAAGCGCGCGATCAGATAGTGGCCGAACTCGTGGAACACGATCAGCACGCCCAGCGCCACGATGAAAGCCAGAAGGGTGATGGCGAAATTCATGCGGCGTGGGAGTTGAATCGCGCGATGATCTGGTTCGCCCGCGCCCGGGCTCTCGCGTCGGCCGCGAGCACATCCTCCAGAGTGCCGAGCGCGTTCGCGGGGAGGCCGTTCAGGGCCTCCTCGATTACCGCGGTGATCTGCAGGAAAGGCAGCCGGCCTTCGAGAAAGGCGCCGACGGCGACCTCGTTGGCCGCGTTCAGCGTGGCCGGCGCCGCACCCCCGCTCCTGAGCGCGGCGTAGGCGAGCTCGAGCGCGGGGAAACGCTCGAAATCGGGCTGCTCGAAGGTGAGGAGTCCGATGCGAAACAGGTCGAGCGACGACACCCCGGCCTCGATGCGCTCGGGATACGCGAGCGCCTGGGCGATCGGCGTGCGCATGTCGGGGTGGCCGAGTTGAGCGATCACGGAACCGTCGGCGTACTCGACCATCGAATGGACCACGCTCTGCGGATGGACGACGACCTGGATCTGTTCGGGGCTTGCGCCGAAGAGCCAGCGAGCCTCGATGATCTCCAATCCCTTGTTCATCATCGTCGCCGAATCCACCGAGATCTTGCGTCCCATGACCCAGTTCGGATGGGCGCAGGCTTCGTCGGGGGTCACGCGGTGCAACTCTGCGCGCGCGCGGCCCCTGAACGGCCCCCCCGATCCGGTGAGGAGGATCTTGCGGACGCCTTTTGCGGCGAGCTCGCCCGAGGCGAACGGAGGAAGGCATTGAAAGATGGCGTTGTGCTCGCTGTCGATCGGCAGCAGCATCGCCCCGCTGGCTCGCACCGTTTCCATGAACACGGGGCCCGCGATCACCAGGGCTTCTTTGTTCGCGAGCAGCAGCTTCTTGCCTGCCCTCGCCGCAGCGAGCGTGGCGCGGAGTCCGGCCGCCCCGACGATCGCGGCCATGACGCAGTCGACTTCGGGCAGCGAGGCCACCTCCACGAGCCCCGCGTCGCCGGCGAGAACTCGGCAGCCGACGCCCGCCCCCGCCAGGCGCTCGCGCAGCCGGGGAGCGTGCGCGGCGTCCGCAACGCACACGTAGTCGGGCCGGTGTCGCCGGCACAGGGCGGCCAGCTCATCGACTTGCGTATGGGCGGTCAATGCCGCCACACGGAAGCGCGACGGATGGCGCGCGATCACATCCAGAGTGCTCGCTCCAATCGAGCCCGTCGCTCCGAGTATCGCGATGTTTTGAATCGTGCTCATCTCATGAACGCAAGCACCGCCAGGGGGAGCATAGCCAGGGGTGCATCGATGCGGTCGAGTATCCCTCCGTGGCCGGGTAGAAGCGCGCCGCTGTCCTTGACCCCCGCTTGGCGTTTTATCAGAGATTCGAACAGATCGCCAATCATTCCGACCACGGCGAGGCCGAGAAGAACCGGAAGAATCCACGTCGGTGCCACCCTCATCGCGCTGGGCCAGGCGGGCGTGCTACCCGGGGCGCTCAAGCCTGCCCATGCAAGCGCGTAGACCCCGACTGCCGCGAGCGCTCCGGCAACGCCTTCCCAGGTCTTCCCGGGGCTGATGGATGGTGCGAGCTTGCGTTGGCCGAAGCGCCGCCCGGCGAAATACGCAGCCGTGTCGGAGATCCAAACGGTACCCAGAACTGCGATTAAAAGCGACGGATGTATGCTGCGCAGATCGACCATCGCGGCGAAAGCGGGTACCAGCACGATGGCACCCGTTGCAAGCAGCAAGGCGCGACTGTCGATGCGCTTTCGCCGCCAAATCCACACCGGAGCGAGGGCGATCCAGAACAAGCCGGCGACATGGTAAACCCAGGCCGGCGCGTACGGGGCTTTCGCGACGGAAGCCTCGAGAATCCCGGGCAGCGCGAAAAATCCCACCAAGAATGTCGAGTAGATCAAGCGCCCGACCGCGGCAAGCGCCGCCAGTGCTCCCCATTCCCAGGCGGAAAGTCCGAGAAACACGGCGCAAAACGCGACCCATCCGTTCCTGGGTAACAGGTACAGCGCCGAGACGAATCCAGCAAGCAGGACAGCCGCCGTAATCACGCGGGTTTTGAGCATGGGTGCCCGCGCTTTTCCGCCTGTACGGCAGAAGGCCTTACGCGATCCTCCGCCGGCCACTGCTTTCGCGCTTGGTTTTTTCGAGCTGGTCGCTGGTCCGCCCGAAGCGGCGCTCGCGCTCGCGATACCAGGCGATCGCCGCGTCGAGTTGCTTGGCGTCAAAGTCCGGCCACAGAGTCGGGGTGAAGTAGAGTTCGGTATAAGCAAGCTGCCAGAGCAGGAAATTACTGATGCGCTGCTCGCCTCCAGTGCGAATGAACAGATCCGGTTCGGGCGCGTAGTTGAGGGCCAGATGCGGAGCGAGTTGCTCCTCGGTAAATCCCTCGGCAGGTAGCGGGCTGCTGCGCGCCAGTTTCAGCAGGGCCTGCATCAGGTCCCAGCGCCCGCCGTAGTTGGCGGCAATGGTGAGCGTAAGCCCCGCATTGCGCGCGGTGAGCTCCTGGGCGCGGTGCGCGAGTTCGACCACGCGCGCTCCGAAGGGTGCGATATCGCCGATTATCTTGAGGCGCACCTTGTTCTGGTGCAGCCGCTCGGCTTCCTGCTCGAGGGCGGCCATGAACAGCTGCTTGAGGGTCGAAACCTCATCGGCGGGTCGGCGCCAGTTCTCCGAGCTGAAGGCGAATAGGGTCAGGTATTCGATGCCGCGATCGGTGCACGCGCGCGTGACCCGACGCACCGTCTCGACCCCTTGCTTGTGACCGGCGACGCGAGGGAGATAGCGCTTCTTGGCCCAGCGGCCGTTGCCATCCATGATGACGGCGATATGCCTGGGGATATCGCTGGCGGGCGGTATCTCGCGCGTCGAGCTGGCGAAGGTTTTCATGGGTGGATATTCTGTGGTGTTCGATCAGACCGCCATCAACTCGGCTTCTTTCGCTGCGATCATCTTGTCGATTTCGGCGATGTGTTTGTCAGTGAGCTTTTGGATCTCGTCTTGCGCACGGCGTTCCTCGTCTTCGGACACCGCCTTGCTTTTCAGCAACTCCTTGAGCGCATGATTGGCGTCGCGACGCAAGTTGCGCACGGCTACCTTGGCATTTTCGCCCTCGTGTTTAATGACCTTGATCAAATCCCGGCGGCGCTCCTCGGTGAGAGTCGGCATCGGCACCCGTACCATGTCTCCGTGAGAAGCAGGATTCAGGCCAAGATCGGAGTCGCGGATGGCCTTCTCGATCGCGCCGAGCATCTTTTTCTCCCAGGGCGATACGCCGAGGGTGCGGGCGTCGAGCAGGCTTACGTTGGCGACCTTCGGAATCGGCATCTGACTGCCGTAGTAATCCACCGAGATGTGGTCGAGCAGCCCGGTGTGCGCCCGGCCGGTGCGGACTTTGGACAAGTCGGTTTTCAAGGCATCGAGCGACTTATGCATTCTCTGCTCGGTGTTCTTCTTGACTTCGGCCAGGGTGCTCATGAATCCCCCTCCTCGCGGGCTCAAGCGCTCACGTAAACCAGCGTGCCTTCTTTTTCACCGGTGACGACCCGCTTCATCGCTCCGGCTTTCAGAATGCTGAACACGGTGATCGGAAGCTTCTGATCGCGGCATAGCGCGAAGGCCGTGGCATCCATCACTCTCAGATTCTTGATCATGGCCTCGTCAAAGCTCAGCTTGTCGTAACGCTTGGCGTCCGGGCTCAGCTTGGGATCGGCGGTGTAGATGCCGTCGACTTTGGTCGCCTTGAGGACCATTTCCGCACCGATCTCCGTTCCCCGCAGTGCCGCTGCGGTATCGGTGGTAAAAAACGGGTTGCCGGTCCCCGCGGCAAAAATGACGATCTTGCCTTCCTCGAGGTAGCGGATCGCCTTGTTGCGGATGTAAGGCTCGACCACCTGTTCTATGTTGAGCGCAGACTGCACTCGCGCGTTCAAACCCGCCTGCCGCATGGCGTCCTGCAGGGCAAGCGCGTTCATGATGGTTGCGAGCATCCCGATGTAGTCGGCCGTGGCCCGATCCATTCCCTCCGCCCCCGGTGCCACGCCGCGAAAAATATTGCCCCCGCCGATCACCACCGCGATCTCCAGCCCCAGCGCCGCGACCTGGGCGATCTCGCCGACGATGCGCTCGATCGTGGCTCGATTGATCCCGAAGGAATCGTCTCCCATGAGGGCCTCGCCGCTCAGTTTGAGCAGGATGCGCTTGTATTTTGCGGATGCAACCTTCTCAGGCAGCTCTTTCGGACTTGTCTTCATCCTTCTTCGCCTTGCTCACCTGCTCCATGACTTCCGCAGCAAAATCGCCCGATCTCTTCTCGATGCCCTCGCCCACAACGTAGAGCACGAAACTCGATATCGAGGCGCCCTTAGCTTTCAGTACCGCTTCGACGCTCCGTTTCTCATCCTTGACGAAGCCCTGTCCGAGCAGCGTCACCTGCTTCAGGTACTTTTGCACCCCACCTTCGACCATTTTTTCCACGATGTTCGGCGGCTTGCCTGATGCGGCCGCCTGGGCAATCGCGATGTCGCGCTCCTTCTTGATCGACTCGGAGGGCACGCCGTCCTTCGAAAGTGCGATCGGCTTGGCCCAGGAAATATGTTGTGCGATCTCGCGTGCGAACTGATCGTCGCCGCCGGAAATATCGACAAGAACTCCGATCTTGGCGCCGTGAACGTAGTGGGCGATTCGCCCCTTCGCCTCGATCCTAGCGAAGCGCCGGATCGACACGTTCTCGCCGATGCGTCCGACCAGCGCCCTGCGCGTCTCCTCGACCGTGGATCCGCCAAGCGGCGCCGACGACAGGGCCGGCACGTCCGCCGGGTTCCTCCTCGCGACGAGGTCCGCGAGCGCAGCGGCGAACCTCAGAAAGTCCTCGTTCTTCGCTACGAAGTCGGTCTCGCAGTTGACTTCCACGATCGCGCCCGTCCTCCCGTCCGGCGCGACGTGGACTGCGACGACGCCCTCGGCCGCGGTACGCGTCGCGGCCCTGGACGCCTTGCTGCCGAGTCTGACGCGCAGGAGCTCCTCGGCCTTGGCCGAATTGCCTTCCGCCTCGACCAGCGCTTTCTTGCACTCCATCATCGGCGCGTCGGTCCTGTCGCGCAGATCTCTGACCATGCTTGCGGTGATTTCCGCCATTACCGGGAACCCTGCTGCTGTGGAAGTTCAAAAAAAAGGCGCTGCCGCGCCCCTTTGACGCCGCAACCGCCGATCATTGCCCCTTCGCGCCGGACTCTTCGACTTCGACGAATTCATCGGAGGTTGCACCGATGATTTCCTGCACGACCTGGCTGCGGCCCTCCAGGATCGCATCGGCGATCCCGCGCGCATACAGCCGAATCGCCCGGCTCGAATCGTCGTTGCCCGGAATGACGTAGGCAATTCCGTCTGGCGAGTGATTGGTGTCGACGACCCCGATAACGGGGATTCCGAGCTTCTTCGCTTCGGCGACCGCCCCTTTCTGGTAGCCGACGTCGATCACGAACAAGGCATCGGGCCGGTTGTCCAGCGCCTTGATGCCCCCGAGACTGCGTTGCAGCTTGGCGAGCTCGCGCTGAAAGTGCAAGGCTTCTTTCTTCGGCAGCTTCTCCATGCTACCGTCCTCGATCATCACCTCCATTTCCTTGAGTCGCTTGATCGATTGGCGGACGGTCTTGAAGTTCGTCAGCATCCCTCCGAGCCAGCGATGATCGACGAAAGGCGCGGCGCAGCGCTCGGCCTCCTCGCGGATGATCTCGCGCGCCTGACGCTTGGTTCCGACGAACAAGAGGGTGCCCTTGTTCGAGGCAAGCTGGCGCACGAATTTCATCGCCTCTTGGTACATCACCATGGTCTTCTCAAGATTGATGATGTGGATCTTGTTGCGATGACCGAAGATGAAAGGCGCCATCTTCGGATTCCAGTAGCGGGTCTGGTGGCCGAAATGCACGCCCGCTTCGAGCATTTGGCGCATCGTGGTCGACATGGTGACTCCGGTTAGGGTTACATTTCAGGGCCGCCCCACCAAATGACCCGCCGAAATTCGATGAAAACCTCGTGGGCACCCTAACAGCGGGGCGGCAAAAATTTAGCCGAGCCCAAGCCCGGCTAGAGACTTAAAATATTAGCACGCGGATCGAAACCGATGCAAGTTTTTCCTGTGCAAACAGAGTTTTACTCCGCCCCTGGCCGCGACCGCGAGTCCCGTCTACGCCGGTCTGCCATTTGCCGCCACGAGGTCGATGACTTATCCTTCGCACTTTTTTGCTGAAGCATGACGATACATCTGAAGACCGCCGAGGAAATCGAGCGCATGCGCGTCGCCGGGCAGCTCGCCGGGGAAGTGCTCGACTTCGTCGCCCCGCGCGTCAAGCCGGGGATCACGACCGGTGAACTCGACCGTCTTTGCCATGACTTGATCGTCGAGGACCAGAAGGCAATCCCGGCTCCGCTGAACTACGCACCCCCCGGCTACAAGCCTTTTCCGAAGTCGATCTGCACCTCGGTCAACCACCAAGTGTGCCACGGCATTCCAGGGGAGCGCGTGCTCAAGGCGGGGGACATCCTCAATATCGACGTCACCGTGATCAAGGACGGTTTTCACGGCGATTCCAGCCGCATGTATTACGTCGGCGAACCCTCTATCCAGGCGAAACGGCTGTGCGAGACCACTTACGAGTGTATGTGGCTCGGCATCCGCGAGGTGCGCCCCGGGGCTTTTCTCGGTGACGTCGGCGCGGCGATCCAGCAGCATGCCGAAACCCACGGATACAGCGTCGTGCGCGAGTTCTGCGGCCATGGAATCGGGCGAAAATTCCACGAAGAGCCGCAGGTTCTGCACTACGGGCGCTCCGGAACCGGCACGCGCCTCCAACCGGGAATGACCTTCACGATCGAACCGATGATCAACGCCGGCAAGCCGGCGATCCGCGAACTTGCCGACGGCTGGACCATCGTCACCAAGGACCATAGCCTGTCCGCGCAATGGGAGCACACCGTCTTGGTCACCGGTACGGGATTCGAGGTCCTGACCCTCTCCGTCGGCTCGCCCCCTCCGCCAAGACACTGACTCCATGTTGTCCCCTCCCGCGACGCTTGCGGACCGCGGCGCCACGCTCGCCGGCCTCAAGGCCGGCGTCCAAGCCGAGCGCGCCACGCTGCAGACAACGTTTCGCGCGACGGCAGACGGCACTATGGTGCTGCGAGAGCATCGCCGCTTGGTCGACCGCGTCCTGAAGGAGATGTGGCGGCAGCTCCGATTGCCGGCACCGCTTGCCCTGCTCGCGGTCGGCGGCTACGGACGCGGGGAGCTCTACCCTCATTCCGACGTCGACGTGCTGGTGCTGCTGCAGGACCCGGCTTCCGCCGGCCTTGCGACCCAGATCGAAAAACTCGTAGGACGACTCTGGGACACCGGGCTCGAGCTCGCCCACAGCGTGCGCACGGTCCCAGAGTGCGTCGAGGAGGCGAGGAAGGACGTCACCGTGATGACCAGCCTCCTTGAAGCACGACAACTCGCCGGAAACCGCGGCCTTTTCGGCCGCTTCGATCGCGCGCGCAGGGAATGCCTCGACGCCAAGGTGTTTTTCAAGGCAAAACGCCTGGAGCAGGAGCAGCGCCATACCAAATTTCAGGACAGTCCCTACAGCCTCGAGCCCAATCTCAAGGAAGCACCCGGCGGCCTTCGCGACCTGCAGGTGATCCTTTGGATTAGCCAGGCCTGCGGATTGGGAAATTCGTGGACGGAACTGGCGCGGCGCGGCCTGATTACCCGGGAGGAGGCGCGCCAGGTGCAGCGGCATCACAGATTGCTTCAAAACCTGCGGGTGCGCCTGCACTACGCCGCGGGGCGCCGCGAGGACCGGCTGCTCTTCGATTACCAGGATGGCTTGGCGCGCGATCTCGGCTATTCGCCCACCACACACCGGCGCGCCGGCGAGCAGTTGATGCAGTCCTATTTCCACACGGCCAAGGCGGTCACGCAGCTGAATACCATACTGCTCCAGAACATAGGTGCCGAAATATTCCCGGCACGGGATTCCGGCAGTGCGAAGATCAACGAAAAGTTCAGACGGGTCGGCGAACTGCTGGAGGCGCACCCTGCCGATCTGTTCGAGCGCGAGCCCACCGCGATCCTAGAGAGTTTTCTCATCATGCAGCAGCACTCGGAGCTGAAAGGCATGACGGCGCAGACGCTGCGCGCACTCTGGCGAGCGCGCACGCGCATCGACGCTGCTTTTCGGAGAGACCCGCGCAACCGCGCGACTTTCCTTTCTCTGCTGCAGCAGCCGCGGGGCATCGTGCACGAATTTCGGCGAATGAATCAATACGGCATCCTGGGAAGGTATCTCCCCGCCTTCCGTCGCATCGTCGGCCAGATGCAGCACGATCTCTTCCATGTGTACACCGTGGACCAGCACATCCTCGCCGTGGTGCGCAACGTGCGCCGCTTCACCATGCTCGAGTTTGCGCACGAGTATCCGCTGTGCAGTCGCCTCATCGCCAGCCTCGAGCGCCACTGGCTGCTGTACATCGCGGCGATCTTCCACGACATCGCCAAGGGCCGCGGAGGCGATCACTCGCAGCTGGGCAGCCTCGAGGCCCGGCGTTTCTGCCGCGAGCATGGCCTTGCGGCCGGAGACACGCAGCTCGTCGAGTTCCTCGTCGAGCACCATCTCACCATGTCCTCGGTGGCGCAGAAACAGGACCTGTCCGACCCGGAGGTCTTGCGGCGCTTCGCCGACGTCGTCGGCAGCGAGCGGCGGCTGGTCGCGCTCTACCTGCTCACTGTCGCGGACATCCGCGGCACGAGCCCCAAGGTGTGGAACGCCTGGAAAGGCAAGCTCCTCGAGGATCTCTTTCGCGCGACGCAGCATCTGCTGAAGGGTGGAAAGCTCGAGGCGGATCAGTACATTCAGAGCAAGCAGGACGAAGCGAAGCGCCTGTTGCGCCTCTACGGCCTTTCGGACACCGTCCAGGATGCCCTGTGGCGCCATTTCGATGTCCCGTATTTCCTGCGCCATGACGCCCAGGAGATCGCCTGGCACGCGCGGCTGCTGCACCACCGCGAGAGCGCGGACAGGCCGGTGATCAAAGGGCGCCTCTCGCCGGCGGGCGAAGGGCTTCAGGTCATGATCTACGTACCCGATCAGCGCGACCTGTTCGCACGCATCTCGGGCTACTTCGGGTCGGTTGGCTTCAGCATCGTCGACGCCAAGATCTACACGACCCGACACGAGTACGCACTCGACACATTCCAGGTGATGGACCTCGGCAGCGTGCCGCATCCGCGGGACATGATCGCCCAGATCGAGTCCGAGTTGGCGGACTGGTTGGCGAACCAGGCTCCGCTGCCGCAGCCGGTCCAGGGGCGGGTGTCGCGGCGCGTCAAGCACTTCCCCATCGCACCGGAGGTGCGCATCGTTCCGGATGAGAAAGGCCAGTACCACTCCCTGTCGATCACCGCCGGCGACCGGCCCGGCCTGCTCTATGCCATCGCGCTGGTCCTAAGCCGTTACGGGGTCAGCCTGCACACCGCCAAGATCGCAACGCTCGGCGAGCGCGCAGAGGACGTGTTCGTAGTATCCGGCACCGCGCTCGCCAATCCGAAAACGGTGCTGCAGCTCGAAACCGACCTGCTGAAGGCGCTGCAGGCCTAGACGCAGCTCTGCGATTTCATTCGTCGATCTGCTCCCGGTCGGGGAACAGAACGTCGACGAAACCGAATTGGGACATGTCGCGCATGCGCATCGGGTACAGAATTCCGTCGAGGTGGTCGCATTCATGCTGTACGACCCGCGCGTGGAAGCCTTCGACGCTCCGATCGATTGGAAGTCCCGATTCGTCGAAGCCCTGATAGCGCAGCCGCTTGAAGCGCGGCACGACGCCGCGCATGCCCGGGACCGACAGGCAGCCCTCCCAGTCTTCTTCCATTTCCTCGCCGACCGGCGTAATGACCGGATTGACGAGCACCGTGTCCGGAACCTCCTCAGCGTCGGGGTAGCGGGGATTGCGCGTGACTCCGAAAATGACCACCCGCAGCGGGACGCCGATTTGCGGGGCGGCGAGCCCGGCGCCGCTCAGGTGCGCCATGGTGTCGCGCATGTCGGCGATCAGTTCGTGCAGCTGCGGGGTGCCGAACGCTTCCACCGGACGCGATCTCTCGAGCAGCCGCAGGTCCCCCATTTTCAGCACTTCGCGGATCATGCGGCCACCACCGCTTCGATGATCTTTCGCACCCGGCCCACCGCGTCCTTCAGTACCTCTTCGATCTTGTCCAGAGGTACGCCGCGGGCGCTCGCGCCACGGCCGGCAGCGTGATTCACGACCACTGCGATCGCTGCGTACCCCAGCTCGATCTCGCGCGCCAGGGTCGCTTCCGGCATCCCGGTCATGCCGACGATGTCGGCACCCTCCCGCTCCAACCGGTCGATTTCCGCGGCCGTCTCCAATCTCGGCCCCTGAGTCGCGGCGTAGACCGCGCCGTCGGCGGCAGCCTCGCCGCAGGCCCTCGCCGCGGCGAGGAGCTTCTTTCGCAACTCGTCGGTGTACGGCTCGGTGAAGTCGATGTGCTTCACCGGAGCCTCGTTTTCGAAAAACGTGTTCATCCGACCGCAGGTGTAGTCGATGATCTGGTGCGGGACGACGATCCTTCCCGGACCGAGGTCTGCGCGGATGCCGCCGACCGAGACTACCGATACGATATCGCCGACACCCTGTTCCTTGAGTGCCCATAGGTTGGCGCGGTAGTTCACTTGGTGGGGTGGAATCGTATGCCCGTAGCCGTGGCGCGCGAGGAACACCACCGGCACGCCGTGAATCGCGCCGAAAGTGAGCGGTCCGGACGGCTCCCCATAGGGGGTCCGCACCACTTGGCGACGCGAGACATCGAGATTGGAGAGCTGTGTCAGCCCGGTGCCGCCGATGATTGCGAGCATGTGCGCTCAGGAATCCTTTATCGCGTAGATTTCCGGCAGGTTGCGCCAGGCCCCGGAGACGTCCATTCCGCAGCCGAACACGTAGCGGTTGGGCAGTTTCAAGCCGACGAAATCGGGGACGATGGGCTTGTCGCGGCCGATGTTCTTGTCGGTGAGCACGGCGCTGTAGAACCCGGCCGCACCGAGCGAATTCACGCGGTCACGGATCGCCGCGAGCGTTTCACCTCCGTCGAGGATGTCATCCAGGACGAGCACGCTGCGGTCCTTCACGTTCTGCCTCGGCGCCACCGTCCACACGATCTTGCCGCCCGAGGTGGCGTTCCCGTAGCGCGACGCGTGGATCGTGTCGAACTCGAGCGGGAAACGCAGCCGAGGCAAGAGATGACCGGCAAAGAATATCGAGCCCCCCATCACGGCGAGCACGAGGGGATAGCGGTCCTTCAGCCTCGCCGTGATCTCCGCGGCAAGGCGCGCGATCGCGGCATGCACCGTGGCTTCGTCGCACAATCGATCGGCGCTCTCAAGGATTTTCCAGGCCTCGTCGGGCGTCATGGCGCGAGAAGTATAGCGCCCCGGCCCCGAGTCCCTTCACAGCGATTTCAGAAACTTCTCGAAGCCCTTTCCGACCTCGGGATGCTTGAGTCCGTACGCCACCGTCGCCTGCAGATACCCGAGTTTCGAGCCGCAGTCGTAGCGGGTCCCCTTGAAACTGTACGCAAGGACGCGATCTTCCAAGAGCAGCGAGGCGATCGCGTCGGTCAGCTGAATTTCACTTCCCGCCCCGGGCCTGGCCTGCGCCAGGTGATGGAAAATGCGCGGCGTCAGAATGTATCGCCCGACCACGGCGAGGTTCGACGGGGCCGCTTCCGGTCTGGGCTTCTCGACGATTCCCATGACGCGGTCGACGCCCGTGGTCACCGGTTCGGTCTTGACGATGCCGTATTGGATGCTCTGCTCCCGGGGGATCTGCTGCACCGCTACTATCGGCGACTGGTGGCGCTCGAAAACCTCGGTCATCTGCCGCAAGACTGGAGGAGTACCGTCGATCAGATCATCGGCCAGGATTACGGCAAACACCTCATCGTTGACCGCAGGCTGAGCGCATAAAACCGCGTGCCCCAGGCCGAGAGCCTCGGGCTGCCTGATGTAGACGCAGTTTACCGATTTGGGAATGATGTTCTGGATCAGCTCCAGCAGCTCGATCTTCCCACGAGCGCTGAGCTCCGCCTCGACCTCGTAGGCCTTGTCGAAGTGATCCTCGATAGCGCGCTTGTTGCGCCCCGTAATGAACACCATGTCGTGAATTCCCGCCGCCACGGCTTCCTCGACTGCGTACTGAATGAGCGGTTTGTCGACGATCGGCATCATCTCCTTCGGACTCGCCTTGGTCGCCGGGAGGAAACGGCTGCCCATGCCGGCGACGGGGAAAACGGCTTTCGTTACTTTTCTCAAAGCTTGGACTCCTCGAACATCTTTCGTAGACCCGCTTCGTCGAGCACGGCGACGCCTAGCTCGCGCGCCTTTTCAAGCTTACTCCCCGCTTCGGCGCCGGCGACGACATAGTCGGTCTGCCTGGACACCGAACCGGCCACTCTGCCGCCGCACCTTTCGATCAGCTCTTTCGCCTCGTCGCGCGTCATGCTCGGCAGGGTTCCGGTCAGGACGAAGGTCTTGCCGGAAAAACTCCGGCTCTCAGTCCTGGGTCGCGATATCCCGGCTAGCACCCGGACACCCTTCGACCCGCCAATCAACTGCGCGATGACGTCCCTGTTGTGTTTCTGCGATAAGAACTTATTCAGGCTGTCCAGGAGCTCGGGGCCGATTCCCTCGAGCAGCGAGGGAATCGGCGCCTCTCCCCTTCTCTTTCGCGCCGCGTTCTCCTTCTGAGATTGCCTTTTCCTTTCTGCGATATCGGCCCAGTCTGCGCCGAGCAAGTCTTGCAATCGGCCGAAGTGCCCGGCGAGGATCTTGGCGACCTCCTCACCCACTCCCGGTATTCCCAGGGCGAAAATAAAGCGCGCAAGAGACGGCTTCCTCGATTTTTCGATGGCCGCGACGACGTTCTGCGCCGACTTCTCGGCCATTCTATCGAGTTCGGCAAGGGCGCTGATATTGACCCGGTCTCGATCGTAAAGATCGCCGGGCGTGCGCACGATCTTCAAGTCGACCAGCTGATCGACCAGCTTTTCCCCGAGACCTTCAATGTCCATCGCACGGCGGGAAGCGAAATGCAAAAGGGCTTGCTTGCGCTGGGCTGCACAAAACAGTCCGCCTGTGCAACGCGCAACGGCCTCGCCCTCAAGGCGCACGACCTCGGAGCCGCACACCGGACAGCGCATGGGCATCTCGAATCGATCCGCGGGCGTCCGTGGGCCGGGCTTTGACACAGCGACTACTTCAGGGATCACGTCCCCAGCCCGCCGCACTACCACGGTGTCTCTGCGCCAGACATCCTTCCTGCGCACCTCGTCTTCGTTGTGGAGCGTGGCGTTGGTAACGGTGACGCCGCCTACGCTCACGGGTTTCAGGCGCGCCACCGGCGTCAATGCTCCGGTCCGGCCAACCTGCACCTCGATATGTATGACCTCGGTCAGCGCTTCTTCGGGCGCGTACTTGTGCGCCACCGCGAACCGCGGTGCGCGCGATACGAAACCGAGCGACTGCTGGTCAGAAAGCAAGTTGACCTTGTAGACCACCCCGTCGATTGCGTAGGGCAGCTTTCCCCGCCTTTCGCCCATGCTTCGGTAAAAGCCCAATAGCCCGGACAGCCCTCCCACCGTTGCACGCTCGGACACCGGCAAACCCCGGTCCGCAATCCAATCCAGAACTTCGCTGTGACGCTTGAAGCCGCCGGAGTCGCCCAGGCCGTAGGCGAAAAAGCGCAGCGGCCGCGACGCGGTGATCTTCGGGTCGAGTTGTCGAAGGCTACCCGCGGCAGCGTTGCGGGGGTTGGCGAATTCCTTTTCTCCCCGCTCGCGCTGGCGTGCGTTCAGCCGCTCGAAATCCGCCTTGTACATGACGATCTCCCCGCGCACCTCGACGGAGCCGAGAGGCGTCGGGCCGCGCAGCTTGAGCGGAATCGAGCGAACCGTTCTCAGGTTTGCCGTCACGTCTTCTCCGGTATAACCGTCACCCCGGGTCGCGCCCTGAAGGAAGCGGCCGCGATCGTACAGAAGGCTGATCGCCAAGCCGTCGAATTTCGGCTCCGCCGCGTATTCGATCTCCTCCTTGCCCAAGCCCTCGCGAACCCGTCGATCAAACCCGGTCACGTCTTCGTCGGTAAAGGCGTTGTTGAGCGACAGCATCGGCGTGCGATGGGTAACTTGCGGGAACTCCTCGAGCGGCGCGCCGCCGACCCGCCGGGTCGGTGAATCCGCGGTAACAAGCTCCGGATATGCCGCCTCTAGGTCAACCAGCTCCTGGAACAGCCTGTCGTACTCGGAATCCGGGATGGTCGGCGCGTCAAGCACGTAATAGCGGTGGCTATGTGTCTCGATGTCGTGCCGAAGCGCCTCCGCACGCTGGCGCGCCTTCTGCGCGACCGCCATCAGGAAAAAAGCCGCAACGCGAGCGCCCCGCCGGGTGCGATGCCGCGGGCCTCCATGCTCCCGTGTACCGCCTCAAGCTGCGCCCCGATCGCGTCGAAGGCGGCGGGCCCAACGGACTCGCGGTTGTCGTCGACGATACGCGCCCTGAGCTCGCGAGCAAGCATCTGCGCGGACTGTCGGAACCGGCTGAACGCTCCATAGGGGGCCCGTGGGACATCGAGCTCGAGCGTTACTCCGCGCGTCGAAAGGGCGTTCAAACCGTCGACGTTCAGGGGCGTGGGCTCGAAATTGGCCAGCGCGCAAACGATCCGCCCCGCCTCGTCCGCAAGCCTGAACTTGCCGTCCGGTTCGTCGAGCCGGAAACCCGCCGCTTTCGCCAGTCCGGCGAGCTGAGTCCCCGTGAGGGGGGCCGCATCGCTGATGATATGGACGGCAACCCGGATGTCGATTTCCCCGCAGAAGCGGTCGAGTTCCCTTGCCTTGGCCAAGGCGGGCGCCGGGTCGGGCACGGTCGCAACAGCCCCGATGGACGCGGCAGCTTTCTCCATTGCGGCTCCAAATGCGGCCAGTTCTTCCGCATCCGCGGCTCCCCGGCGGTCCACCAGCTGCATGCCCGAGCGCAGCCGCGAATAGCTGCGATCCGGATCGAGCGGTTCCCAAGAGGCCGCTGTCTCATCGAAGCCCTCCCAAGAGATCGACTTCGAGCAGCGATCGAGCGCGGTGGCAGTCGCCCCGATCAAGGCTGCTCCGGAAACTTCCTCCGGGGTTTCGATCGGAACGATGAAGTCCAGAAACTCCGACAGGCCCTGCCCTGGATCCGCGCCCTCATGCTCCGCCTCGAAAGGTACGAGCGCGGGTTCGAACCGCTCCGACCCTGGCGTGAGCGGGGTCCCTCGGCCGGCACCGCCGCCCGAGCGCATCAGCACATCCTCACGTTGCGAAGCAAACCGCGCCTCGGCCTCGCGCTGGTAGCGTCGCTCCTGCCACTTGTTGTAGAGAAAGACGGCTGCGACGACCACGGCGCCTATGACCAGGAGGCCGACCTGCAGTTCGCTCATGGTCAGGCGGCGGCGGGTTCTTCCCGCAGCTTCAATGCTTCCTCGATGTCCACCGCCACGACCCGCGACACGCCTCGCTCTTGCATCGTGACGCCGATCAGCTGGTGCGCCATCTCCATGGTGATCTTATTGTGGCTGATGAACAGGAACTGGGTTTGCCGCGCCATCTTTTCGACCAGATTGCAGAAGCGTTCGGTGTTGGCGTCATCGAGCGGCGCGTCGACTTCGTCCAGCAGGCAGAACGGCGCGGGGTTGAGCTGGAAGAAGGAAAACACCAGAGCAATCGCAGCGAGCGCCTTCTCCCCGCCCGAGAGCAGATGGATGGTGGTGTTCTTTTTCCCAGGAGGACGCCCCATCACCTGCACGCCGCAATCGAGAATTTCCTCGCCCGTCATGATGAGCTGGGCCTCGCCGCCGCCGAAGAGCGCCGGGAACATCTCCCCGAAGCCGCGATTCACCGCGTCAAACGTGCTTTGCAGCAAGGCTCGCGTTTCACGGTCTATGCGACGGATTGCGCTCTCGAGAGTCTCCAGCGCGGCGGTGAGGTCGGCTGCTTGGGCGTCGAGAAACCGCTTGCGCTCCTGGTTCGCCGTGAGTTCCTCCAGCGCCGCCATATTGATCGCGCCAAGCTCTGCGATCACGTTGGTGAGGCGCGTGATCTCGCCCTGCAGCGAAGCCGCCCTCTGGCCCTCCTTCAGCAGCGCCGCCAAGGCGGCTTCATCGGCGAGCGCCTCGCGAAGTTGCTGCGCAAACTGCTCGCTCGCGATTCGTGCCGCCTGCTCCTTCAGCCTGAGTTCCGCGATGCAATCACGCAGCGGCTGGAGCTTCTGCTCACGGGCAAGTCGCGTCTCCTCGGAGGAACGCAATCTGCCGGCGATTTCTTCCTGGCGGCTTCGCGCACCCGCCAGAGCTTGCTCTCGAGCGATCCGCGTCTCTAGCCCGCGTTGAAGCTGGGTCCACAACGCCTGGTCATCCAGACGGGCGAACTCGGTCTGGAGCTGCTCCAGGCTTCGCTCCGTGTTTTGCGCATGCTCCAGTACTACTTTAGATGATCTTTCTATTTCATTGATTTTACTTATACAATCCTTCTCTTTATAATTCGCCTCCTGGACCTCGCGCTCCGCCTGCAATACGAGCTGGCGCTGCGCTTCGAGTTTGCGCTCCGCCGCGTCCTGCTCCTCCCGGGTCGATTCTAGCTTGCGGTAAAGTGCATCGATCTGGCTCTGGTGCCGCTCCAGGCCGGTTTCTGCGGCAGCTTGGCTGGCTCGTTCCAGTGCCTGCTGGGTCTTTATTTCACTGAGCTCTCCGTCGAGCTGGCGGCTCCGCTCCTGGTACCGCTCCTGGCCCTGAGTCAGCTTCAGGCTTTCCAGCTGGCGTTCGTGATGGCGCTGCTTGAGCGCCGTTCCCGCCACCCGTAGCTTGGCGAGGCCCTCGTCGTGCTCGGCGAGCGAGCGATCGAGCCCGGAGAGCTCCGCGCGCCGCTTCTCGATCGAATCCTCGTGCCCGCGGGCTTCGGCCTCCAACGCTTCGATTTCGCGCTGTCGAGCAAGAATTCCGGTGTCCGCCGGATCGGGCGCGTGAAAGCTCACGCCGAAGCGGCTGAACTGGTGGCCTTCACGGTTGATAAGCACCGTCTGGGGTGACAATCCCATGCGGGTCAGCAGCCGCGGCACGCCCTCCACCACATAGTAGGGCGCAAGCCATGCCGCGACGACACCGCTCACCGCGGGTTCGATGGCTTCGACGTAGTCGGCAAGGGGTTTGAGGTCCGCCTCGCGCCGCAGCTTTGCTTCGGTTCCAGGAAGGAAGGCGCTGACCCTTGCAGGAGGTGGGTCCTCGAGCAACCGCTGCAGCAACTCGGGGTCGGACATCTCCATCGCATGCAGGCGCTCGCGCAAGGCGGATTCCACCGCTGTCTCCCAGCCGGCTTCGACGCGAATTTTCTGCCACAGCCGCGGTTTTGATGCCAGCTGATGCCGGCCAATCCAGGTCTGGATCGCGCTGTTCTCCTCGACCTGGTTCTGGATTTTCTGCAGGGTCAGCAGCCTGCCCTCCAAGGCCGAAGACTCGCGCTCGAGCATCTGCAAACTGTCGACGCAGCCGCGGCGCTGCCGCTCCAAGGATTCGCGTCCCGCCTCGAGCTGGGCAAGCAGCGCTTCCTGGCGGGAAAGCTCGGCACTGCTGTGCGCCAGCTCCTGCGCGAGGCGCACCAGCAGTTGCGCATCGGGCGCAACCAACTCGGCCCGCTCGGCGAGCAATCTCTCCTCTCGCTGCTCCAGCGCCTGCAGCGTCTTGCCCGCATGCTCGAGGTGCGTCTGGTCGACCTGGAATGCCTGCTCGGCCTGGGCGATGCGCTCGCGCTCACCCGCGATCCGTCCCTGGAGCAGGCGGGTTGCCTGCTCCGCTTGCGGCAAGTTGACCTGCTCCTCGGCCTGTTTGCGCCTGGCTTGCTCCAGAGCGTCTCGCGAGTCCTGGAGGCGCGCTTGCCAGGTGAGCCGCGCATCGCGCTGCTCGACCTCGCTCTGCCGCCCGGCGTCGCGCTGCGCGCGAAGTTGCGCAATCTGCGCGTCGAGGCGCTGTCTCGTATCGGACACGAAACGTATTTCCGTTTCAAGGCGGGAGACGTCGGCGTTGACGCCGTAGAGCTCCCCTTGCGCGGCGCTCAGTGCGTCTCCCGAAGCGTAGTGCTCCGCCCGCGCGTGCTCGAGCTCAAGCTCGATTTCGCGCAGCCCCGCCGTCTCGGATTCGAGCTCGGTCGTGCTGCGCTCGATTTCGCGCGCATGCCGCTGCGCCTCCGCCTCGGCATCGTTGCGGCGCAGGAGCCACAGCAGATTTTGCCTTTGTGCCCGATCGGTTGAAAGCTCGTTGTACCGTCGCGCGACTTCGGCCTGCTTTTCCAGCCGCTCGATCTGTGACTCGAGTTCCCGGCGGATGTCGCCCAGCCGCGCGAGGTTGTCGCGGGTGTCGGCGAGCCGATGCTCGGTTTCGCGGCGCCGCTCCTTGTACTTGGACACTCCCGCCGCTTCCTCGAGAAACACGCGCAATTCCTCGGGTCTCGCTTCGATGATGCGCGAGATCATCCCCTGCTCGATGATCGCGTAGGCACGCGGGCCCAGGCCCGTGCCGAGGAAAATGTCCTGCACGTCGCGGCGGCGCACGTGGGTGTTGTTGATGAAATAGGAGGATTCGCCGTCCCGCTGCAGCACGCGCTTCACCGAGATCTCGGCGTACTGGGACCACTGGCCCGCCGCTCTGCCGAGGCTGTTGTCGAAGAACAACTCGACGCTCGCCCGCGCCACGGGCTTTCGCAGCGACGAGCCGTTGAAGATCACGTCCTGCATCGAGTCACCGCGCAGAGCCGAGGCGCGCGACTCCCCGAGTACCCACCGGACGGCGTCGATGATGTTCGACTTCCCGCACCCGTTCGGACCGACCACGCCGACCAGTTGTCCCGGGATGCTCACCGTGGACGGATCGACGAAAGACTTGAACCCGGCGAGCTTGATTTGTGTGAGCCGCACGCTAGCAGAAGGCGCTACGAATCCAGGTAAAAGAAAACCGGCCGTTAGCCGGATTCATCGTCGATAAAACGGAGCCCCTATAATACCATCTCCAACTTCGTATCCGGACCCTGAATGCCGTCCAAGCCGAGTAGATCGCTTGAGAGTTTTCCCAATCCGAGCCCGCGCCGCGACTATTTGATCCGGATGCAGCTCCCGGAATTCACCTGCCTGTGCCCGCGAACCGGGCAGCCGGACTTCGCGACGCTTTTTCTCGACTACGTGCCGGACCGCAAATGCGTCGAGCTGAAAAGCCTCAAGCTCTACATCTGGTCCTATCGCAACGAGGGCGCTTTCCACGAAGCGGTCGCAAACCGCATCTGCGACGACCTGGTCGCCCTGCTCGCACCGCGCTTCCTCCGCCTCACTGCCAGGTTTTACGTGCGGGGGGGAATCTTCACGAGCGTGGTGGCTGAGCATCGCAAGAAAGCTTGGAAACCCGCCGCCGGCTTGGAGCTCGCGCCGATCGACGAGCAGCACAGCACGCGCTGAGAACAGGCACCGTGAATCCCCGCCTGCAGTCTCTGCAGCCTTACCCGTTCGAGAAATTGCGCGGTCTGTTCGAGGGTGTGGAGCCGAATCCGGCGCTTGCGCACATCAGTCTGGGCATCGGCGAACCGCGGCACCCGACGCCGGAGTTGATCAAGCGCGCACTGTCGGGGAGCCTCGCGAAGCTCGCCTCCTACCCTCCGACGGCGGGCGGCGATGCGTTGCGCCGGGCGATCGCCGACTGGCTGGTGCTGCGCTACGGCCTGCGTTCGATCGACTGGAAGACCGACGTGCTCCCGGTCAACGGCTCGCGCGAGGCCTTGTTCGCCTTTGCGCAGACCGTCGTCGATCCGGAACGCCACGATGCCGTGGTGGCCTGCCCCAATCCCTTCTATCAGATTTACGAGGGCGCGGCGCTGCTCGCCGGCGCGCGCCCGCACTACGCGAACACCACTGCCGCGCGTGGATTCGCCGCCGACTATGCGTCGATTCCGGAAGAAGTCTGGCGGCGGACGCAGTTGCTCTACGTCTGCTCGCCCGGCAATCCGACCGGAAAGGTGCTGGGCCTTCGCGAGTGGAAGGAAATTTTCGCGCTTGCCGATCGCCATGGATTCATCATTGCATCAGACGAGTGCTATTCAGAGATCTATTTCGACGAAGCCGCGCCGCCGCTGGGGGCTCTTCAGGCGGCCGCGCGGCTGGGTCGCGGATTCGAGCGATTGGTGATGTTCTCCAGCCTGTCCAAGCGCTCCAACGTACCGGGCATGCGCTCGGGCTTCGTCGCCGGCGACCCCGCCATCCTAAGGGCATTCCTGCTCTACCGCACCTATCATGGCGGGGCCATGAGCCCGGCGGTGCAAGAGGCCAGCATCGCCGCCTGGCGCGACGAGGCCCATGTGCGCGAAAACCGCAGGAAATACGCGGAGAAATTCGCCCGCGTTGCGCCGCTCATGCAGACGGCGCTCGAGGTCGGCCTTCCCGACGCCGGTTTTTATCTGTGGGCCCACACCCCGGTCGCCGATACTGATTTCGCCCGGGGCCTTTACGCCGAGCAGAATGTCACGGTGCTCCCCGGGAGTTTCCTCGCGCGCGAGTCGAACGGGCTCAATCCGGGAACGAATTACGTGCGCATGGCGCTGGTGGCGGAAATCGGCGAATGCCTCGAGGCGGCTCGCCGTATCGTAGAATTCGCCAGGAAACTATGAACTCCCACGCGATACAGAAGCTCCAGAGCGCCGTCGAAGAGGCCTGGGAGCATCGCGCGCGCCTCTCGCCGGGCTCAGCGCCGGCGAACACCCGCAAGTCCGTCGCGCGGGTGCTCGACGAGCTCGACCGGGGGAGGCTGCGGGTCGCGGAAAAGCTCGACGGAGCCTGGCGCACGCACCAATGGATCAAGAAGGCCGTGCTGCTGTCGTTCCGGCTGGAGGACAACCGGCCGATTCGCGCCGGATCTCTCCGGTTCTACGACAAGGTCCCAACCAAGTTCGAACGCCACGACGGCGCGCGTTTCAGGCGAGAGGGATTCCGAGTCGTGCCTCCCGCCGTGGCGCGCCGCGGGGCCTACATCGCAAAAAACGTCGTGCTCATGCCTTCCTTCGTCAATGTCGGCGCCTACGTGGACGAAGGCACGATGGTCGATACCTGGGCCACGGTGGGCTCGTGCGCCCAGATCGGCAAGAACGTGCACCTTTCCGGGGGCGTGGGCATCGGCGGAGTCCTCGAGCCCTTGCAGGCCAATCCCACCATCGTCGAGGACAACTGTTTCGTGGGCGCGCGCTCGGAAATCGTCGAAGGCGTCATCGTCGAGGAGAACGCGGTCATCTCGATGGGCGTGTTCATCGGGGCGAGCACACGAATTCTCGACCGGGCCGGCGGGAAAATTCTCTACGGTCGGGTTCCGGCCGGATCGGTGGTCGTGCCCGGCACCCTGCCCTCCGCGGACGGCAAATACGGCCTATACTGTGCGGTGATCGTCAAGCAGGTCGACGCCAAGACGCGCGCAAAGACCAGCATCAACGAGCTGTTGCGCGGCGAGTAGCGACCGGCCGCGTTTCAAGGGGATGCCGATGTCCGCGATGAAGCGACTGTTCCAGCTGATGGCCGACAAGAAGGCCTCCGATATCTTCCTGTCGGTCGGCGCTCCGATCAATATCAAGATCAACGGCGTCGCCATGCCGATCAACCAACAAGTGATGGACGGGAACACCGTCCGCGGTCTGCTCTACGAAGTGATCGACGAGAAGCAGAGGAAGGAGTACGAGGACACGCTCGAATTGAACACGGCGTTTACCCTGCAGGGCGTAGGCAGTTTCCGCATCAGCGCCTTCCGGCAGAAGGGCTCGCCCGCAGTGGTGGTGCGTTACATTCCCAACATCATTCCGCCTCTCGACTCGCTCGGCCTGCCGCCGGTGCTCAAGGACATCATCCTCGAGAAGCGGGGGCTGATCCTGATGGTGGGCGCGACCGGGTCGGGAAAGTCGACGACGCTTGCAGCCATGCTCGACTATCGCAACGAACAGCGAACCGGACATATCTTTACGCTCGAAGAACCCGTTGAGTTCATTTTCCAGAACAAGAAGTCGATCGTGAACCAGCGCGAGGTCGGGACAGACACTCTGGATATGAGGGTGGGGCTGAAGAATGCCTTGCGCCAGGCGCCGGACTGCATCCTCATCGGTGAAATCCGCGACAAGGAGAACATGACCTCGGCGATCCAGTACGCGCAGTCCGGCCACCTGTGCCTCGCCACGCTGCACGCCAACAACAGCTATCACGCGATGAACCGCATCATCAGCTTCTACCCCCTGGAAAGCCGGACCGCGCTGCTGCAGGACCTCTCGGCGACGCTCAAGTGCGTCATATCGCAGCGCCTCGTGAAGAACGTCCGGGGCCTGCGTTCAGCCGCGGTCGAAGTGATGCTGAACAGCCGCTACATTGCCGAATTGATCGAAAAGGGGGAGATCAGCGAGATGAAGGAGGCGATGGAGAAGGCGCTGACCCCCGGCTCGCAGACCTTCGAGCAATCGCTCTTCAAAATGATTCGGGACGGTCTCATCACCCAGGACGAGGGGCTTTCCAACGCGGACTCGGCGAACAATCTGCTTTGGCTCATCAACAACACCGCGGCAGGAGCCGATTTTGCGGCCGGCAAGGAACGAGGCCCGGAGGCAAGGCCGTCGGTCACCGGCAGCGCTCCGTTCAGCGAGTTCAAGCTCGACACCAGCGAGACGGAGCGCGCATAGCATTGATGCCGGTCGTCACGACCCACTGGATCCGCTTCTGCCGGGCCGGTTCCACCGAAGATCACCATGTCGGCCTTTGAACCGGCCGCGACGCTAGGGCTCGCGCGCGAGCTGATCGCGCGCCCCTCGGTCACTCCCCAAGACGGCGGCTGCCAGGAGTTTCTCGGCGAGCGGCTTGCGCGCCTCGGATTCGCAATCGAGCCGATCCGGCGCGGGGAGGTGACCAATCTCTGGGCCAGACGCGGCAACGCCCCTCCCCTTCTGTGCTTCATCGGCCACACGGACGTCGTGCCCACCGGTCCGCTCGAGAAGTGGCACAGCGACCCCTTCGTGCCCACCGAGCGCGATGGAAAGCTCTTCGGGCGCGGAGCGGCAGACATGAAGACCTCGATTGCCGCTTTCGTCGTGGCGGTCGAGGGTTTCCTGGCCAGGCATCCCTCGCCTCGGGGATCGATCGCACTGCTGATTACTTCCGACGAGGAAGGTCCAGCCGTGGACGGGACTTCGAAAGTCGTCGAGCTCCTGAGGAATCGGGGCGAGCGCATCGACTATTGTCTGGTCGGCGAGCCGACATGCGTATCCAGGCTGGGCGACACGATCAAGAACGGCCGGCGAGGTTCGCTCTCCGGCACATTGCGGGTAAAAGGCGTACAAGGGCACGTCGCGTATCCGCATCTGGCGAAAAATCCCGTCCATCTCGCGGTACCGGCGCTCACCGAGCTCGCCGCGACCGAGTGGGACCGGGGCAACGAACACTTTCCTCCCACGACCTGGCAGATCTCGAACATTCACGGCGGAACCGGAGCGGCCAACGTCATTCCAGGCGAGGTGGAAATCCTGTTCAATTTCCGCTTTTCCACGGCGAGCTCGCCAGAGGGACTGAAAGCACGTGTCCGCTCGATACTCGATCGCCATGGACTCGATTACCAGCTCGATTGGTCGCTCTCCGGGCCCTATCTCACGCCTCGCGGCAAGCTGGTCGAGACCTTGAGCGCTGCGATCCGGGACGTCACCGGCGCCACCCCGGAGGTCAGCACTTCCGGCGGCACGTCCGACGGCCGCTTCGTCGCCGAGCTCTGTTCCGAGGTGGTCGAGTTCGGCCCCGTGAACGCGTCGATCCACAAGCTTAATGAGCACGTCGATCTGGGCGCGATCGAATCGCTGCGCGAAATCTACCAGAGCCTACTCGGGCGGCTTCTCGCATCCTGACTCTTTCACGGCCGCCTTCCACCCGCATGCGCGCCGCACCTTCGGCCGTGCTGCGCGAGTGGCTGCGCCACGCGGAACGGCGCTTTCGTGCAGCCCGCCTCCGGTTCGGCCACGGGACGCGCAGCGCGCGAGACGAAGCCGCGTGGTTGCTGACGAGCGTGCTGCGCTTGCCCCACGATGGGCTTGCCCGATCGCTCGACTACGAGCTGACGGCGCGGGAACGCCGAAGCGTCTCGCGGTTGATCGAGGACCGTGTCCGCACTCGCAGTCCACTCGCCTATCTCATCAAGGAAGCCTGGCTGGCCGAGCATAGGTTCTACGTGGACGAGCGCGTCGTCGTGCCGCGCTCTTTCGTCGCCGAACTTCTGCGCGACGGGCTCGCCCCTTGGGTCTCTCGTCCGTCTGAGGTGCGCCGGGCGCTCGATCTGTGCACCGGTTCGGGCTGCCTGGCGATACTGCTCGCGCTGGCATTCCCGCGCGCGATCGTGGACGCCGCCGATATTTCACGCCGTGCGCTCGCCGTCGCGCGCCGGAATTTGCAAACCTACCGCCTCGGCCATCGCGTCAAGCTCGTGCGGGGCGACCTGTTCGCCGGCCTGGAACCAGCGAGCTACGATCTGATCGTCGCCAATCCGCCCTACGTCGAAACTGCGGCCATGCGGCGCCTCCCGCCCGAATACCGGCGGGAACCGAAGGTCGCGCTCGACGGAGGACGCGACGGCTTGGAATTCGCGCGCAGGATTCTGTTGGTTGCACGGGAGTTTCTGCGCCCTAGGGGACTGCTCGTCGTGGAGATCGGGCACAATCGCAGTCGGTTTGAGCGGGCGTTTCCGCGCCTTTCGTTCACCTGGCCGGAGACGAGCGCCGGATACGACTGCGTGTTTCTCCTGAGCCGCGAGGATCTGCCCGGATCGGCTTTACAATAACCGCCGGAGCGTCCATGCCGATTGACAGACTGTCCGCCGCCCTGGCTCTCGCCGCCCTTGCAGCCGGCCCGCTCCTGGCTCAGCAAAACTATCCGACCCGCGCGATCACCATCATCGCTCCGTTCTCACCCGGAACGGGCATCGATATTCTCGCGCGCACCTGCGGGCAGAAGCTGAGCGAGCGTTGGCGCGTTCCCGTCGTCGTCGACAACAAACCGGGTGCAAGTGGCAACATCGGGACCGAACTCGCCGCCCAAGCTGCCGGCGACGGCTACACGTTGATGATGACCGCGACCAGCTTCGCGTTGAATCCGGCGCTCAGTAAAAAAGCTCGCTACGACCCTTTGAAGAGCTTCGCCTCGGTGAGCCTAGTGGCGACCGGAGTTCTTTCATTCGCGGTCAGCTCAAAGACGCCTGCCGCCACCGTGACCGAATTCGTCGCGCTCGCTAAATCGAATCCGGGCAAGCTCAACTACGCCTCCACGGGCAATGGCACGCCGCAGCACCTCACCATGGAGCTATTCAAGCTCGCCACCCGGGTCAACGTCACCCACGTTCCCTACAAGGGGGCGGCAGAAGCCACTAGGGATCTCGCCGGGGGATATGTCGACGCCATGATCCTTCCGGTGCACACGGTCGCGCCGCTGGTGCATGCGGGCAAGGTTCGGCTCCTCGCCGTACTGAACGACGAACGCTCCCCCGTATTTCCTGCAGTCCCGACCTTGAAGGAAGTGGGTTACCCCGAGGTCGAGTCCAGCGTCTGGTACGGTCTGATGGCGCCGGCCTCGACCCCCGCGGATGTCGTGCGCAGGCTCAACGGCGAAATCAGCGCCATTCTCGCGCTGGCGGAGGTGAAGGAAATCCTGGCCAAGCAGGGGCTGTCCGCCGCCGGCGGAGAGCCGGAACGCCTGTCCACGCTGGTGCGGACCGAGCTTGAGCGCTGGAGGCGCGTCATCGCAGAGGCAGGGATCCGCGCCGACTGAGGAAGGAAGCCCATGAACGATCCCGCCCCCATCAAGATCTGGAACGACTACGATAGCCCGCACCGGGACTTGCGGGAATTTCTTTCCCGCATCGAACGCGCGGGCGAGCTGCTGAGGGTTCCCGGCGCTCACTGGAATCTGGAAATGGGCACGCTCGCCGAGGCCGTGAACGAGCGGCCCGACGCGCCGGCGGTGCTGTTCGAGGACGTGCCGGAGTACCCGCCCGGTTTTCGGGTGCTGTCCGGATCGACCAATTCGATGCGGCGCCTCGCGATCACGCTGGGCTTTCCGGTCCCGGCTCATCCGCTCGACGTCGTGCGCGCGTACCGCAACCGCATGAAGACGCACCGGCCCGTTCCGCCGCGGGTCGTGCGGGACGGCCCAGTTCGCGAAAACATCGTGCGCGATGAGCAGGTTGACGTCCTCAAGTTTCCGGTACCGTTCCTTCACGAACTGGACGGCGGCCGCTACATCGGCACCGACGATCTCGTCATCATGCGCGATCCCGAGGAAAACTGGATCAACTGCGGCACATATCGCGTGATGGTGCACGACGCGAAGCGCCTCGGTGTCTGGATGTCCCCGGGGAAGCACGGCCGCCAGATCCGCGAGAAGTATTTCAATCAAGGGAAGACCTGCCCGGTCCTCGTGTCCTGCGGCCACGATCCTTTGCTATTTCTCGCCGGGGGAAACGAGCTGCGGTACGGACTTTCAGAATACGACTACGCGGGCGGGCACCGCGGTGAACCGTTCGAAGTGATCGAAAGCGAGCTCCACGGCCTGCCCCTGCCCGCGCACGCGGAGATCGTTCTCGAGGGCGAGATGGTCCCTGGCGATATCGCTCCGGAGGGACCGTTCGGCGAGTTCACCGGCTACTACGCCGGCGGGCAGAGCGAGCAGCCGGTGATCAGGGTGCAGCGCATCTATCACCGCAACGACCCGATACTGACGATGGCCACGCCGATGCGCCCGCCGTCGGATTTCTCCTACAGCAAGTGCGTGATGAAGGCCGGGATGATCTGGGACGAAGTCGAGCGCGCCGGCGTCGGCGGCGTGAAAGGGGTGTGGTGCCACGAAGCGGGCGGCGCGCGCATGTTCAACGTGATCGCCATCAAGCAGGCGTACGCCGGACATGCCAAGCAGGCCGCGCTGGCGGCGGCGAGCTGCCAATCGGGTTCCTATCTCGGCCGGTTCATCGTCGCGGTCGACGACGACATCGATCCGACGAATTTGTTCGACGTGCTCTGGGCGATGTGCACGCGCTGCGATCCGGCGGAGGACATCGACATCATCCGAAAGATGTGGAGCGGCCCCCTCGATCCGCGCATTCCGCGCGGCACGACCTGGAACTCGCGCGCAGTGATCGACGCATGTCGCCCCTTCGAGATGCTCAAGGATTTTCCCCCGGTGGCGCGTGCCAGCCCCGAACTACGCCGGAGCACTGAGGCGAAGTTCCGCGACATCCTGTCAAAACTCTAGGTGCACGACCTGGGGAACCGGTCTCTACGGTATAATTCCGCCCGCTGATCGACGGTGGCCGTAGCTCAGCTGGTAGAGTCCCGGATTGTGATTCCGGTTGTCGTGGGTTCGAATCCCATCGGCCACCCCAAGTTGCCTGTTCCGTGCCGCCGCCTCTCACGCCGCCCGCGAAAAACAAGCGCCCTAGGCAGAGACTCTCCTTGCGACGTCGGACTCAGTCCTGAGCAGCGCGGTGATGCTGCCCCGCGGTACGGGCTTGCTGAACAGGTAGCCCTGCATCTCGTCGCAGCGCGCAAGCCGCAGGAAATTTGCCTGATCTTCGGCATCGACGCCCTCGGCGACGACCTTCAGCCGCAGCGCCCGGGCGAGCGAGATCATGGTCGAGACGAGCGTCATGGTGTCGGGTTCCTTGAGCATCGTGATGATGAAGGACCGGTCGATCTTGAGCGACTGCACCGGGAGCTTGGCGAGATAGCCGAGCGACGAATATCCCGTGCCGAAGTCGTCGATCGACACGCTCACGCCCAGCTCGCGCAGTGCTTTCAACTTCTCGATGTTGGCCGTGACCTCCTCCATGAGGAGGCTCTCGGTGATCTCCAGGTCGAGCCCGTGCGGCGCCGCGCCGCGCTTGATCGCCGCCTCGACGATCCTGACGAAATTCGGTCTGCGAAGCTGGATCGCGGAGACGTTCACCGCAACGCGCGGGGCGACTATTCCCTGCTGCAGCCAGTGCGCGTGGTCGCGCACGGCCTGCTCCAGCGCCCATCCGCCGACTTCGAGGATGAGACCCGTTTCCTCCAGAAGCGGGATGAACTCGAGCGGCTGCACGAGACCGCGCTCAGGACTCATCCAGCGGATCAGGGCCTCGACGCCGATCACGCGCCGGGAGCCGGTCTCGACCTTCGGCTGGTAATGCAGGACGAACTCCTGCCTTTCGAGTGCCTGGCGCAGCTTGTTCTCCAGGGAAAGCCGCTCCGCGATCCGCTCGGTGAGCTGGTGGGTGTAGAAGAGGTAGCGCTCGTTCGTTTCCTTTGCCTTCTTGAGCGCGGCCTCCGCGTTCTTGAAGAGGGTGTCGGCGTCGGCTCCGTCGTTCGGGAACACTGAAAGTCCGACCTTGGCAGAGATCCGCAGCTCGGCCTCGCCCACGCGGAACGGCGTGCCGAAGCACTGAGCGAGCCGCTGCTCGGTAAGCCGTGCGACGTCGTCCTCGCGGTCGATGCGGGCGAGCACCACGGCAAAGCGGTCGGCCGCCACACGGGCGATCTCGCTCGGGTCCTTCACGTATTCGGAAATCCGGCGCGCAATCTGCTTGAGCAGCTCGTCGCCCGCCGGCCGGCCGAGCGAATCGTTGATGGTCTTGAACCGATCCACGTCAACGAGCCCGAGGGCGAGCTTGTGCCCGGCCCCGCGTGCCGCGTCCACGAAGCGCGCGAGGCGCTCGCGAAACAGCGTCGCGTTCGCGAGCCCGGTGAGCGGATCGTAGTAGGCAAGGTAGTTGAGCCGTTCGGCCTTCTCGATGTGCTCGAGCGCGAAGGCGATGTCGCCGGCAAGCTCGAGCAGCAGCCGCATTTCGTCTTCGGAGTCGAAAAACCCGGGCGAATCCGCGTACAGGGCGAGTACCCCCGCGGGCTCCTCCGCCACGAGCAAGGGCAGGATGGCGAGCGAGCGAAGGCCGCGCTCGAGCGTCTCTTTTCGGGGCGTGACCCGCGGGTCCACGATCAGGTCGTCGACGATCATCGCCTTGCGTTCCTTGACCGCGCGCCCGGCGAGGCCGTATTCCCCGGGCGCGCTCTCGTCGAGCCCGAGCGGTATCATTCCGATGTAGTCCTCGCCCACTCCCTCCCAGGCCATGGGCTTCACCCGCTTCGCTTTTGCGTCCACGAGGCCGAGCCATGCGAGTCGGAATCCCCCGGCGCGGACCACGATCCGGCAGGCCTCGCGAAGCAGCTCTTCGCGTTCACGCACGCGCACAATGGTCGAGTTGATTCCGCTCAGCACGGCGTAAATCCGGTTGAGACGAGCGATGTGCCTTTGCTGCTCCTGGCGTGCGAGGAACTGCCCGATCTGGCTGCCGATCACGTGCATGGCGCGCAGCAGCCGATCTTCCGGCTCCCGGACTTCACGGCTGTTGAAGGCCAGCACGCCGATCGTCTTGCCCTCGGCACTCACGGGAAAAACGAAGGCGCCGCGCACGCCCTCGTCGCGGGCAAGCCCGGCCTGCGCGACTCGCGCGTCGCGGGTGATGTCGGCGATCCAGAGAGGCTGTCCCGACTGCCACGCCATGCCCGCCAGGCCGACGCCCGGCGCGTAGCTGATGTCGCGCGATTTCTCGATAAACCGCTCGATGCCGGAGGCGGCGACGCTCCAGGCCTCGCTGAACCGCAGCACCCCGGCCTTTTCGTCCGCGCGGAAGTACCGGCCGACGTCCCAGCCTTCGGTTTCGCATATCGCGCGCATGATCGCCTTCAGCCCGATCGAGGCGTTGTCGGCGACCGCGATGTGCCGCACCACGGTGTGCTCGAGCGCGAGCAGCTGCTCTTCGCGCCTGCGCTCGGCGCGGGCGGCCGCCTCGCTCACCGCCCGCTCTATCGTGGGCGGCAGGCGCACGAGGTTGTTCTTGAGGACATAGTCGGTCGCGCCGTTCTTCAGCGCCCGGATGGCGTAGTCCTCACCGAGGGTTCCGGAGACGAAGATGAAGGGCACTTCGGGGACGATCTCGCACGCGATCCTGAGCGCGCTCATGCCGTTGAATTGCGGCATGCTGAAGTCGGAGAGGATGACATGAGGGCGGAATTCGCCGACTTCGCGCCGGAAGTCTTCCTCGCGCTCCACGCGGCGCGTGCGCACGGCAAGGCCGGCGCGCTTGAGCTCGCGCTCGGCGAGCTCGGCGTCGCTCTCGACGTCTTCCACCATGACGATTCGGAGTTCCTGGCCCATAGGCTCTCCTTGAGCTTGATGAACCTCCCGACTTCTTCGAGTCTTTAGTCCACGAATCGACCATAGGGTAACAGTGTAAGAACAGCAAGCTTTTCGTGGTGTTATCCGCCGGAAATTCGCGCTTTTTCTTCGAAATCGGAGTTTGCTGTCAGGAAAACCCGACGGGGAATGTAGCGAAAACTCTACAACGTCGCCAACCGAGATGGAACGAAGCAAGTCAGCGGCGAAGCCGGCCTGCGGCGTCGGATGCCTCTTCAGTGACGCTGGTATTGCGTCGCGCCGAATAGGATCTCGCGAGCTTTGGGATCGTACTGACCTGGAGGCGTCGTCTGCGCTTCGGCCAGCACCTTCAGGGCGCGCTGCACGGCGGGCCGCGCCGCGATCCCGTCGAACCATTTTTTTACCTTCGGGAATTCTTCCCACGTGATTCCGTTTCGCTCGCTCGCCCGGAGCCACGGAAAAATCGCGATATCCGCGATGGAGTACTCCGAGCCGGCGAAGTACGACGCCTCCGAAAGCCGCTTCTCCATCACCCCGTGCAGGCGCCTGACCTCGTTCGTATAGCGGTTCACGGCGTACTCGATGCGTTCGGGCACGGCGTTGCTCTGGAAATGGCCCGCTTGCCCCATCATCGGGCCGACCGAACCCATCTGGAACATCAGCCACTGCAGCGCGACGTACTTTCCGCGATCGTCGCGCGGCAGGAGCTTGCCTGTCTTGCCGGCAAGGTAGACCAGGATCGCTCCCGACTCGAATACTGCGATCGGCCCTCCGTCCGGCCCGTTGCGGTCCACGATAGCGGGGATCTTGTTGTTCGGGCTGATTCTTAGGAACTCAGGTTTGAACTGCTCTCCGGTGCGGATGTTCACCGGCCGGACCTCGTACTCGAGCCCGGTCTCCTCGAGCATGATGTGGATCTTGTGCCCATTCGGCGTGGGCCAAGTATGGACTTCGATCATCGGGAACTTCCTTTCGTTTGCAGGGTTGTCTCGGAAAAACTGGCGCGCCCGGCGGGAGTCGAACCCACAACCCCCAGCTTAGAAGGCTGGTGCTCTATCCAGTTTGAGCTACGGGCACGGGCAAAAACGCACTGCGGCCGCCTCAGCGGCGGCCAAAGAATCTGGTCGGGGTGGAGAGATTTGAACTCCCGACATCTTGCTCCCAAAGCAAGCGCGCTACCAGGCTGCGCTACACCCCGCGGGTGTCGCATCTTACGCCTTCGTCCCTGGCACGGTCAACGCTGAAGGACCGGCAAATTCCCGGCGAAAGTGACTTGCCCGCTCTGTTGATTTCTGGTATCAAATTGCCTTCGTTTCTTTGCTTCGCGCGGAGACTGCGACTTGGATCTGCTCCACAAATCCTTCCCGCCCTACGTGCCAAAAAAGGGTGAGGAGTATATGAATCCGAGGCAGCACGCGCATTTCAGGAAAGTCCTCGAGGCGCTGAAGGTGGAGCTATCGCAGGATATCGATAGAACCGTCCACGCGATGCAGGACGACGCAACCGTGTTTGCCGATCCTAACGACCGCGCCAGCCAGGAATCCGATATCGCCCTAGAGCTGCGTAACCGCGACCGCGAGCGCAAGCTCATCAAGAAGATCAACGAAACGATCGCGCGCATCGACAAGGACGACTACGGCTACTGCGAGAACTGCGGCATCGAGATCGGCCTGAAGAGGCTGGAGGCCCGGCCTACTGCGACCTTGTGCATCGACTGCAAGACGCTCGACGAGCTAAGAGAGAAGCAGGTGGCAAAGTGACCGGCTGATTATCCTGGACTCCCGCCCGCGTGGGAGTCACGAAAAAATGGCGCCTGCGGCGCCATTTTCATCTTGCCTCGTCGAATCAGGATTGCGCCGCGGCGGCCTCCTTGACCGCTTTCATGCTGAGGCGCACCCGACCCTTCTCGTCGGCCTCGAGCACCTTGACTTTCACCTGCTGGCCCTCTTTGAGATAGTCGGAGACGTTGTTGACGCGCTCGTGGCTGATCTGCGAAATGTGCAGGAGTCCGTCCTTGCCCGGCAGAAGTTGCACGATCGCGCCGAAATCGAGCAGCTTCAGCACCGTGCCGTCGTAGACCCTGCCCACTTCGACGTCAGCCGTGATGTCCTCGATGCGTTTCTTCGCGGCGAGGCCGCCCTCGGAGTTGACACAGGCGATCGAGACGGTACCGTCGTCGGAGATCTCGATTGTGGTTCCCGTTTCCTCCTGCAGGCCGCGGATCACCACTCCGCCCTTGCCGATCACGTCGCGGATCTTCTCCGGATTGATCTTGATCTTGATAATGCGCGGGGCGTAGCTCGAAATCTCGGCACGAGATCCCTCCAGCGCCTCCTTCATGATGCCGAGGATGTGCATGCGGCCCTCGCGCGCCTGGGCGAGCGCGACCTGCATGATCTCCTTGGTAATACCCTCGATCTTGATGTCCATCTGCAGGGCAGTCACGCCGCGCTCGGTCCCCGCCACCTTGAAATCCATATCGCCGAGGTGGTCCTCGTCACCCAGGATATCGGTGAGAACTGAGAAGCGCTTTCCTTCCTTGATGAGCCCCATGGCGATGCCCGCGACGTGCGCCTTCATCGGCACACCCGCGTCCATGAGCGCGAGGCTGCCGCCGCAAACAGAGGCCATCGAGGACGAGCCGTTTGACTCGGTGATCTCGGACACGACGCGCATGGAATACGCGAATTCTTCGGCTGCCGGCAAAACCGCCGCGAGCGCGCGCTTCGCGAGCCGGCCATGGCCTATCTCGCGTCGCTTTGGCGAGCCCATGCGGCCTGTCTCGCCGGTTGCGTAAGGCGGCATGTTGTAATGAAGCATGAAGCGCTCCTTGTACTCGCCCATCAACGCGTCGATGATCTGTTCATCGCGCCCGGTCCCGAGGGTCGCCACGACCAGTGCCTGCGTTTCGCCGCGGGTAAAGAGCGCCGAGCCGTGCGTGCGGGGCAGCACACCCACGCGAACGCTGATGGGCCGAACGGTGCGCGTGTCGCGACCGTCGATGCGGGGCTCGCCGTCCAGGATCTGATTGCGGACGATTCTCGATTCGAGCTCGAAGCATATTTCCTTCACCGCGTTCGCATCGGGCCCGCCTTCCTTGCCTACGCCGACCTCGTCGAATACGCGCTTCCAGATGCCGTCTATCGCCTCGGACCGGGCCTGTTTCTGGCGCAACGCGAACGCAGCCCGCAGCTCGCTCTCGGCCAGCTCCTTGATGCGGCTTACGAGCGTCGGGTCTCTCTCTTCGGGTTTCCACTCCCAGGCGGGCCTTGCGGCCTGGTCGGACAAGTCGTGGATCGCCTGGATAGCAGCTTTCATTTGCTCGTGGCCGAAAACAATCGAGCCGAGCATCACGTCCTCTGGAAGCTCGTGCGCCTCCGATTCCACCATCAGCACGGCGTGCTCGGTGCCCGCCACCACGAGGTTGAGCTGGCTTTCCTTGAGCTGAGTCGCAGTAGGGTTGAGTACGTATTCGCCGTTGATGCGGCCGACGCGCGCGGCTCCGATCGGACCGTTGAACGGAATCCCGGATATGGTGAGCGCCGCAGAGACCCCGATCAATGCCGGAATGTCCGGATCGATTTCTGGATTGCACGACAGCACCTGCGCAACCACCTGCACTTCGTTGTAGAACCCGTCGGGAAACAGCGGGCGGATGGGCCGGTCGATCAGCCGGGAGGTCAGCGTTTCTTTTTCCGAAGGCCTGCCCTCGCGCTTGAAAAACCCCCCGGGGATCTTGCCCGCGGCGTAGGTCTTTTCCACGTAGTCACACGTGAGCGGCAGGAAATCCTGTCCTGCTTTGGCCTGCCTCGCTCCGACCACGGTGCACAGCACCACTGTGTCGTCCATGCTTACGACGACTGCTCCGTGCGCCTGGCGCGCCATTTCGCCGGTTTCCAGCGTCACTTGGTGCGCGCCGTAGGTGAATGTCGTCCTGATGGGGGTTAGCCGCATGGTTTTCTCGATCGGTTGACGGAACTCGGGCGCAGTGCCCGGTCATTCTGGTGAGGCCGGTGCCCACGCGGGGCCGCCGGACCATATCTCGGAATCAAGACGCCCATCGCGATCCCATGGGCGTCGAGGATTTACTTGCGCAGGCCAAGTTGCTCGATCAGCTCGTGATATTTCCCGTCGTTCTTTCGCTTGAGGTAATCGAGTATCTTGCGGCGCTGGCTCACCATCTTCAGCAACCCGCGCCGCGAATGGTGGTCCTTGACGTGTGTCTTGAAGTGATCGGTCAGCCCGTTTATCCGTGCTGTGAGCAAGGCGATCTGCACTTCCGGGGAACCCGTATCGCCCGCCGCGCGCTGGTGCTGCCGGACGATTTGCGCCTTTTCCGTAACGCTGACCCGCATGCTCTGGCTCTATTATCTGTTTGCGAAAGGCCGGCATTTTACCTTGAAATCAGCGCCTTCTACAAGCAGTTTTGAGCCGGAAAGCGTTTCAAGACAGCGCGAGTAGTCGCTTCGGTTGCAAGGTCCCGTTCGCGTCCACTTGCCCCGTGCCCAGGAATTTGGCGTCCTCGCCGAAGACGGCCATGCTGCCACTTGCAGAATCGACTGATATCGTCCGCCCTTGCCGGAACTGCTCCGCAAGGGGGGCGTCGAGCGTCAGGCGCGGCCAGGATTGGAGCAAGGCTTCCAGAGGCAGGAGCCGCTCGCGTCGTTCCGCAGGCGCAATCGCTTCGAGCGCGTCCAGCGCCATCGACTGCCCCAATGCGAACGGGCCCACGGCGGTGCGCCCCAGCGCGGCGAGATGTGCGCCGCAGCCCAGCTCCGCGCCGATATCCTCGGCAAGCGCCCGAATGTAAGTGCCCTTGCTGCACTCGACGAGCAAGCCGACCGTATTCCCTTCGAAACTTTCCAACTCGAGCCGATGGATCGCGACTCGCCGCGTGGCGCGTGGAACCTGTTCGCCGCGGCGCGCGTAAGCGTACAAGGGCCGGCCGCGATGCTTGATCGCAGCATACAGGGGCGGCATCTGCTCGATCGCGCCTCGATAGCGTTCCAATGCAGCGAGCAAGGCATCGCGGGTCACTTTGACTTCGGTGCGCGAAACCACCGGACCCTCGGCGTCGCCGGTCTCGGTGCGCTCGCCAAGCTTCAACAGCGCTCGATAGCTCTTGTCTGCATCGAGTATCCCGCCGGAAAACTTGGTCGCCTCGCCCACTGCAATGACGAGCAAGCCGCTCGCCAAGGGGTCGAGCGTTCCCGTATGCCCTGCACGCGCCGCCCCGAGCAGGCGTTTCGCTCTTTGCAATACTGCATTCGAGCTTGGCCCTACCGGTTTGTCGACGAGCAGCACTCCGTTGACAGCCGTGTGCCTATTTCCCACGGACTTCAATCCGCTTTCTTTCCGGTGACTGCAGCATCGATCAGCTGCGAGAGACGCATGCCTCGCTCGACCGAAACGTCGTGCTTGAAGCGTATTTGCGGGGTCACGCGGAGTCTCAGGCGCTTTCCGAGCTGTGCCCGCAGGAATCCCGCTGCGCGATCCAAACCCGCCTCGACCGTCGTCAAGGATTCCGCATCCGCCAAAGTCGTGAAGAAAACCTTCGCATAGGCAAGGTCGGGGGAAACCTCGACCCCGGTGAGCGTAATCATGCCGACGCGCGGGTCCTTGAGTTCGGCGCGCAACAATACCGACAACTCACGCTGGATCTGATCGGCGACGCGGCGCAGGCGTTGCTGGTTGGCCATTAGTCGTCCCGTTCAGCCCGGATAAGGAGTGAAGAACCCTCGTCGCGCCGAGCGCTCCTTGGGGCGACGCGAACGTCAAAGTGTCCGCGCGACTTCCTGGACTTCGTAGATTTCGAACTGGTCGCCGACCTTGAGGTCGTTGAAGTTCTTCACGGACACGCCGCATTCGAAACCGGCTTTCACTTCCCGCACGTCGTCCTTGAAGCGCTTGAGCGAATCGAGCTCGCCCGTATGGACGACCACGTTGTCGCGCAGAACGCGCAGCGACGCGTTGCGACGAACGAGGCCCTCGAGCACCATGCATCCCGCCACGGCTCCGACCTTGGAGATCTTGAATACCTGGCGAACGTCGACCAGTCCGAGTATGTTCTCCTTTTTCTCCGGCGCGAGCATGCCCGAGAGCGCCGCCTTCACTTCGTCGACGGCGTCGTAGATGATGTTGTAGTAGCGTACGTCCACCCCCGAGGCCTCGGCCGCCTTGCGCGCAGCCGTGTCGGCGCGGGTATTGAAGCCGATGATCACGGCCTTGGACGCGAGCGCAAGGTTCACGTCGGACTCGGTGATCGCGCCCACCGCGCTGTGCACCACATTGACCTTGACCTCGTCGGTCGAAAGGCGGCTGAGCGCATGGACGAGCGCCTCCTGCGAGCCCTGCACGTCGGCCTTAATGAGGAGCGCGAGCACCCTCGCTTCGCCTTCGCCCATGTGCTCGAACAGGTTTTCCAGTTTGGCGGCCTGTTTCCTCGCGAGCTTTACGTCGCGGAATTTGCCTTGACGGAACAGCGCGATCTCCCGCGCCTTGCGTTCGTCGCCGAGCGCCATGACGTCCTCGCCCGCCGCGGGCACGTCCGAGAGGCCCTGGATCTCGACCGGAATCGACGGACCAGCCTCGTGAACCGCGCTTCCGCTCTCATCGAGCATGGCGCGAACCCGGCCGAAGCTGCTCCCGGCCAGCACGATGTCGCCGCGCCGCAGCGTTCCGGATTGAACCAGCACCGTGGCCACCGGCCCGCGGCCCTTGTCGAGGCGTGCCTCGATCACCAGGCCCTTGGCGAGCGTATCCACGGGAGCCTTCAGTTCCAGCACCTCGGCCTGGAGCAACACCTGTTCCAGCAGCGTATCGATTCCGGCGCCGGTTTTCGCCGACACCGGGACGAACGGCGAATCCCCGCCGTATTCCTCGGGTACCACGGCCTGTGCCACCAGCTCCTGCTTGACTTTTTCCTGGTTCGCCTCGTGCTTGTCGATCTTGTTGATCGCCACGACGACGGGAACTTCAGCCGCCCTGGCGTGATGGATCGCCTCGATCGTCTGCGGCATCACGCCGTCGTCCGCCGCAACCACCAGCACGACGATGTCGGTCACTTTTGCACCGCGTGCGCGCATCGCCGTAAAGGCCTCGTGGCCGGGCGTATCCAGGAAAGTGACCATGCCGCGCGGCGTCTGGACATGGTAGGCGCCGATATGCTGGGTGATGCCCCCCGCTTCGCCCGAGGCGACCTTCGTGCGGCGGATGTAATCCAGGAGCGACGTTTTTCCGTGGTCCACGTGGCCCATGACGGTGACCACGGGCGCGCGCGGCATCAGGGCGGCCTCGTGGTGCTCGGGGACGTCGGCGAGCAGGGATTCCGGATCGTCGAGCTTCGCCGCCTTGGCCACGTGGCCCATTTCGGTCACGACGATCATCGCGGTCTCCTGGTCCAGCACCTGGTTGATCGTCACCATGTTGCCCAGCTTCATCAGCACCTTGATGACTTCTGCGGCCTTGACCGACATCTTGTGAGCGAGATCACCCACGGAAATGGTTTCAGGCACCTTGACCTCGCGAACGACCGGCTCGGCGGGCGCGCTGAACTGCTGAACGTTCTCAGCTGCCGGCGCGACCGCGGTCTTGTGCCTGGCACCCTTAGGCGTATGCCAGCCGGAGGCCCCCTGTACGTCCCCGCGCGTCTTGATCGTGCGGCGCTTGACCCCTTCGTCCTTCCAGACCTTGATTTCCTTCGCCTTCTTCGCGCCCTTCTTTTCGGCCCCCGGCGCAACCTTCGGCTTGTGCAGCGTCGTGTCGGAGGCGGGCGCGGGAGCCGGCGCCTGCGTCTTCACCTCGCTCGGCTTGCCCTCCGCGAGCTTGCGCTCGCGCTCCTGTTTCTCCGCCACGTCGGCGGCCTGGCGCGCCGCCAATTCCTCGTGCCTGCGCTGCTCCTCCTCGCGGAGCTCCGCTTCGCGCGAATCGACCGCTGCCCCGGAAGGACCTGGCGCCTCCGCGGGCACACCCGACTCCGCGTCGCGCTTGACGAAAATGCGCTTTTTCTTGACTTCGACCTGGATGGTGCGCGCTTTGCCGCTCGCGTCGGACTTCTTGATGATCTCGGAGGTCTGCTTGCGCGTCAGCGTGATCTTGTTCTTGGGTTCCGATGAGCCGTGCGACTTGCGCAGATATTCCAGGAGCCGGGTCTTGTCCTGCTCCGAAAGAACGTCTTCGGCCACCTGCTTGTGCACGCCCGCAGCCCGCAGCTGCTCGAGCAGCTGCGACGGCGGCACTTTCAGCTCGCCGGCGAATTGGGCAACGCTCGTCTGCGCCATGGGCGGACCTTACTCCTGGGTAAACCAGTGTTCACGGGCCTTCATGATCAGGCTCTTGGCACGCTCGGGGTCGACTGCCGCCATCTCGACGAGATCATCCGTGGCGAGATCGGCGAGGTCGTCGCGGGTCTTCACCCCCGACCTGGCGAGCTTGGTCGCCAGGTCCTTGTCCATTCCCTCCAGGCCGAGAAGCGCCGGGTCGAGGTTTTCCGCCTGCTCCTCGCTCGCAATGGCCTGGACCAGGAGCGCGTCGCGCGCGCGGTTGCGCAGCTCGCTTACCGTGGCCTCATCGAAACCCTCGATCTCCATCATCTCGTTGATCGGAACGTAGGCCACTTCCTCTAGAGTCGAGAAGCCTTCCTGGATCAGGGTGTTCGCGACTTCCTCGTCGACGTCCAGCCGCTCCATGAAGAGCTTTCTCACCGAGGAGGCTTCCTCCTCGTTCTTCTTCTGCGATTCAGCCTCGGTCATGAGATTGATCGTCCAGCCGGTCAGCTCCGAGGCGAGACGCACGTTCTGCCCGCTTCGACCGATCGCGATGGCGAGGTTCTCCTCGTCCACCACCACGTCCATGGCGTGTTTGTCCTCATCGACGAGGATCGAAGACACCTCGGCCGGCGCGAGCGCGCCGATCACGAACTGCGCCGGATCCTCCGACCACAGCACGATGTCCACGCGCTCGCCCGCTAGCTCCTGCGTCACGGCCTGGACGCGCGCGCCGCGCATGCCGACGCAGGTGCCGATCGGATCGATGCGCTTGTCACGGGAATGCACGGCGATCTTCGCGCGTATGCCCGGGTCGCGGGCGGCCGACTTGATCTCGAGCAGTCCTTCCTCGATTTCGGGGACTTCGAGCCGGAACAATTCCATTATGAATTCGGGCGCGGTGCGCGACAGAACCAGCTGCGGCCCGCGCACATTGCGGTCGATGCGCATGACGAAGGCGCGCACGCGGTCGCCCACACGCAAATTCTCCTTGGGTATCATCTGGTCGCGCGGCAGCACCGCCTCGACGCGCCCGACCTCGATGATCGCGTTGCCGCGCTCGACCCGCTTGATCGCGCCGTTGATGAGCTTTTCGCCGCGGGCGAGAAAATCGTTCAACAGCTGCTCGCGTTCGGCGTCGCGGATCCTCTGGAGGATGACCTGTTTCGCGGTCTGCGCCCCGATGCGGCCGAAATCGATCGGCTCGAGGGCTTCCTCGATATAGTCTCCGAGCTGGATGTCCGGGTATTGCTTCTGCGCCTCCGAGAATGCAATCTGCTGCGGCGCATTCTCCACCGCTTCATCGGACACCACCTGCCAACGGCGAAAGGACTCGAAGTCCCCGGTATTGCGGTCGATCGCGACCCGCACGTCCACGTCCTCGTTGAAGCGCTTCTTCGTCGCGGAAGCGATCGCCATCTCCAGGGCGCCGAACACGACGTCCTTGTGGACGTTCTTCTCCCGTGCGAGCGCGTCCGCCTGAAGCAGCAGTTCGCGGCTCATATATCCCTCGGGCATCACGGCTTGGGCACCAGGCGCGCGCGGTCGAGGTCGGCCAGGTCGAACGCGAGCCGCCCGCTGTCGTAGTCGAATTCGACCCGGTCGCCTTCCACGGCGCGCACGGTTCCCGTGAAATTCCTGCGGCCGTTGACCGGACGGCGCAGGCGCACCCGGGCCTCATGGCCGGCAAAGCGGGCAAAATCCGCCGCTTTTTTCAGCCTGCGGTCCAAGCCCGGGGAGGAAACCTCCAGCCGGTCGTACTCGATCCCCTCGACTTCGAATACCCGCTGCAACTGCCGGCTCACGGACTCGCAGTCGGCAAGAGTCACCCCCGCCCGATGCGATTCAAGTTCATGTGCCTTCTCAATAAACACGCGTAACATCCTACCGTTATTGATATATTCGAAGTCGGCAAGCCCGTACCCCAGCCCGACTAAGGTGCGCTCAAGCAGGGACTCTAGCGAGCTCACGACCACGCGCAATCCTCGGGCATAAATAAAAAATGGGCTCGAAAGCCCATCTCAAAACCTGGAAAGTATAGCAAGAAACTTCACCCGGAACAACGCAACGGGGTTCGCGGAGCAGACTGCAACAGCCACGCGGCCTCTCTGGGCTCGAGCTCGCGCCATTGGCCGCGACGCAGATGAGGGGGCAAGCGGATGGGCCCGAAGCGCACGCGCATCAGGCGGCTCACGGTGATTCCAAGGGACTCGAGCATTCGCCGGACCTCGCGGTTACGCCCTTCGCGCAGCACGACCTGGTACCAGCGGTTCGATCCGCTGCCCCCGCCCGAGGAGATGCTGTCGAACCTGGCCGGGCCGTCTTCGAGAACGATCCCTTCAGCGAGACTGCGGAGTTGCTCGCGCGTGAGTTCGCCCCGTACCCGTACCGCGTACTCGCGCTCGATCTCGTTGCTCGGATGCATGAGCCGATTGGCGAGCTCACCGGAGTCGGTGAAGAGCAGGAGGCCGCCCGTATTGAAGTCCAACCGGCCGATCGCGATCCAGTGACTGCCCCGCATCCTCGGCAGATGGTCGAACACGGTCGGCCTGCCTGACGGATCGCGCGTCGTGACGAGCTCGCCGGCCGGCTTGTGGTAGATCAGCAGGCGCGGCGCCCGCTCTTCGAACCGCAGCGAGACGGGGCGCCCGTCGAAAACAACGCGATCGCGCGACCCTACTCGCTGCCCCAGAGCGGCGCGCGTGCCGTTGACCACGAGCCGGCCCGAAGCGATCGCAGCTTCCATATCGCGGCGCGAGCCCAGCCCGGAGCGCGCAAGAACCTTGTGAAGCTTCTCGGCGGGCGCTGAGGGCCTAGACGGCGCTGGGTTGCGCGGTCGCTGACTCGTCGGGCGCGGTCTGCGAATCGGGCTCGGACTGCGGAGCGGGCGCGGGCTGCGAATCGGGTGTTGGGGTCGGTGAGAGGTCAAGTGTCTTGGCGATTTCTTCAAGTGGTGGCAATTCCTGCAAAGAGCGCAGGCCCAGGTCATCGAGGAAAATCTTCGTGGTCGCGTACAGAGCCGGACGCCCCGGCACCTCTTTGTGTCCAATCACTTCCACCCAGCCGCGCGCTTCCAGGCGCCCTATCACCTCGGCTGAAACGGTGACGCCGCGCACTTCCTCGATGTCGCCGCGCGTCACCGGCTGCCGATAGGCGACGATCGCAAGCGTCTCGAGCACGGCACGCGAGTAGCGGGGCGCTTTTTCCGGCCGAATGCGCTCGAGGAATTTCTGATATGAGGCGCGCGTCTGAAAGCGCCAGCCGCTCGCGGTCGCCGCGAGCTCGACACCGCGGTCCTTCCATGCCTCGCGCAGCTCCTCGAGCAGCCTGCGGATCGTGTCTGCGCCGATCTCCTCGTCGAACATCTTGCGCAGCTCCGAGATCGGAAGCGGCTCCTGCGCGGCAAGCAGCGCCGCCTCGAGCACGGTCTTCAATTCACTCGGGCTGAGCATGAGCCAGCTTCACGTAGATGGGCGCGAAGGATTCAGACTGCGTCACCTCGATCAGATTTTCCCTGACGAGCTCAAGCACCGCGAGGAAATTGACGATGAGCACCGGCACGCCGCGCCCCGGCTCGAACAGCTCGCCGAACTCGGTGAAGCCGCCGCTCCGCAGCCGGCGCAGGATGAGGCTCATGTGCTCGCGCACCGAAAGCTCCTCGCGGGTGACACGATGGTGCTGCATCATTTTCGCACGCACGAGGAGAGCGCGCCACGCTTCCTGAAGGTCTACGACGTTCACCTGCGGCAGGCGCTGCGCGAGAGTTTGCTCGATCCAGACCTCCACCGGGAAGAAGTCCCGTCCGAGCTGGGGCAGCGCGTCGAGGCACTGCCCGGCGAGCTTCATCTTCTCGTACTCGAGCAGGCGCCGGACGAGTTCGGCGCGCGGGTCCTCGTCTTCCGCGCCGCGCATCGTCTGGCGCGGAAGGAGCATCCGCGATTTGATTTCCATCAACATCGCTGCCATCACCAGATACTCGGCGGCAAGTTCGAGATTCTTCGTGCGCATCACTTCGACGTACTCCATGTACTGCTCGGTGAGCCGCGCCATGGGGATGTCGAGGATGTCCAGGTTCGCCCGGCGGATGAGGTAGAGCAGCAGGTCGAGCGGTCCTTCGAAGGTATCGAAGAAAACCTCGAGCGCGTCGGGCGGAATGTACAGGTCCTGTGGAAGCTCGGTAATCGGTTCGCCGCGCACTTTCGCTACAAGCGCACTCGGCGCGCCAGCGACCCGGGCCGGTGTCGGGACGGCGGGCGGTCCCGGCTCACTCACGTGTAGGCGAGCCCCATCGCTCCGCGCACCTCACGCATGGTCTCCCGCGCGAGCTTGCGCGCCTTTTCGCACCCGTCCGCGACGATGTTGCGAACCAGGGTCGGATCGTCGAGGTACTTCTGCGCGCGCTCCCGCACGGGGGCTTGCTCCGCGAGCACCGCATCGATCACCGGCTGCTTGCATTCGAGGCAACCAATGCCCGCGGTGCGGCAGCCCTGGTTCGCCCACTGGCGGGTCTCCCCGTCGCTGTAGACGAGGTGGAACCGCCAGACCGGGCACTTGTCGGGATCGCCCGGATCGCTGCGCTTCACTCTGGCCGGGTCGGTCGGCATCGTGCGGATCTTCGTCTTGACCGATTCCGCGTCCTCACGGAGTGAAATCGTGTTGTCATAGGACTTGGACATCTTCTGGCCGTCGATGCCGGGAAGTTTCGAGGACTCGGTGAGCAGGGCCTCGGGCTCGACCAGAATCAGGCGTCCCCCTCCCTCGAGGTACCCGAACAGGCGCTCGCGATCGGCAACCGAGAGATTGCCTTGCTTTTCTAGGAGCGCGCGCGCCGTCGCCAGCGCCTCGGCGTCGCCGTGTTCCTGGTACTTGGCGCGCAGCTCCATCACCACCTTGGCCTTGCGGCCGCCGAGCTTCTTCGCGGCGGCCTTGGCTTTGTCCTCGAATCCGGGCTCGCGGCCGTAGACGTGGTTGAAACGTCGTGCAACCTCGCGCATCATTTCGACGTGCGGGACCTGGTCTTCGCCGACCGGAACGTACTTTGCGCGGTACGCGAGCACGTCGGCCGCCTGCAAAAGCGGGTAGCCGAGAAAACCGTAGGTGGAAAGGTCGCGGTCGATGAGCTTTTCCTGCTGGTCCTTGTAGCTCGGTACTCGCTCGAGCCAGCTGAGCGGCGTGATCATCGAAAGGAGCGTGTGCAGCTCGGCGTGCTCCGGAATGCGCGACTGGATGAACAGGGTCGCCTGCGCCGGGTCGATCCCGGCCGCCAGCCAGTCGATTACCATGTCCCAGACGCTTTCTTCGATCACCTCCGGCGTCTCATAGTGCGTGGTGAGCGCGTGCCAGTCGGCGACGAAGTACAGGCACGGATACTCGCTCTGCAGCTTCACCCAGTTTTTGAGCGCGCCGTGGAAATGTCCCAGGTGCATCGCGCCGGTGGGGCGCATGCCGGAGACCACGCGTTCTTCGTACATTTAGATTGGATGCAGTTGAAAGATCGTAGTGATAGCCGATTTTGACGCAACCATGACCGGATCGAGGAACATGCCAAGAACGTTGTACCCGTACGAGCTGATGACGACGAGTCCGAGGAGGATCGGCAGCCCGAATGGTTCGAGTCTTGAGAACCCCCCCGCCAGAGGGTCGGGCAGCAGGGAAACGACGACCCGACCTCCATCCAGAGGAAGAATCGGCAACAGATTCAGCGCCATGAAAACGAGATTCACCTCGACGCCTGCAATCGGCACCTGAAGCAGAAAATCGCTTTGCCTGAACCCCGACAGCGCTCCGATCTTCAAAGCGGCAGCCCACCCGAGAGCCATCACCAGATTTGCCGCCGGGCCGGCAAGAGCCACCCAGAGCATGTCTCGCTTGGGACGCCGCAGGGCATGAAAATTGACCGGCACGGGCTTCGCCCATCCGAACATGATTCTTCCCCCCGTTGCGAACAGCGTGACCAATGGCAGGAAAATGGTGCCGACCATATCGATGTGACGTGCTGGGTTGAGGCTGATACGGCCGAGCATGAAGGCCGTCGTATCTCCGAAGTGGCGAGCGACATAGCCGTGAGCGGCTTCATGCAAAGTGATCGCGAAGATGACCGGCACGGCGAAAACCGCGATCATCTTAGTGATCTCATTGAAATCCATGGTCGGCCCGCTCGCTCCAGCGCGTCATTTTATCAGAGCCGCCCAGGCGCCCCGCGCGTCCTACCAGTCATGCCAGACGGGTTTCAGATCGTCGGGCAGCAGCGGCAGCGACCCGAGATCGGCCCGGCTCTCCCCCTTGCCGTGATAGTCGGAGCCGCGCGAAGCGGCGAGCCCGAATTCGCGCGCGATGCGCGCGAATTCGAAATATTGCTCGGGTGAATGGCTTCCGGTCACGACCTCGATTCCGGCGCCCCCGGAGTCCCTGAACTCCGCAAGAAACGCGTGCAACTCCGGCTTGGAAAACTGGTAGCGGCCCGGGTGCGCAACGACGGCGATTCCGCCGCTTGCGCGAATCCAGCTCACCGCGTCCCCGAGAGCGGCCCACTCGTGCGGGACGAAGCCGGGTTTGCCTTTCACGAGGTAGTGCTGGAACACACTCTTTACGTCCGGCGCGCGGCCCGTTTTCACCAGGTGGCGCGCGAAATGCGAACGGCTGATGAGGCTCGGGTTCTCGGCGTAATTCCGCGCCCCCGCCAAGCCGCCGGGGATACCGGCGGCCTCGAGCGCCTCGCCCATTTTCTCCGCGCGCGCCGCGCGACCTTCACGGATCGATTCGAGCCCGGACCGCAGGACCGGGGCTTCCGGGTCGATCTGCAGCCCGACGATGTGAACCGTGGTCCCTTCCCAAGTCACGGAAATCTCGACGCCATCGACGAAGCGAACGCCTTCCGACTCGGCCTTCGCGCGCGCCTCGGCGAGCCCCGACACTCCGTCGTGATCGGTCAGTGCGAGAATCTCAACGCCGTTCGCCGCTGCCCGCGCGGCGAGCTCTTCCGGTTTGAGCAAGCCGTCGGAAGCGGTCGAGTGACAATGCAGATCGATATTCAATGAGGCATCTTACCCGAGAAACTCCCCGATCACCGCCGCCAGCCGCTCGGGTTGATCGTGATGCAGCATATGACCCGCGTCTGGAATGACGCGCTCAGTCAACCGTTGAAAGCAAGCCTTGCGCGCGGCGAGATCGGCGCTCGAGAGCTTCAGCATCTCGGGCGCTTTCGATTCGCCGCCCACGACCCAGAGCACGGGCGCGGCGACCTTGCGCCAGCAGGCCTCGGCTTCCTCGACCCGGTAGAGAACCGGGTTGACGAGCTTGTGCGCGGGATCGCTCGCGAGCTCGACGCGGCCGCCGGGCTTCGATCTCCCCCAGTGCCGCGCGAGGAACGAGGCCTTCTCGCCGCTCAGGCGCGAATTGTTGCCGCGCAGGCGCTCGGCGAGCGCCTCGAAGTCTTCGTAGTCGCGAAACGCGGGCTTGTCGCCGAGCTCGGCCAGCCAGCGCGCGTAGCGCTCGGGCGCCCGCTCGGCGCGCCTGTCCGTGAGCCCAAGACCTTCCAGGTTGACGAGCTTCGCTACACGCTCGGGGCGGATGCCGGCGTACATTGCGGCGACGTTGCCGCCCATGCTGTGGCCGACGAGCGTGGCGGGAGAAGCCGGCTGGAAGTGCTCGAGCAGCCGATCCAGATCGGCAAAATAGTCGGGGAACCAGTAGCTGTCGCTCTTTGCCCACTCGCTCAAGCCGAAGCCGCGCCAGTCCGGCGCGATCACGCGCCAGTCTCCGCGCAATGCGTCCACCAGGAACTGGAACGAGGCCGACACGTCCATCCATCCGTGCAGCATGAAGAGCTTCGGCGCGCGCTCCTCGCCCCAGCAGCGGCAGTGGTAGCGCAAGCCGCGGATCTGGACGAACTCTGACTGACTCGGCTTCATGGAGCGCGTGATGATAGCAGGCGCCGGAACCGCGGCGCGCTTCCGATATAATCGGCCGCAGCCATGGCGGTCTACTCACTCGGCGAGCGCAAAGTCGTGTTCCACGGCGAGGAGTGGTTCATCGCGCACAACGCAGCCGTGATCGGCACCGTGATCTTGCACAACCAGGCGAGCGTCTGGTTCAACGCGGTCGTGCGCGGCGACAGCGACATCATCACCATCGGCGAGCGCACCAACATCCAGGACGCCGCGGTCCTGCACGCCGATCCGGGAATTCCGCTCACGCTCGGGAAAAACGTCTCGGTCGGCCACCAGGCGATGCTGCACGGCTGCGGCATCGGCGACGGCTCGCTCGTCGGCATCGGCGCGATCATCATGAACCACGCAGTCATCGGCAGCCGCTGCATCATCGCCGCCGGCGCGCTCATCCCCGAAGGCAAGAAATATCCCGACGGCGTCCTCGTGGTCGGCTCACCGGGCAGGGTCGTGCGCGAGCTGAACCCGCAGGAAAAGGAAGATCTGCTGGAAAACGCCGACATCTACGTCCGGCGCGCGAAGCTCTACCGCGAGAAGCTGAAGCCGCAGGAGCGCTAGCCCACACTAGGAAGCCACCTTTCAAGCGGAGCCCCATCCAATGACGCCGCGCATCGCCTCGGCATTGCTGATCTCCCTCCTGGGATTCGTTAGCACCGTTCACGCGCAGCCGTTTCCCGCGAAGCCCCTGCGCATCATCGTGCCGTTCCCGCCAGGCGGAGCTGCCGACGTCACCAGCCGGCTCCTCGGGGAGCACATGGCGAAGGGTCTGGGGCAGGCGGTGATCGCGGAGAATCGCCCGGGCGCCGGGGCGGTGATCGGGTACGAGCTCGCCGCGCGCGCCGCGGCGGACGGTCACACGCTGCTGGTGGTTTTCCCTAGTTTCATCATCCAGCCGGCGGTCAAGCAGGGTCTAAAGTTCGATCCCCTGAAGGACTTCAAGGCGGTGGGGCAGACGATTTCCTTGTCGATGGCGTTCGCCGTCAACCCTTCCGTGCCGGCGAAGTCGATCCGGGAGCTGGTCGCGCTCGCGCGCGCGAGACCCGGCGAAATCGCGTACGGAACGCCTGGCGCCGGCACCACTCACCACGTGATCGGCGAGATGTTCAGGCTTGCCGCGAACATCAACATCGCGCACGCGCCTTTCCAGGGCGAGGCACCGGCGCTCACGGCGGCGGCGGGAGGGCACATCCCCATGGTCTTCGTCAACGCATCCGCGCTCGCACCATTCGCAAAGAGCGGCAAGATGCGCGCGCTCGCGGTCACGACGCCCGAGCGCGCCGAGGTGCTGCCCGATGTGCCGACCATGCGCGAGGCCGGATATCCGGAGATCGAAGCGACGAACTGGAGCGGCCTCGTCGTGCCGGGCGCGACGCCGCCGGCGGCGATCTCGCGTCTGAACGTCGAGCTGGTGCGCGCCCTGCGCGACGCGGAGACACGGGAAAAACTCAAGACCTACGGAATGTCCCCTGCCCCGGGCACACCGGAGCAGTTTGCTGCGCTCCTTCAGTCCGAATCGGCGCGCTATGCGAAAGTCGTGCGCGAAGCAGGAATCAAGGGCGATTAGCCCGGCGCCTCACTTGGGCGCCATGCGGATGGCGCCGTCCAGCCTGATCGTCTCCCCGTTCAGCATCTCGTTCTCGACGATGTGCCGGACGAGCTGGGCGTAGTCCGCCGGCTTTCCCAGACGCGGTGGAAACGGCACCTGCTTCGCGAGAGCCTCCTGCACGTCCTTCGGCATGCCGAGCAGCATCGGCGTCTCGAAGATCCCCGGAGCGATGGTGCAGACGCGGATCCCGTCGCGCGAGAGGTCGCGGGCGACAGGAAGGGTCATGCCGACCACGCCGCCTTTCGAAGCCGAATAGGCGGCCTGCCCGATCTGCCCGTCGTAGGCGGCGACCGACGCCGTGTTCACGATCACGCCGCGCTCGCCGGCCGCGTTCGGCTGTCCCTTCGCCATCGCGACCGCCGCGAGCCGGATCATGTTGAAGGTGCCGATGAGATTGATGTTGATCACGCGCGAGAACGACGCGAGCCCGTGCGGCCCGTCCTTCTTCACCGTGCGCTCCGCGATGGCGATGCCGGCGCAGTTCACCAGGCCCTGGAGCGCCGCGAAATTCTTCAGCGCCGCGTCCACCGCCGCCTGGCCGTCCGCCTCGCTCGTCACGTCGCATTTGACGAAGCGCGCCTTCTGGCCGAGCTGCTTCGCGAGCGCCTCACCCTTGCCGGCCTGAAGGTCGGCGATGACGACGTTCGCGCCGGCTTCGGCGAGCATCTTGACGGTTCCTTCGCCGAGTCCCGAGGCGCCGCCGCTGACGATGAACGTGCTGCCTTTGAGCTGCATGGGATCTCCCTAAGTCTTCTTCGCGTCCTTCTTCTTCTCCGGCATCAAACCCGCGCGGTCGCGCAGCAGCGGAGCCAATCCGTTCCTCGCAACGAGATACGTCCAGCGCTCCAGCTTTTTCTCGCTCTCGACGCGCTCGACGAGCTTCTTGCGTCGTTCCTCGAACTCCTTGTCGTTCTTCGCCTTGTCTTCCGCTTTCTCGCCCTTCGCGGGCGTGCGCGTCTTGCGGGGCTCGCCGGCCACCGCCACCTTGACGTAGTAATTGTCCCCTGCCTGCTTGCCGACTCTCAGCGTGTAACTCAAGCCGTCGAAGGTATCGGCCTTGATGACGATCGCATGATCAAGCCCGGAGTCGGCCTTGGCGGGGTCGGCGACCACATCGACGAGATTCACCCAGCCGAGCGAGCTCGCAAGGTCGGTCGCCTTCTGCAGATCGGGCCGTTCCTTCGATCCGGCGAACTTCCAGTCGGCGGACTCGGTCTCGCGCGTCACGCTCCAGCGCTGTCTTCCGTCCTTCGACGACGAAATCGACTTCGCCCCGTCGGCCCGAAGAAGATCCTTGACGAGCCATTGATCGGGCCTGGATCGGACTTCGGTGAGGGGCTCCCCGACCGCGAGCAGCGTGCCGACTTCGGCGCCTGCCGTGAGGTAGCGGCCCGTCGCCTCGGTCTCGCCCCGCGAAAGCGAAGCCACCGGCGGGCTCTTCACGATTTTCTTTCCGAGAAGGACGAGCCCGAGCGAGCCGCCCTTGGCATCCTTCAGCTCAATCAGCGTCCCCGCACCCGCCTTGTCCTTCGGCTCGAGGAGCTCCAGGCGCGCGCGCTGGCTCTCGGGCAGGGGCCCGCTCTGCACGATCTTCAGCTCGGCGAGCTTCACGAGAAGCGCCGCGATGCGATCGGTCTCGGCCGCGAAGCCGGCGCGCTCGCGCACGCTCCAGCCGGTCTCGCCGCGCACCAGGTGCAGGTCGCCGGCAGGGTCCAGAATCGCGATCTCCGCGACCTCGCTCAAGCGCAAGTCTGCGATCACCTTCTGCCCGGCGCGCGAATCCGCCGCCGTCCAGGCCGAGCGGTCGGACAGGACGACGGCCGCGCCGGCTGCGGCGAGGATCGCGAGCACCGCGAGCGCGATGAAGAATTGCCTGCGGTTCATATTGCTGGCGTCCTGCGGCGGCGCAGGATCGCGAGGCCGACGCCGGCGATCGCAACTAGCACGGGCATCAGAGCGATGTTCGACACTTTGGTCCAGAACTGAAGTGCTTCGCTGTCGGCGCGCAGCTCGCGGCGCACCTCTTTCAGCGCCAGGCGCGCCTCCGCGGCTTTCCTGCGGAAGTTCTCGAGCTCGGTCTGCTGCTCAGCCGAGAGAATCGCCCCCGCGCCCTGCCCCCTGCCCTTTTGCAGCGCGTTCAGCTTTTCCTGCGTCTGCCCGAGGTTGTCCTCCAGTTCCTTGATCTTGCCGAGGTAGGCCTGCTGCGCCTTCGCCTCCATGTCGCGGATCACGGTGAACGGCCGCGCGGCGCTCGCGCGGCCGCGCAGCTTGATGAGGGCGGGGTCGCCTGCGAAATGGTCCACCAGCGCCTGCGCAAAGGCGATGTTGCCGTTGCGCGGGATCACGATCCGCTGCCCGAAGATCTCCTGGATCTGCACCGCCGCGCCGTCGTTGATGAAATCGCTGTCCCCGACGAGCACGACGGCGTTCTCGCCGGCCGATTCCTTGAGCTGCGCGGGTTCCGGTTTTGCGCCCGGCGCCTTCGCCGCCTTCTTCCCGCCTTCGTCTTCGGCCTTCGGCCGCCCCTCGGGAAACGCGGTCTTGAACTTTCCCGTCAGCCGGATGGCCAGCGGATATTCGATGCCCGAAGGCTTGAACGCCCGGACGGCCGCCTCGCCCTGCGCCGTCGCCGCGAACGAATCGACGAGCTGGGAATACGCGGAGCTCTTCATGAGGACCGCCTCGCTCAGTCCCTCGACGGGCTTGCCAGTAAATGCCCCGGCAAAAGGCATCAGCAGCGACCCCAGCCGCGCCGTCGCGACGTCGTGCGGATCGAAAGCATTGTCGTTGAGCGAGAGCAGCGTCGGCAGCGTGCGCGCTCCCGCGCCCGTAAGGTAACGCATGTCGAGCACGACCTTCCCCGAGTCGAAGCCCAGGCCCCAGGCCTTGAGCAGCTTGTCGAGCGATGATGGCGTGCCCCCGCCGCCCATGCCTCCCATCTGGCCCAGCTGGTCGAAGTAGGCGCTGGGGTCGAGGAAGGCGATGAGCTTTCCGCCGCGCAACACGAACTGGTCGAGCGCGTACTGGGCCCGCTCGCCGATGCCGCGTGGATGGATCACCACCAGCACTTTGATGTCGTCGTCGATCTTTTCAGGGTCCAGACCGACGCGCTTCACCGTGTAGTCCCGCCGGAGCTCGCTGATGAACACCTGGGGCTCCATCGGCTGGCCTCCGGTCATGGGACTGGGCGGCATGCCGAACACCGGCAGCGCACTCATTACACCGATTACCGGCTTTGCGGTCGCGGCCGCGCGCGCAATCGCGCGCACCAGATCGTATTCGAGCAGCGGCTCGCGATCGGGCACAAGCGCCGGCAGAGCGACCTTCTGATCCACGTAGCTGATCGAGGCGCCGAGGTAGAACTTGTCGCCCGAGGGCGTGACTTGCGCCTCGACGCCTTCCAGGGTCGCCGAGTCTTCGGCGTCGGAATCCGGTTGGGGATCGAGCTTCTCGACCGTGACGTTGCCGCGGCCGGCCTGCCTGAATTCCGCGAGCAGATCCTCGACCCGGCGCCCATACGCCTTGATGGGCAGGGGGATGTCGCTCTGGCTGAAATACAAGCGGATCTTGACCGGGGACTCGAGCTTGCCGAGAACCGCACGCGTGCCCTCGGAGAGCGTGTAGAGCTTGCCCTGCGTCAAATCGATTCGCCACCGCGCCGCGCCCAGCACCAGATTGAGCAGGGCGAGGATGATCAACGCGGCGACGAGGCCGCCGGCCGAATACAGCAGACTCTCGGTCTTCTTGTGCATAACCTTTCAACCCCTGCGGTGGTTGCGGATGACGACCCCGGTCGCGAACAGCGCGTAGGCCATCACCGAGAGGAAATACAGCAGGTCGCGCGAGTCGAGCACGCCTTTCTGGAAGCCGTCGTAATGGGTGAGGACCGAGAACTTCGAAACCGCTTCCACCAGCCAGGGGCTCGCCCAGCGCGCGAGCAGATCGGTCAGCGGCGAAAATCCGACCAAGATCAGGGCTAGGCACAGGACCACCGCGAGGATGAAGGCGATGACCTGATTGCGGGTGAGAGCCGAGGTGAGGCAGCTGATCGCGAGGTAGGCCCCGGCGAGGAGCGCCGCTCCGACGTAACCGCTTGCGATCACACCGTTGTCGGGATCGCCCAGCCAGTTGACGGTCACGACGATCGGGAAGGAGAGCGCCAGCGCGACGATGAGGAACAGCCACGAGGCGAGAAATTTTCCGACGATCGCCTGCCACGCGGCCACCGGCATCGTCAGCAAGAGCTCGATCGTTCCGAGTCGCCGCTCCTCGGACCACAGGCGCATCCCCGCGGCGGGCACCAGAAAAAGGAACAGCCACGGCAGCCAGTTGAAGAACGCCGCGAGCGAGGCCTCGCCCCGCTCGAAGAAGCCGCCGAACGTGAAAGTAAAGAATCCGGAAAGCAAGAGAAAGATCACGAGGAACACGTAGGCGACCGGAGATTCGAAGTACGCCGCGAGCTCGCGCTTCGCGATTGCGCTGATTGCCGCCCAGCTCCCTTTCATGCCGCGGCGCAGGGAAGGCTTTGCCGTCACCGGCCGTTCGTCCTCGCTCATGCCGTTCCCTCTGCAACCGTATCCGAGCGCGTGATCGACCGGAAGAAATCGTCCAGCTTTCCAGTGGCGGCTCGCGCCTTCAGCTCGCCGGGCGTGCCGTTGGCGACGATGCGGCCGCGGTCGATGATGATCGCGCGCGTGCAGGCTGCCTCGACCTCCTCGAGGATGTGCGTCGAGAAAATGATCGCCTTGCTCTCGCCCATGCGGCGTATGAGCGCGCGCACCTCGTGCTTCTGGTTCGGATCGAGTCCGTCGGTGGGCTCATCGAGGATCAGCACCCCGGGATCGTGGATCAGGGCCTGCGCGAGGCAGGTGCGGTGGCGGAAGCCCTTCGAAAGCGTATCGATCGTCTGCCCGAGCACGTTCTCCAGATGGCAGAGCTCGACAACGCGGCGCATCGCGCTGCGCCGTCCCTCGCCCCGCAGACCGCGCATCTCGGCGGCGAACCTGAGGAACGACAGCACGGACATTTCGGTATAGGAAGGCGCCGCCTCCGGAAGATAGCCGATCCTGCGCTTCACCTCGATCGGATTTTCCTGCACGTCGAGCCCGCACACCGAGACCGCGCCAGCGCTCGGGGGAATGAAGCCGGTGATCATGCGCATCGTGGTCGACTTGCCCGCTCCGTTGGGCCCGAGGAATCCCAGCACCTCGCCCCTGCCGACCTCGAAGGAGACGCCGTCGACTGCGCGCTTCGACCCGAAGGACTTGCTGAGATTTTCCACTTTGATCATGACGCCCCTCGAAAAACACATACACAGACCGGCGCGGCTTGGCCGAAGTTCCAGGCCGCGGCCGACGGAACCGGATTCTAGCGCAACCTCGATCCGGATATAAGCAAATGACCAATGACCATCAGCCTGCGCTTTCAAACAGCGGGATGAAAGCCGTATAATTTTGGATTTTCGAGGCTCGCCCTCGGGTGCGCCGCCAGACTCAAGGATCGCTCGATGACCCACGTCGTCACGGAAAGCTGCATCAAGTGCAAATACACCGACTGCGTCGACGTCTGTCCCGTGGATTGCTTCCACGAGGGGCCGAACATGCTTGTGATCGATCCGGACGAGTGCATCGATTGCGCCGTGTGCATCCCTGAATGCCCGGTAAACGCGATCGTTCCCGAGGAGGACCTGTCCGAGGAGCAGAAGAAATTCACCCCCCTGAACGCCGAGCTCGCCAAGATCTGGCCGGTCATCACCGATGCCAAGCCGGGCCCGGCCGACGCCGACCAGTGGAAGGACGTGAAGGACAAGCTGAAGCTCCTGGAGCGCTAGGCACGGGATGCTGAAGCTTGCTTACGGCCTGTCCTTCGCGGAGCTCTATGAGCGCGACGGCCTTGTCAGGCTCGATGCCGCATTCCTGGACCATCTCGGCGCCGCGGAATCCGCGCTGAGACCGCAGCTGGAAGCCGCGCGCGCGGCTCCCAGTCTCGATTCGAAAGCCGAATCGGCACTGATCCTCGAGATCGCGCCGCATCTGGACGATTTTCTCGCCGAGCTGTTCGGCATCAAGACGGAGTTCCGCGCGCTGGCGGCGCGCCACAACGAGCTCGCCCCGCTCTACCACGTCAAGCGCCAGTTCGTGCAGCGCCGCGCCGCGAACAAGGTAAAGCCCGAGGAGGCGGCCAAGCTCGACGGAGCCGCGCTCGAGGCCGAGCTGGAAAAGAATCACCTGGACGGGCGCTTCGATGAGCTGACGTTCGCGAAAAAAGTCACGCATTGGCTCGCCGATGAGGCCGGGCACGCCGCGCAGCTCGATACCGCGATGAAATTCGCCGCCTGGGCGTTGCACACGCCGGGGGGCCGCGCGCGCGTGCACGCAGGGGTCCTCTTCAAGACGCCGTCGAAGACCGATCCGCACAAGCTCCTCGTGCACGCACAGAAGAGCGACCGGGATGGCGTCGTCACCTACACGATCCGCCCCGAGCACATCCGCAGGCGCAAGGGCTTCGCCCTCACCGATCCGGGCACCGACCTCGTTGGCGCGCTCGACCAGGCGAACTACTGCATCTGGTGCCACACGCAGGGCAAGGATTCCTGCTCGAAGGGCCTGCGCGAAAAGCCCGCGCCCGGAAGCGGACCGACACCCTCGGCAGAGGCGCCGATCGCCTTCAAGAAGAGCGCGTTCGGCGTGACGCTCGCCGGCTGTCCGCTCGAAGAAAAGATCTCCGAGTTCCACACGCTCAAGGCGCAGGGCTATGCGCTCTCGGCGCTCGCCGTGATCGTGATCGACAATCCCATGGTGGCTGCGACCGGGCACCGCATCTGCAACGACTGCATGAAAGCCTGCATCTACCAGAAGCAGGAGCCGGTGAACATACCGCAGATCGAGACGCGCACCCTGAAAGACGTCCTCGAGCTGCCCTGGGGCTTCGAGATCTACTCGCTGCTCACGCGCTGGAACCCGCTCAATTTCCGCCGACCGCTGCCTTTGCCCGAAACCGGCTACAAGGTGCTCATCGCCGGCATGGGGCCGGCGGGCTTCACCCTCGCCCATTACCTCATGACCGAAGGTCACGCCGTCGCCGGCATCGACGGCCTGAAGATCGAGCCGCTGCCGGCCCGATTCTCCGGAATCGATGCCGACGGGAACCGCGTGCCCGCCGAGCCGATCCGGGACGTGCGAACGCTGTATGAGGGCCTCGACGACCGCGTGATGGCGGGATTCGGGGGCGTCGCCGAATACGGCATCACCGTGCGCTGGGACAAGAATTTCCTCAAGCTCGTGCGCCTCCTGCTCGAACGGCGCGCACAGTTCGCGATGTACGGAGGCGTGCGTTTCGGTGGCACGGTCACCGTCGAGGACGCGCTGGAGCTAGGCTTCGACCACGTCGCGCTTTGCATGGGCGCAGGCAAGCCCACGGTGCTCGACATTCCGAACGGGCTCGCGCGCGGCGTGCGCGCGGCCTCCGACTTCCTGATGGCGCTTCAGCTCACCGGCGCGGCCAAGGCGGACTCCATCGCCAACATGCAGCTGCGCCTGCCCGTGGGGGTGATCGGCGGCGGGCTGACCGCGATCGACACCGCGACCGAATCGCTCGCCTACTATCCGGTACAAGTGGAGAAGTTCCTGATGCGCTACGAGACCCTCGTCGCGGAGACGGGCGAGGATGCGGTCCGCCAGAAGTGGGATGACCAGGAGCGCGAGATCGCCGAGGAGTTCCTCGCGCATGCGCGCGCGATCCGCGAGGAACGGGCCCTCGCCGCGCGCGAAAGCCGCGCGGCGCGCGTCGTCGAGCTCCTCCGGCACTGGGGCGGCGTCACCATCGCCTACCGACGTCGGCTGATCGACAGCCCTTCCTACACGCTCAATCACGAGGAAGTCGAGAAAGCGCTCGAGGAAGGGATCGCTTTCTGCGAAAGCCTGTCTCCGGTGGCGGTGGACGTGGACAACTACGGCGCAGCACGCGGCATCCGCTTCGCCCGGGAAAGCGGCCTCGGCGGCGAATCCGCGGAGCACTGGCTGCCGGCGCACACCGTGTTCGTCGCCGCCGGGACCCAGCCCAACACGGTGCTCGCGCGCGAGGACGCGGCGCACTTCCAGCTCGACGGAAGATATTTCCAGGCCTGCGACGAGGACGGGCGGCCTGCGAAGCCGCAGCGCGCGATCTCCAAGCCCGAGCGCGCCGACGTGCTGCTCTCGCGCTTTCCCGACGGACGCTTCATAAGCTTCTTCGGCGATCTGCATCCCTCTTACTTCGGCAACGTCGTCAAGGCGCTCGGTTCGGCGCGCCAGGGCTACCCGGTCGTGTCGCGCGCTCTGGCCAAGGCGCCTCCGCAGTCGCCGGGCGCGCCGGCCTCGTTCTTCGCTTCGCTCGGCGGCCAGCTGCTCGCCACCGTGCACAAGGTCGCGCGGCTCACACCCACCATCGTCGAGGTGGTGGTGAAGGCTCCGCTCGCCGCGCGCAAATTCCAACCCGGCCAGTTCTACCGGCTGCAGAATTTCGAGACCCTCTCGCCTGTGGTGACAAACGCCGGCACGACGACCCGCCTTCAGATGGAAGGGCTCGCGATGACCGGCGCCTGGGTGGACCGGGACCGCGGCCTCGTCTCGACCATCGTGCTCGAGATGGGCGGTTCGTCGGACCTGTGCGCGATGCTCCAACCCGGGGAGCCGGTGATCCTCATGGGTCCCACGGGCAACCCGACGCACATCGCGGCGAATGAAACGGTGATCCTCGTGGGCGGGGGCCTGGGCAACGCGGTATTGTTTTCTATTGGTGCGGCGTTCCGGGCGCGGGGCTCGAAAGCGCTTTATTTTGCCGGCTACAGGAAAGCCATCGACCGCTACAAAGTCGCGGAGATTGAGAGCGCCGCTGACGTGGTCGTGTGGTGCTGCGATGAAGAGCCGGGATTCAAGCTGGAGAACGCGAAAGCGCGTCCGCAAGACAGGAGCTTCGTCGGAAATATCGTCCAAGCGATGGACGCCTATGCCCAGGGGAGGCTCGGGCCCCCCTTGATCCGCATGGAGGACGCCGACCGGCTCATCGCCATCGGCTCCGATCGCATGATGGCGGCGGTCGCGCGCGCGCGGCACGACGTCCTCAGGGACTATCTCAGACCCGATCACGTCGCGCTCGGCTCGATCAACTCGCCGATGCAGTGCATGCTCAAGGAAATCTGCGCCCAGTGCCTGCAGCCGCACCGCGATCCCCGTACCGGAAAGAGGAGTTACGTGTTTTCCTGCTTCAACCAGGATCAGGCGCTCGACACCGTGGATTTCGGCGCGCTCTCGGAGCGCCTCAGACAGAACTCGCTGCAGGAAAAGATCACCGCGCAGTGGATACGACACTGCATGCCGGAGCTGCGCAAGCAGCGGACCTTGGTCTGACCTAGACGATTCCCGCGGGCCCGCGGGAGCGGGAATTCAGTGCCAGTCCTTGTGAGGCGGGATCGGCAACGGCATCACGGCAATTCCCTCTTCCAGGAGCTCTCGCGTCTCCTCGCCGGTCGCCACGCCGCGGATGTTTCGCTGCGGGACTTCCTTGTGATGGATACGCCGCGCCTCGGCGGGAAAATTCTCTCCCACGTTCTCGGTGTTGAGCAGGATGTAGTCGATGACTTCGTGCAGGTTGCGCGGCCGCGCAGCCGGCGCGACAGGCGGCTTCGCGTTCTCCCGCGGCGGCTCGGCATCCGGCCTGCCTATTTTAGCCGTGAGCAGCTTCTCGATGCTGGAATCGCTGCAGACCGGGCACGACAGCAGGCCGCGGGCTTTCTGGCCCTCGAAGTCGTCCGCCGAAACGAACCAGCCCTCGAACCGGTGGCGATCCGCACAAATGAGCTCAAATACGATCACGTTCGCGTTCCTCGGCAAATATTCTACCGCGCCCCGCCTATATCGGTACGCCAATGCGTTGTTTCAAGGACTGAACCAGGTGCGATAGGCCCATATTGCGCACAGCACCGCCGCGGCGATCCAGACCGCGACGATGACGAGGGCGGCGGCGCGGCTCGCCGGACGAGCGCTCCCCATCCGCTCCTGCGCCCGCGCCCTGCATTCCTCGAGAATCGGACCCGGGATCATCCTGATAGCAAGGACGATCCCGAGCGGGATCAGCACGAGATCGTCCAGATACCCCAGGACCGGGACGAAGTCGGGGATGAGGTCGATGGGGCTCAGCGCGTACGCTACGATGCCCGCGACCAGAAGCTTCGCGTACCAGGGTGTACCGGGGTGGCGCGCGGCGAACCAGAGGGCGAGAGTCTCGCTCTTGAGGTGTCGCGCGCGTTGCTTGAGGCTGGAGAGCAGCGCCATTGCAGCGCCATCGCCGTCGGAACTAGGCGTCGCCGCGTTCCCGGGTCGGGTCGACCGGCGCCGGCACCTTCTCGAGCGACATCAGGATTCCGAACAGGACTGCGACCAGGGCGATGATCAGCCAGAGAAGAGCTTCGGCCAGGCTGCCGCGGGCCGAATATTCCGCGCGCGCGTGGTAGGCCACCACGTGCTCGCGCCGTACCAGATCTTCCTGGGTCGGGGCGAGGATCCTGGTCTCACCACGGCGATCCACGTAGCTTGCCAGCGTCCCGGACTCCATGAACGTCCGGCGCGCTCGCGCGACGCTCAGGACCTCCTTTTTCTCCGGCGAAAGCCTGCTCCAATTCGCGGGCAGGGGAGCAGCCGCGGTCTTTCGCTGATTCGTGCTCACCGTGGCCTTCAGGTCGGAATATTTCCAGTACGCGAAGCCGCCGTACAGGGCACAGATGCCGGCCGCGAGAACCGTCATCAGCACCGCCTTCCGATGCACGCCGTAAGCGCAAAGCCGCCGCGTGCCGTCGAACAGGCAAAGAAACGCGGTCGCCCCTCCGACCACGTTGAAGACGAAGTCGACCCAACTCTCGATCATGGCGAGTGCTGACCTCCCGCAGGCGAATCGTCACTCGAAACGTCACTCAGCGTCACTGAGAATTGAGAGAAATGTTGCGAAATTGCACACTGAGCCTCGAGTCCATGTTACTCCGATGGTGCCCGGGGCAGGGGTCGAACCTGCACGACGGAATTACCCGTCGAGGGATTTTAAGTCCCTTGTGTCTACCAGTTTCACCACCCGGGCCGTAGGCGGGGATTGTGTCAGAAAGAAACTGGAAGCGGGTGCCTGTACTCCGTGGAGGCGGGGGTCGGAATCGAACCGGCGTCCACGGCTTTGCAGGCCGCTGCATGACCACTCTGCCACCCCGCCGCGTGCTTGAGACCGGGAACAGCGAAGGACTTCGAAAACGGACTGTTCCTTCAGGATTCTGGAGCGGGAGACGAGTCTCGAACTCGCGACCTCAACCTTGGCAAGGTTACGCTCTACCAACTGAGCTACTCCCGCGGGCAAGGCGGAATCTTACGGGCCGCTCCCTCTGCGGTCAAGCCGGCGACGGTCCCCTACGGCACGGGGCGCAAGGGCGAGTTTCAGATAGTAGAACATCGACACCAGTGTCAGCATCGCGGCGATGTAGATGAGCCAGGTGCCGACGCGCTGCGGACTGAGCACGCCGATCCGCTCGTGATAGAGCAAAAGCGGCACGGCGATCATCTGCGAGATCGTTTTTATTTTTCCGAGGAAATTCACCGCAACGCTTTTCGACTGGCCGATTTTCGCCATCCATTCGCGCATCGCCGAAACGGCGATCTCCCGGCCGATGATGACCACGGCGATGATCGCGTCCACGCGCTGAAGCCAGACCAGCACGATCAGCGCCGCGGCGATCATCAGCTTGTCGGCGACCGGGTCGAGGAACGCGCCGAACGCCGACGTCTGGTTCAAGCGCCTCGCGAGATAGCCATCGAGCCAGTCTGTGATCGCGGCCGCGATGAATAACGAGGTCGCAAGCAAGTTTTGGTGCCAGCTCGAGAGCCACACTTCGGGGACATAGAAGACCCCGATCACCAGCGGGATCGTCAGGATGCGGAGCCAGGTGAGAAGGATCGGGACGTTAAGCGGCATGGAGCTCCTGGTAGATTTTTTCCGCGAGCTTGCGACTGATCCCCTCGACCTGCGTCAGGTCCTCGACGCTTGCGCCCATGACGCCCTTCAGCCCGCCGAACCGCGTCAGCAGCTGCTTGCGGCGTTTGGCGCCGATCCCGGCGATGCCCTCCAGCGTCGAAGTGATGCGCCGCTTGGAGCGTCGCGCTCGGTGCCCGGCAATGGCGAACCGGTGCGCTTCGTCGCGAATCCTCTGGATAAGGTGCAATCCGGGGTGGTCGGGGGCAAGCGTCACCACGCGCTCGCCGGCCCACAGCTCCTCGAGCCCCGGCTTCCTCTCCGGGCCCTTGGCGATGCCCACGAGCGCAATGTCGGATAGACCGGCGTCCGCGAGCGCTTCTCTCGCCGCGCTCACCTGTCCCCTGCCGCCGTCGATGAAAATCAGGTCCGGCGCGACGCCCTCCCCGCCGGCTATCCTTCCGTAGCGGCGCGAAAGCGCCTGCGCCATAGCGCCGTAATCGTCGCCCGGCTGCACACCTTCGATGTTGTAGCGACGGTATTCGCCACGGCACATGTCCATGCGATCGTACACCACGCAGGCCGCCACGGTGGCCTCGCCCATCGTATGGCTTACGTCGAAGCATTCGATGCGCTGAACGGTGTCGGGCAAGCCCAGCGCCTCGCGCAGCGCCGCGAGCCGCGTTTCCTGAGTGCTGTGCTCGGTGAGCTTCGACTTCAAGGCCTGAAGCGCGTTTTGCCGGGCCATCTCAAGCCAGGCGCGGCGCTCGGCCGTGGGGCGCGTATGAATGCGCACGCTGCGTTTCGCGTGCTCGGTGAGCGTTGCCTCGAGCTCTTGGACGTCCAAGTCTTCGCCGACGACCAGTGCGGCCGGTATCGGCCGCTCCAGGTAGTGCTGCGCGATGAACGCCGCGAGCACTTCCTTCGCGTCACGCTCCTCCGCGTTCTGCGGAAAGAGGCTGCGGTCCCCGAGCTGCCTGCCGCCGCGCACCATCATCAGGTTGACGCAGGCGAAGCCCTGCTCGACGGCGACCGCGATGATATCCACATCGACGTCCGCGCCGGTGTCGGCGTACTGGCGCTGGCTGACCTTGACGAGAGATTGGATCTGGTCGCGGTAAATCGCCGCCTCCTCGTAGTGCCGCGCGTCAGACGCCTGCTGCATGCGAACTTCGAGCCGTTTGAGCGCGGTGTCGCTGCGGCCCTCGAGGTAGAGCTGCGCGCTCTTGACGTCTTCCGCGTAAGCCGCGGCGGCGATGTGTCCCACGCAAGGCGCAGTGCAGCGCCTGATCTGGTAGAGAAGGCAGGGCCGCGAGCGGTTCTGGAAGACCGAGTCCTCGCAGGTGCGCAGCCGAAACACCCTCTGCAGGAGCTGGATGCTTTCGCGCACCGCGCCCGCGTGCGGAAACGGGCCGAAGTAATGGTGCGCCTTGTCCATCGCCCCGCGGTGGAAACCGAGACGCGGGAATTCCCCGCCGCTCACCATCAGGTAGGGATAGGACTTGTCGTCGCGAAACAGAATGTTGTAGCGGGGGCTGAGCGACTTGATGAGGTTGTTTTCGAGGATCAGCGCCTCGGCTTCGGAGCGAGTAACCGTGATCTCGACCGCCGCGACTTGCGTCAACATCATAGCGGTGCGCGGGCCGTGCTGCGTTTTCTGAAAATAAGACGAGACGCGCTTTTTCAGGTCGCCCGCCTTGCCGACATAGAGCGCCTCCCCTTCCGCACCGATCATGCGGTACACGCCCGGCAAGCCCGGCAAAGTGGCGAGCAGGGCATGCGCGTCGAAGGCCTCCGTGACCGGAGCGCTCCGGTTCTCTTCGGCTCGGAGCGCTTTGCTTGGGGAAGTCATCGGGCGCCGCGGAGGAAAGTCGCGATATCGCGAACCACCGCTTCGAACATCGCAGCAGTGAGCCGCTTCGTCTGCGTATTATAGCGGCTGCAGTGGTAGCTATCGAAGAGCCGCACTGCGGCCGAAGCGGCAGGCAGCTCGTGAACGGCGCGGTGCGCGAAACGATGCCGCGCCGGGGCAAGCCCGAAAGCCATCAACACCGCCCGGTGGGCGATTGCGCCGAGCGCGAGGATCGCCCGCGGGCGCGCGGCTGCGATCTCCTCGACAAGGTACCGATTGCAGCGCCTTACTTCGCCGAACTGCGGCTTGTTCTGCGGGGGAAGGCACTTCACCGCGTTCGTCACGCGGCAGTCGATGAGCGCGAGGCCGTCCCGCGGATCGGGCGAGCCCTCGTGGCTCGCGAAGCCGTACCGGTGCAAGGCCCCGTACAGCAGGATTCCGGCATGGTCCCCGGTGAAAGGCCGCCCGGTGCGGTTCGCCCCGTGGAATCCCGGAGCGAGACCCACCACGAGCAAGGCCGCGCGTTTCGGACCGAAGGGCGAGACCGGGCAGGCGTGGTAGTTGGGATGTTCCTGCCTGACCCGATCGAGGTATCGCGCGAGCCGCGGGCAGTCGCGGCAAGCTGGATCGTATCCCGGTTGCGATTTCGACTTCGTCACCGGAGTGTTATAGAATGCCGCGCCCTGCTTCCAACGCGTCCTAGCCATGGCCAAAGTTCTCGCCACCGAAATCCGCATCGGTCATCTGCTCGAATGGGAAAAACGGATCTGGCGCGTGATCAAATGCTACCACGTGCACGTCGGCGGGCGCGGCGGGGCCTTCATGCAGGTCGAGATGAAGGACATCGAGAGCGGCACCAAGACCAACCAGCGGATCCGCACCGAGGACAAGGTCGAACGCGCTTTCGTCGATCCGCGCGAGATGCAGTACCTCTACAACGACGGCACCGGCTATGTTTTCATGGACAAGGAGAATTACGAGCAGCTGACCTTGTCGGATGAAATGCTCGAGGGACAGACCGGCTACCTGCTGCCCAACACCGACGTGCAGGTGGTGTTCTACAACGATAAGCCGATTGGAGTCGAGCTGCCGCCATCGGTCGTGCTTACGGTGACCGAGACCGATCCCAACATCAGGAACGCGACCGTCACGACCTCGTTCAAGCCCGCGAAGACCGAGACCGGCCTCATCGTTCAGGTGCCTCCCTTCGTCAACTCCGGCGAGAAAATCAAGGTCAACACCAACGACGGGGCGTATATCGAGCGCGTGTAGCGCTGTGACCCGACGACGGTCGGCGGGCGTTCATTTCATGGAGTGCAGGCCGAACATGTTTCCTTCGGTGTCGATGGCGAGGGAGATGAATCCGTACTGGCCGATGGAAAACTTGTTCTTGTGGATGCGTCCTCCCGATTTCGTGACGCGGCCTTCCTCGACCGAGCAGTCCTCGCAGCCGAAGTAAACCAGGGTGCTGTTGCCGCCGGTGGGAACGCCCTGCATCTTGACCAGGGCACCGCTCGCCCCCGACGCGTTCATCTCCATCGGAAACGCCCACATGTCCATCCCCGGGCTGTCGAGCTTTTCCAGCTTGCCCTGGAGTACGGATTCGTAGAATTTTTTTGCACGATCGAGGCTCTGCACATAGATTTCAAACCAGACAGCGGGATTGGGTTTCATCGGGACTCTCCTTCGCGGGAATGACGGCATTACACCACGTGATCTGGCGCCAGCTCGCACGGGTGCGCGCCGGTCTCGATCTGGATGGTCGAGTGGTGCACGTGGTAGCGCGCGCGCAGCTCCTTGCACGCTTCCGCCATGAACGCGTCGCCGGGGTGCCCGCCGGGAATGACCAGGTGCACGGTGAGCGCGGTCTCGGTGGTGCTCATCGCCCAGATGTGCAGGTCGTGCACCTCGGTTACCCCGGCCAGGCGGGACAGATAGGTGCGCACCACGCGCGGGTCGATGTGCTCGGGGACGGCGTTCAGCGCGAGCGCGATTGAATCGCGCAGCAGGCCCCAGGTGCTCCACACGATGGCGACCGCGATGAGCAGGCCAGTGAGCGGGTCGAGCCACAGCCAGCCGGTGAAGAAGATCCCGATCCCGGCGACGACGACCCCGAGCGAGACTGCCGCGTCGGCCGCAAGGTGCAGGAACGCGCCGCGCATGTTGACGTCGCGCCGCCGATCACGCGCGAACAGCATGGCGCTCGCTCCGTTGATCAGGATGCCGACGAGCGCCACCCAGATCACCGTGTCGCTGGCGACGGGCATCGGCGCGGCCAGGCGATTGATCGCCTCCCAGGCGATTCCGCCGGTCACCACGAGGAGGAGCGCCGCATTCAGCAGCGCGACGAGGATCGACGAGCTGCGCAGGCCGTAAGTGAAGCGCTCCGAGGGCCCGCGTTTCGCCAATGTGCTCGCGCCCCAAGCGAGCGTCAGTGCGAGCACATCGGAGAGATTGTGCCCGGCGTCGGCGAGCAGCGCCATGGAGTGCGCGAGCACGCCGTAGACCGCCTCGACCAGCACGAACGCGAGATTCAGCCCGATTCCCAGCGCGAAAGCCCGGCCGGCATTTCGCGGACCGCGGGCGCCGTGATCGTGGTCGTGGTCGTGTGTCATTGGGCGAGCGGAGCCGTTCAGGCAAGCGCCTCCCGGATCGTGGCAACTGCGGAAGCGTAGCGCGAATCGGTCGCGAGCGGTTTCAATACCCCCCGGCCGCGCATGCGCTCGGCGCGCACGCGATCGAGCGGACCGAGCTTCAGCCCGTCCAGCACGTCGGACACCGCCTGCGGCGCGTTGCACACCAGGATCATGTCGCATCCCGCCGCGAGCGCAGCTTCGGCGCGCTGCACCACGCCGCCCGCGACGCTCGCGCCTTCCATTGAAAGATCGTCGCTGAAGATCATGCCATCGAAGCCGAGCCTGCCCCGGAGCACCTCCTTCAGCCACACCGGAGAGAATCCGGCCGGTCGCCTGTCCACCTTCGGATAAATCACATGAGCCGGCATGATTCCGTCCAACCCGCCCTTGATCAACTCGCGGTAAGGCAGCAGGTCGGCGACCTCGATCTCCCCGAGCTCGCGCTCGTCCACCGGGACATCGACGTGCGAGTCCGCCTTCACGTAGCCGTGACCTGGAAAATGCTTGCCGACCGACGCTGCCCCGCCGCCGGTCAACCCGGCGACGAAGGCGCCCGCGAGCGCCGCGATCACCGCGGGCTCGTCGGAGAAAGCGCGATCTCCGATGATGCTGCTCGAGCCGAAGTCCACGTCGAGCACGGGGGCGAAGCTGAAATCGATCCCGTGTGTCCGCAGCTCCACCGCCACGACATAACCCGTCGATTCTGCGAGGATCCGGGCCTGAGCTGCGCCGGCGTCCCAGCGCTCCCCGAGCAGGCGCATCGGAGGGATACGGGTAAACCCCTCGTGAAAGCGCTGCACCCGCCCGCCCTCATGGTCCACTGAGATGAGCAGCTCAGGCCGACGCAGAGCGCGGATCTCGGTCGTGAGCGCGCGGAGCTGCCGCGGGGACTCGAAGTTGCGCGCGAACAGGATCACGCCGCCCGCGGAGGGATGACGCAGGATCTCCCTCTCCTCCGACGTAACCCTCTGCCCAACCACATCGAGTATCACCGGGCCGAGCGTCATCTTCTCCTCCGCGTCTTCGGGGCGGCTCCTTCGACCACGACGAATGCGCAGGCCATGCCGACTTCATCGGTGAGCGACACGTAGACGTTCTCGATCCCGCGCCGCTTCAGCAACACGGCGAGGGGTCCGGAGAACTTGAGCGAAGGCTTTCCCGAGCGCGCGTTCTCGACCCAGACGTTGTGCCAGTTTACGGGGAAGCGGATGCCGGTGCCGAGCGCCTTGGAAAACGCTTCTTTCGCGGCGAAGCGCTTGGCGAGATACGCAGCCCGCTTGCGGTGGCAGCGAAAGCGCTCGAGCTCCGAAGGCACCAGGATTCTTTCGGCGAAGCGCTCGCCGAAGCGCTCGAGTGCGCGCTCGATCCTGCCGACGTCGCAGAGATCGGTCCCGATTCCGAGGATCACGATGTCCTCCGCCCCTGGTCCGCACCGCCTCGACGAATCGCCTCGAGATACCGGCGCACCGCTTCGGCAAGACCCAGCTCCAGGGCGTCGGAGATCAACGCGTGCCCGATGGACACTTCCAGCACCCTCGGCACCGAGCGCAGGAAGGCGGGCAAATTACCGAGATTGAGATCGTGGCCTGCATTGACGCCCAGGCCCACGCGCTGCGCGGCGCGCGCCGCTTCCGCGTAGCGTGCGAGCACGGCTTCCTGTTCCGCGGTGCCGAATGCCCGCGCATAGGGCTCCGTATACAGCTCGATCCGGTCGGCGCCAAGGGCGGCCGCCGCCGTCATCGCTTCCGCGACCGGATCCATGAACAGGCTCACGCGCACGCCCAGCGCCTTCAGCTCCGCGATGACGGGCTCCAGTCGTGCGCCGTCCCCGCCAAGCTCCCAGCCGTGGTCGGAGGTGAAGGCTCCGGTCTCGTCGGGAACGAGCGTGCACTGCGCCGGGCGCACCTCACGGACGAATTCGAGCAGGCCGTGAAACGGATTGCCTTCGATATTGAATTCCCTGCCGAGCCGATCCTGCAGCACGGCGGCGAGCTCGCGCACGTCCTGCGCGCGCACGTGGCGCCCGTCGGGGCGCGGATGGACGGTGATTCCCTGAGCGCCTGCGCCCAGCGCAATGCGCGCCGCGTGGACGACGCTTGGGATGCCGATGGCGCGGGTGTTACGCAGCAGCGCAACCTTGTTGAGATTCACGCTCAAGACAGTCATGCGGATGGACGCCTCACAGCGCGAGCAGATCCCTGAAGATCTGGCGGCTCTTGAGCGGCTGATAGTCGAGTCGATGATTGATTAGCGTGCGCATCAGCGCCTTCGCCTGCTGCTGAGTCTGGGGATCGGCATAGTCGTCGCGCGCCATGTCGAGAAGCGTCCGGCCGGACACGCGGGGCTCCGGTCCCGCGTCCTTGACCTCGATCGGTCCGCGCTCGGGGTCGTACGCATAGCTCTTTGCCGGGTCGATCGCGCGACCGCTCGCGCTGTCGCGCTCGAGCGCCATCGCGTACCCGAGCTCCTTCAGCAGAGCTCTCTCGAAGGAACGCAACGCGAGGGCCGAGCTGCCGTGCGGCGCGAGTCGTCGGAGCGCATCCCAATATCGCGAAAACAAGGCGTCGTGGGGGTCTTCGCGGGGCAGCAGCCGCAGCAAGAGCTCGTTGAGGTAGAACCCGCACATGAGCGCTTCGCCGCGAAGCAGTGGTTGGCCGCCGACCCACTCGGCGCGTGCGAGCGTGCGCAGCTCGCCCCTGCCGAACCAGGAAAGGGCGAGCGGCTGAAAGGCGAGCAAGACCCCCCGCAGAGGCGAGCGCGGGCTGCGCGCTCCCCGCGCCACCATCGACACCCGCCCGAACGCGCGGGTAAAAACTTCGAGCAACAGGCTCGTCTCGCGATAAGGGTAACCGTGCAGTATGAAGGCCTCACGGCTTTCCTGTCTGGTGCGCTCAACCATAGCCCATGTGTCTCAGCGCCGCTTCGTCGTCGGTCCACCCGCTGCGGACCTTGACCCAGACTTGCAGATAAACCTTGCCGCCGAAAAGCTTCTCCATGTCGAGACGCGCGGCGGTGGCGATTCTCTTCAGCTTGTTCCCGCCCGATCCGATGATGATCGCCTTGTGTCCCTCTCTTCCCACCACGATAGCGGCGTGAATCCGCCGCATGCCGCGCTCGTCCTCGAATTTCTCGATCTCCACGCCGGTGCTGTAGGGAAGCTCCGCGCCCAGAAAGCGAAACAGCTTTTCGCGGAGGAACTCAGCGGCGAGAAACCGCTCGTTGCTATCGGTCAGGTCGTCCTCGGAGTGGACCGCGGGCTGCTCGGGCAGGTACCGCTCCAGCGCGCGCAGGAGCTCGTCGAGCCCCTTGCGGCTCTGGGCACTGACCGGCACGATTTCGTCGAACTTTGCCTCGCCCGCCGCCTTCTTCAGAAACGGCAGCAAATCGGCAGCTGCCGCCGTGTCGATCTTGTTCACGACGAGGAACAGCGGAACCCCCTCGCGGACCTGTTTCAGCAGCGTGCGATCCTCCGGCCCGAAGCGCTTCGCTTCGACGATCAGAGCCACCGCATCGACGGCGTCGAGCGCTCCGCGGATTGCGCGGTTCATCGCTCGGTTGAGGGCACCGCGGTGCCGGGTCTGGAACCCCGGTGTGTCGATGAGGACGAACTGCGCGGTCTCGGTCGTGAGCACCCCGCGAAGGGTTTGTCGCGTGGTCTGGGGCTTGTGAGAGGTGATGCTGAGTTTTTGGCCCAGCAATGCGTTCAGCAACGTGGACTTGCCGACGTTGGGGCGCCCGACCAGGGCGATTGCCCCACAGCGATACGGCTCCGCGGCCATTACGGTACCGCCGTTCGACGGCGGATCTGCTCGAATGCGCGCATGGCCGCTTGCTGCTCGGCGTTTCGCCGGCTGCTTCCGGTTCCAGTGGTCCGCACCGAGAGCTGGGGAATCAGGCACTCGACCTCGAAATGCTGGCTGTGAGCCGCCCCGCGGGTTGCGACCACGGAATACTGAGGCAGGGCGATCTTCCTGGCCTGAAGCATCTCCTGCAGAAGCGTTTTCGGGTCCTTACCGGGCACCTTGGGATCCAGCGAGGCAAGCAGCGGCTCATACAGGCGCCGAATGGTTTCGCGGGCCGCCGAAAAACCTCCGTCGGCAAAGATCGCGCCGATCAGAGCTTCGAACGCATCGGCCAGAATCGAGGGCCGCGCGAATCCGCCGCTCTTCAGCTCGCCTTCGCCCAGCAGCAGGTGATCGCCCATGCCGAGCGTCTGCGCCACCTGATACAAGGTCTCCTCGCGCACCAGCTGCGCGCGCAGCCGCGACAGGTCTCCCTCGGAAAGCTCGTCGAAGCGCTCGAACAGCTCGGCAGCGACGACGCAGTTGAGAATGCTGTCGCCCAGGAACTCCAGGCGCTCGTTGTGAAGCGCGCTGTGACTGCGGTGCGTGAGCGCCCGCGACAGGAGCTCGGGGCGAGAAAAACGGTATCCGACATGCTGCTGAAGACGCTCCCGGTCCACGGACCCTGTCGAACAGTGGGCCGAGCGTGCGGCGGAACCCGATCCCGGCGTGTCGTTAATTATTGCTGCTCGCGGCAAAATCGAACACGACGCTGACGTTGCCGAACAGCGAGACGCGCTTCGGATAGGAAAACGAGATCACAATATCGTTGCCTTCCTTGGTGACTTCGAGGTCCCTGCCCGCGATCACGTCGATGTCGTCGATCGCCGCGCGACGATCGAACGCCATGCGCACCTCCTGGACGGTTCCCTTGCTGTTGCTCTGCGCGATGCCGACGATCGCCTTCTTCACTTTGAAGTATTCGATGTACGCGGGGGCGATCTTCAGGCCGCCTATGGCGACCAAAACAATGACGATGCACACCACCACCATTCCGATCAGGGTAATGCCTCGCTGATTCTTCATGAATCCCCCTTCACTGAAATGTTCCGAAGCGCCGCGGTTCGCTGAAATTGAACCAGATGAAAAACGCCTTCCCGACGATATTCTCGTCCGGTACGAAACCCCACACTCTGCTGTCCGCCGAGTTGTCGCGGTTGTCGCCCATCATGAAATAGTGCCCGGGCGGCACGGTGCAGGTCACACCTTCGCTATTGTAGTTGCAATTTTCGCGAAACGGGAACGGGCGCGTGAAGGGGACCGCCGCAGGCGCATCGCCCTCGAGGAGGATGGCGTGCGGGACCCCGTTCACCGTCTCGACGAATTGCGCCGAGTAGTGGATCCGCTCGCGATTGAGATAGTCGGAGATCTGTTTGCGAGGCTGCGCGACGCCGTTGATGGATAGTTTCTTGTTCTCGTAGACGATCTTGTCGCCGGGAGCGCCGACCACGCGCTTGATGTAATCGAGCGACGGATCCTCCGGAAAGCGAAACACCATCACATCGCCGCGCTTGGGCTCGCCGACATTGACGATCTTCTTGTTGATGAGCGGAATGCGGATGCCGTAGGCGAACTTGTTCACCAGGATGAAATCCCCGACCACCAGCGTCGGAACCATCGAGCCCGAGGGAATCTTGAAAGGCTCGACGAGGAACGAGCGCAGCAGGAAAACGATGAGAATGACCGGGAAGAAGCTCTTCGGATATTCGATCCACCAGGGTTCCTTGTCGTCCTTGCGGCGCTGCTTGGAGAAATAGACTGCGTCGGCCAGCGCAAACGCCCCAGTAACGACCAGCAGGACAAAGAGTATCAGCGCGAAATTCATTTGCTCTCAACCTGCAGTATGGCGAGAAATGCCTCTTGGGGTATTTCCACCGTGCCCACCTGTTTCATGCGCTTTTTCCCCGCTTTCTGCTTTTCCAGCAATTTTCTCTTGCGGCTCACGTCGCCGCCGTAACACTTCGCCAGCACGTTCTTGCGCAGCGCCTTGACGGTCTCGCGCGCAATGATGTGAGAGCCGATCGCCGCCTGCACGGCCACGTCGAACATCTGCCGCGGGATCAGTTCGCGCATTCTCGAGACCAGATCGCGGCCGCGATAGGTCGCGTTTTCCCGGTGCACCATGAGCGACAAGGCATCGACGCGCTCTCCGTTGATCAGGATATCGAGCTTCACCATGTCGGCCGCTCGGTACTCCTTGAATTCGTAGTCGAGCGAGGCGTAACCGCGGCTCGCGGATTTGAGTTTGTCGAAAAAATCCATCACCACCTCGTTGAGCGGCATCTCGTAGGTCAGCATTACCTGGCGCCCGTGATATTGCATGTTCTTCTGCACTCCTCGCTTTTGCGTGCACAGGGTCATGATCGCTCCGACGTATTCCTGCGGCGCGAAAATGACCGTTTCGATGATCGGCTCGCGAATCGCATCGATTTTCGCGGGGTCCGGCATTTTCGCCGGGTTCTCGATGCGCGCGACCGTGCCGTCGCGCAGCTGAATCTCGTAGACAACTGTGGGAGCGGTGGTCACGAGCGCCATGTCGTACTCGCGCTCGAGGCGTTCCTGCACGATATCCATGTGCAGCAGGCCCAGGAACCCGCAGCGGAATCCGAAACCGAGCGCCTGGGAGGTTTCCGGCTCGTAGTGCAGCGACGCATCGTTGAGCTTCAGTTTCTCCAGCGCGTCGCGCAGCGCCTCGTACTCGCTCGCCTCGACCGGATAGAGCCCGGCGAACACCTGCGGTTTGATCTCCTTGAAGCCCGGCAGCGGCGCGGCCGCAGGACGATTCACGAGGGTAATGGTGTCGCCGACGCGCGCGTGCTGGAGTTCCCTCACTCCGGCCGTGACGAATCCCACCTCTCCGGCCGAAAGCTGCTCGCGGCCTTGCGACTTGGGCGTGAACACGCCGACCTGCTCGCACAGATGGACCGCTTGAGTGGACATCAGCAGCAGCTTGTCCTTCGGCCGGATGATTCCGTCCACCAGGCGCACCAGCATGATCACGCCGACGTAGTTGTCGAACCACGAATCGATGATCAATGCCTTCAGCGGCGCATCGAGATCCCCCTTCGGGGGCGGTATGCGGTTGATCACCGCTTCGAGAACTTCCTCCACCCCTTCGCCGGTCTTGGCGCTCACAAGCAAGGCATCGCTTGCCTTGATGCCGATGACGTCCTCGATTTCCTGGATAGCGCGCTCCGGGTTGGCCGAGGGCAGATCGATCTTGTTGAGCACCGGCACAACCTCGACGCCCTGTTCGATGGCGGTGTAGCAATTGGCGACGGTCTGCGCCTCCACGCCCTGGCTTGCGTCCACCACCAGAAGCGCCCCTTCGCACGCGGCAAGCGAGCGCGATACTTCGTAAGAGAAGTCGACGTGGCCCGGCGTATCGATGAGATTCAAGTTGTAGGTCTTTCCGTCGCGCGAAGTGTATTGCAGCGCTGCAGTCTGCGCCTTGATGGTGATGCCTCGCTCACGCTCCAAATCCATCGAATCGAGCACCTGCTCCGACATTTCGCGCTCCGACAATCCGCCGCAGCGCTGGATGAAACGGTCTGCGAGAGTCGACTTCCCGTGATCGATGTGGGCGATGATCGAAAAATTGCGGATGTGCTGCATCGGGACTGCGGCCTATAAAAAAAGGTGCCACCGAGCACCCTTTTCAATCACAAGGCTTTGAATTTTAGCGTATTTTGGCAGCGTATGCAGCAAACTTCGCGGGGTCGTAGTGGTGACGCAAAAGTTCCGTATCCCCATCCATCAGAACCGGTACATGTTCGCCGTAACGCGCCTTGAGCGCCGGATCGCCGTCGACATCGACGATTTCGACAGGAAAACCCCCTCCCATCTGCGCCAGCAGCGCGGCGAGCATCTCCTCGCAGAGCCGACAGTCGCGGCGGCTGTACAAGACATAGCGCGAGAGTCGATCGTGCGCCCTCGGCAGCGGCGAACCCGCGCTAACCGGGCGCACCTTCGCCCTTGACGGTTACGAACAGATTGCTCTCGCCGCGCCGTACGTGGAGCGTCAGAGTCGTGTTGCGCTCCAGCTGAGCGAGGAGCTTGTTGAACTGCTCCGTCGATCTCACTTCGGTGGTCTGGCCCTTGCTGGTCACCGCCGTGATCACGTCGCCCGCGCGCACATCTGCGCGGCGATTGTTGCGGACCTCCTCGACGATCACGCCGCCTGCCAGCTTCAGGTCGCGCTTTTGTTCCGCGGTAAGATCGACGACCGCGAAACCGAGGCGATTGGCCGCCTGCTCCGGCGGCTTCCCCCGCCGCTCGCTGCGGCTTGCGACTCGATCCTCGGGCAACTCCCCGACCGTGACGGTGAGCTCCCGCGTCATGCCCTTGCGCCACAGTTCGATGTTCGCCTTGATCCCGGGCTTGGTGCTGCCGACGATGCGCGGCAACTCGTTCGAGTTCGATACCGGCTTGCCGTCGAACTTGAGAATGATGTCGCCGGTTTCCACGCCAGCCCTTTCGGCGGGGCCGCCCTTCTCGACCGCATTGACGAGGGCCCCCGCCGGCCTGGAAAGACCGAACGATTCGGCGAGTTCTTTGGAGACTTCCTGGATCACGACACCGATTCGTCCGCGACTGACGCGGCCGAACTGACGCAGCTGGTTCTGCACCTCCATGGCGACGTCGATGGGAATGGCGAACGACAGCCCCATGAAACCGCCGGTGCGGCTGTAGATCTGCGAGTTGATTCCCACGACTTCGCCGCGCATGTTGAACAACGGCCCGCCCGAATTTCCAGGGTTGATCGCGACGTCGGTCTGAATGAAGGGAACGAAGTTCTCCTGCGGCAGGCTGCGGCCCTTGGCGCTGACGATGCCCGCGGTGACGGTGCTGTCGAAACCGAAGGGCGAGCCGATCGCGACGACCCATTCGCCAACCTTGAGCCGGTTCGGATCGCCCATCCGCACGGCCGGCAGCCCAGTCGCGTCGATCCTGATCAACGCGAGATCGGTGCGTCTGTCCGCTCCGATCACGCGAGCCTTGAATTCGCGCTTGTCGTTGAGGCGAACGGTGATCTCATCCGCGGCGTCGACGACGTGCGCGTTGGTGAGAACGTAGCCGTCGGCACTGATGATGAAGCCCGAGCCGAGCGAGCGGCTCTCGAAATCGCGCGGGCCTTGGCCGCCGGGCCCCGGCGGGCGCGGGATGAAGCGCCGGAAGAAATCGTAGAGCGGATCGTCTTCCTCGAGATTCGGAATTTGCGGCGACGCGCGGCGCTCGCGTACCTGAGTGGTGCTGATATTGACGACGGTGGGGCCTTGCCTCTCGGCGAGCTCGGTGAAATCGGGCAGCTCGCGTCCCTGCGCGACCAGCGCTGAGGGCAAGCCGAGCAGCAGACAGATAAACAGTACTCTCGCCATCAAAATGGTCCTCGGAATCGAGCCGGAAGAAAACCACGACGCAACCCCGGCTGCCGGGAGCCGGACTGATTCAAGGGAGGTCGCCGGGCTCTACTTGCGGTATTCGACCGCGTTGCCGATGTATTTTACGCTCTCTGCAGGCGCTTCGCCGACTACCGTTACCCAGTAGCTGCCCACGGGACGCATGTAGACGTTGATCGCACCCTGCCGCACCAGACCCGGCTGCGGCGCGGGCTGTCTGCTCGTCGCAGGCTCGATGAACACCGAGATCGCTGCAAGGCCGTCCGACAGCACGATATGGCCGACCCCTCCGGTGCCTCCCATCGTCCGCATCAGCTCGGCGACCGTGCGAAAGCCCGCGGGCGTGGAGCGGATCGTCCATCCCGCTTCGGCCAGATTGGCGCGGGTGGCGCCGGAGTCCTCGACGCGCCAGTCCCGGCTTTCGCGGAAATAGCGCGCCTTCAACTGATCGCGGCCGATGTGGCCGCCGATCTTGATCTGCGTGAACGCGAACTGTTCCAGCAGCTCGTTCTTCTCATCGAAGGTTTTCGCCTTGAGCAGCATGCCGCTGTTGAGATCCGCCCAAAGCCGGTGACCGTATCGCATCCGGTCTTTCGGCTCCAGCGCGAGCACCTGGCAACTGTAGCCTCCGACGCGCTCGATCTCGCCTTTCCTGATGGTGTAGTTCTCCGACACATCCTTGAGCTGTTCCGAGAGGATCGCGGGAAACGGCCGGCGACCGGGCTGCTTGTCGATCTTCACCGTCGAGCTTGCCGGCAGATAGCATACGACCTCGTCGCCGGTACGGATGATCTCGCGCGGCACTCCATCCAGGGTTTCCAGGCGCTCGCGAGGTCCCGAAGCCTCGACGATGTGCGTGATGCGGGAGGTTTCGACCTGCTGGCCCTGCTGGTATACGAACGTGCCCGAATAGCTGAGCTTTTCCGTGGCGGCGTAAATACGCTGAAGCCATTGCAGCGCGGAGGGTTCGCTCTGGGCTATCGCCGCCGATACCGGGAGCAGGAACAGCGGGATTCTTATCCCCCGCCACACGCATGACGCTAAGGGCGGCGTCATTTCCTTGCCGCCCGACGCTCGTCGGCCACGCTGCGCCCATAAGGCGCGATTCCTTGCATGGCGCTCGTGTGGGAATAAGGCTGATGAGCGAGGAGGTAGTTCTCGATTTCGGCGGGCGCGACGCTGGAGACCAGAGCGACCGGGGCCGGGGTCGCCGCCGTGGCCGCGTCCGGACCGCCGGCGAGCTGCGGCTCGGCACGCCAGCCGGGGGAGGCCGTCCACGCGACGAAGGCCACGGCGGCGACCCCGGCGGCGGCGCTCATGGCGTACCAGCCGAGGCGCCGGGTGGGATTCCTTTCCGGCCGCGGAGCGAGCACTGTGGGCTCCTCGCGAAGGCGAGCGACTACGCGATCGGCGATCCCCGGGCTGATCTGACCCCTGAGCGCGTCGCCGATCAGGTGGTAGGTATCCCACGCGCCGCGCAATTCCGGGTCCGCTCGGAGCCGTCCAAGGTGCGCGTGAAGACTGTCGCTCTGGAGCTCGCCGTCGATCAACGCCGATAGTTTTTCCTTCATGGTCACCACCTTTGGTCCTTGCGTGTGTCGAGCAGGGGTCGCAGCTTTTCGGCAATCGTCTCGCGCGCACGGAATATTCTCGAACGAACCGTGCCGATCGGGCAATTCATGATGGACGCAATATCCTCGTAACTCAAGCCCTCGATCTCGCGCAGCGTGATGGCGTTGCGCAGCTCTTCGGGCAGCTGCTTCAAGGTGTCGTTGACGGTGTTCGCGATCTCCCTTGACATCAGCATGCTCTCGGGCGTGTTGATGTCGCGCAATTGCTCGCCGCCCTCGAATCCCTCTGCATCCTCGGAATCGAACTCGGTCGTGGTCGGGACGCGCCGCCCCAGCGCCACCAGGTAGTTCTTCGCGGTGTTGATGCCGATCCGGTATAACCACGTGTAAAACGCGCTGTCGCCCCGGAACGAGCGCAGCGCGCGGTAGGCCTTGATGAACGTTTCCTGTGCGACATCTTCGACCTCTGTCGAGTCCCGGATGAACCGGGACAACAACCGCGCCAGCTTTCGCTGATATTTCGACACCAGCAGCTCGAAGGCATGCTTGTCGCCTCGCTGCGCTTGCTCGACCAGCCGTTGGTCGAGATCCCGCTCATCCATCCGCCGCCGTCCCTGACGAAGCGGTGTCGCGCTTCTGTTCTAAGTTGTCCACAGGCGGCGGCCAGTATACCGCAGTGCATACGCAGTCCCACGGACCCTGCAGCTAACAGACCGGTCAGTTGAAGAATAGTTCAGCCTCCTGCAAGCTCATTCGGTGCGGGCCCGAGTGGGCCTCCCTCCGGATCCGACATCACGGCGCCAGCGCAGCCAGACCCGAAGCTTCCGAAAGTCCTCGGGCGAGGCCGAATCGTCCAAGAGCACCAGCCATTTGCGGCCGCGCCCCGCCGCATCGAGCCCCAGGACTACGAATGCCGCCGAAACAAAATGGTCGCTGCAAAGCCTCGCTTCGTGCCATGCGCCGTTGCGGTCCCGCCAGGAAGCGCCCCCGTCCTCCCGCAGCTCGAGCGACTCGGCCGCCCGGGAGGACCGCTGCAGGGCCTCGGCAACGCAGCCCGCGCCCGAGAGCAGGATTCCGAAACCGACGAGAACCCGAGGCCAGCCGGCCAGGCTCACCCAAGCGGCCGCGAGGGCGAGAATATGAGCAACGAGTAGCAACCCCGCGAGCTTAAGCGAGGGCTTGAGATCGAGCTGCAGCGTGGATGCTGCCGACATGGGCGCTCGTCTTCACACCTATCGGGTGTCTACGAGAGCGTCGCGCGCCACGAGGAGAGGGCCGGGATCAAAGGCGTTTGAAAATCAGCGTTCCGTTGGTCCCTCCGAACCCAAAAGAGTTCGACAGGGCGGAGCGCAACGGCATGCGCCGGGCAGCATTGGGCACATAATCGAGATCGCAAGCCGGATCCTGGTGGAACAGGTTCGCAGTCGGGGGCGCGACTTGATCGCGGATCGCGAGCACCGAGAAAATCGCCTCCACTCCTCCGGCCGCACCGAGCAAGTGCCCGGTCATGGATTTCGTCGAGCTGACGGCGAGCTTCCTCGCATGATCGCCGAAACAGCGTTTGACCGCTACGGTCTCGGCGAGGTCGCCCAGAGGCGTCGAGGTCCCGTGAGCGTTGATGTAGTCGATGTCCTCGCGATTGAGCCTGGCGTTGCGCAATGCGTTTTCCATGCACCGGGCGGCTCCCTCCCCGTCCTCCTGCGGCGCGGTCATGTGGTAGGCGTCACCGCTCATCCCGTACCCGGCGAGCTCCGCGTAGATCCTCGCGCCGCGCCGCTTGGCGTGCTCGAATTCCTCGAGCACCACCACTCCGGCTCCCTCTCCCAGAACGAATCCGTCGCGGTCCCGGTCCCAGGGTCGGCTCGCCGTGGCGGGATCGTCGTTGCGCGTCGACAGTGCGCGCGCCGCGGCAAAGCCACCCACCGTGAGCAGCGTAGTGGTCGCCTCCGCGCCACCGGCGACCATTACATCGCAATCACCGTATTCGATGAGGCGACCCGATTCGCCGATGCAGTGCGCGGAGGTCGTGCAAGCAGTCACCATCGCCAGATTCGGACCCTTCAGTCCATGCATGATCGACAGATTTCCCGAGATCATGTTGATGATCGTGCTGGGAATGAAGAACGGCGAAATCTTGCGCGGGCCGCCCTTCAGCACGTCGTTGTGCGTCTCTTCGATCATCGGAAGTCCGCCGATGCCCGAGCCGATATTGACGCCGATGCGAGTGGCATTGGCCTCGGTGACCTCGAGGCCGGAGTCTTTAAGCGCCTGAACCCCGGCCGCGATGCCGAGATGGATGAAACGGTCCATGCGGCGCGCCTCTTTCGGCGACAGGTAGGCGGCGACGTCGAAGTTCTTTACTTCGCCCGCGATGCGGCTGGAGAGCAAACCCGGGTCGAAGTGGGTGATGCGTCCGATGCCGGACTTGGCGGCAAGAACGCTTGACCAGGCTTCGGCAACAGTGTTGCCGATCGGGCAGACAATTCCTAATCCGGTGATGACGACACGACGGCGGCTCAAATCGGCTCCAGCCGTGGTGAGAAATCAGGCTTTCTTGGCGTGGGCGTTTACGTAGTCGATGGCCTGCTGGACGGTAGTGATTTTTTCAGCTTCCTCATCCGGGATCTCCGTCTCGAATTCTTCCTCGAGAGCCATCACGAGTTCGACGGTGTCGAGCGAGTCCGCGCCTAGGTCGTCGACAAACGAGGATACGTTCTTGATCTCCGCTTCGTTCACGCCGAGCTGTTCCGCGACGATTTTCTTGACGCGCTGTTCAACGTTTTCCATTGCGGGCTCCTTCCCCCTTTGTTTGCTGCGATCGAATTCGGAGGTGCGCATTGTAGCAGAATCACCTTTCCTCCCGGCAAGCCAATCCCGCCGGAACCGCGATTCGGTCACGGCTATCGATCTCTCGGGATCACGGGCATCGAAGCAGGGACCCAGCGACCGTTCCAGTCCAGGCCCCTCGTCACGCCCGTCAGCTCATGTACATGCCGCCGTTGACGTGAAGGGTCGCGCCGGTGATATAGGCTGCCTGTGGTGAAGCGAGAAACGCCACCACGGCGGCCACGTCTTCCGGATTTCCGAGGCGCCCCAGAGGAATTTGCTGCAGCAGCGCCTTGCGCTGTGCGTCCGTGAGCACTCGGGTCATGTCCGTGTCGATGAACCCGGGGGCGACGCAATTGACGGTGATGCCGCGGCTGCCGATCTCCCGCGCGAGCGACCGCGTCAACCCCGCGATGCCAGCCTTCGCCGCTGCATAATTGATTTGGCCGGCGTTGCCGCTCGAGCCGACCACTGAGGTGATGCTGATGATGCGCCCCGAGCGTGCTTTCATCATGCCCCGCATGACGGCTTTGCAAAGGCGGAACACCGACTTGAGATTGGTATCGATCACCGCGTCCCACTCGGCTTCCTTCATGCGCATCGCGAGGTTGTCCTGGGCGATGCCTGCGTTGTTGACGAGAATGGACACCGTACCGTGGGCCCGCTCGATCTCGGCCACTAGGTGCTCGATGTTCGTCGCGATCCGCACGTCGAGCAGCGCTCCCTCTCCTTGAATCTGCGCCTGGGAGAGGTCCGCCGTGATGGATTGCGCGCCTGCATCGGTGGTGGCCGTGCCGACGACGGTCGCGCCCCGGCTGCCGAGCATCCGAGCGATCGACCTGCCGATTCCACGAGATGCGCCGGTTACCAGCGCAACTTGACCCTTGAGATCCTTCATGCGGCCTTCGATAACTGGGCGCCTTGCTCGAGACCCGCACGGTCGGCGAGCGCCACGCCCTGCAGTCCCTCGGCGGTGCGTCTGACGAGCGGCGCGAGCACCTTTCCCGGGCCGCATTCGAAAATTTGCTTCACGCCTTGTGCCGCCATTTCCCGCACGCACTCAACCCAGCGCACCGGATGATCGGCCTGAGTCACCAGCGCTTCCTTGACTCCTGAGGCATCGGTGCGGCTCTTCGCATCGACATTGTGGATGACCGGGATTCGCGGAGAATTCACTGTGACTCTCTCGAGTGCTTCTCTTAGCTTTGCCGCAGCCGGGGCCATCAGCGAGGAGTGAAATGGAGCGCTCACCGGCAGCGTCATTGCCCGCTTCGCGCCTCGCACCTTCGCGGCCTCGATCGCGCGCCGCACGGCGCCCGCGTGTCCAGCGATGACCACCTGTCCGGGCGCATTGAAGTTTACCGCCTCGCAGACATCGCCCTCTGCGGCTTCCGCGCACGCGGCCTTTACCCCTTCGTCATCTAAGCCGAGAATGGCCGCCATTGCGCCCGTTCCCTGCGGCACCGCTTCCTGCATCGCCCGACCGCGCAGGCGCACGAGGGGGAGGCAATCAGCGAACGAGATTGAACCGGCCACTACGAGCGCGGTGTACTCGCCGAGGCTGTGGCCCGCAACGAGCGCAGGTTCGGCGCCGCCCGACTCCCGCCAAGCGCGCCAGGCACAGATACCCGCGGTCACCATGACCGGCTGCGTATTGACTGTACTGTTGAGTTCCTCCGCGGGACCTTCGGCGATCAACTTGGCGAGGTCCTGCTTCAGGACCTCGGATGCTTCGGCAAGCGTCTCACGGATCGCGGGCATGTCGCCGTAGCCGGCGAGCATTCCCGCCGACTGCGAACCCTGGCCCGGAAATACCATCGCGAACTTCACCTCGATTACATCTCCACCAGCGATGCGCCCCAGGTGAAGCCACCGCCCACGCCCTGGAGCATGACCTTGTGGCCCGGCTTGATGCGCCCGTCTCGGATCGCCAGATCGAGGGCGAGAGGCACCGAAGCGGCCGACGTATTGCCGTGGCGATCCACCGTGACGATGAGCTTCGACAGATCGATACCGAGCTTCCTCGCGGTCGCCTCGAGTATGCGCACGTTGGCCTGGTGCGGAACGAGCCAGTCGATGTCTGCGGGGGTAAGAGAACACATGTCCAAGGTCTCGCGCGCGACCTCGTCCAGCACCTTGACCGCGAACTTGAAAACCGCCTGCCCGTCCATCTGCAGAAACGGCGACCCGACGATTCTGCCGCCGCAAACGTTGCCGGGCACGGAAAGAATGTCCACATAAGACCCGTCGGCATGCAGCGCGTTTGCCATGATACCGGGCTTGGAGTCCGCCCGAAGTATCACCGCGCCGGCGCCATCGCCGAACAGCACTGCCGTGCCGCGATCCTTCCAGTCGAGGATGCGCGAATACACTTCGGCGCCGACGATCAGAGCACAGCGATGCTGGCCCGACCGGATCATTTTGTCGGCGATCGCCAGGGCATATACGAACCCGCTGCAGACGGCCTGAATATCGAACGCGGCGCAGCCTTTTATTCCCAGCTTCGCCTGCATGATGCAAGCCGTGCTCGGAAAAATGTAGTCGGGCGTCGCCGTGGCCACGATGATGAGATCGATTTCCTGCGGGGCGACTCGCGCCGCGGCAAGCGCCGCGCGGCTCGCCTCGACTCCAAGGTCGCTGGAGGTCTGCGAGGGTTCGGCGATGTGACGCTGGCGGATGCCGGTGCGCGTCCGGATCCATTCGTCGGTGGTATCCATTTGTCCGGCCAAATCGTCGTTCGTGACGATCTTGGGCGGCAAATAGCTCCCCGTGCCGATGATGCGCGACCAGATCATGCTTCCACGGCCTCCGAATTCCCCCGCTCCGCCTGACCGAACCGCCGCATCAGGCGGTGCAGCACTTCATTGCGGACTTCCTCCATCGCCCGCTCGATCGCGCGCTCGAATCCGAACACGTCGGCAGAGCCGTGGCTCTTCACGACGATGCCTCTCAGTCCGAGCAAAGTCGCACCGTTGAAGCGGCGCGGGTCAAGCCGCTTGCGGAACGCGTACAGCACCGGCATGACGATCACGCCGGCCAGCCTGGCGAGAAGGCTGCGCATGAACTCCTGGCGAATGAAGCTGCGCGCCATCTGCACCATTCCCTCGGACGCCTTGAGCATGACGTTGCCGACGAAGCCGTCGCACACCACGATATCGGCTTCTCCCCTGTAGATTCCGTCGCCTTCGATGTTGCCGATGAAATTGACCTCGCTGTCGCGCAACAGCTCTGCCGCTTCCTTCACGACTTCGTTGCCTTTGATGTCCTCCTCGCCGATGTTGAGCAGGCCGACGCTCGGCCGGTCCTTGTGCTCCACCGCCGCAACGAGAGTCGCCCCCATGATGGCGAACTGCAGCAGATGCTCCGCCCCGCAATCGACGTTGGCGCCGAGATCGAGGACGTAGGTGCTGCCGCGCATGCTGGGCAGCGCGGCTATGATCGCGGGGCGGTCGATGCCCGGAAGCGTCTTGAGGACGAAGCGCGACACCGCCATCAGCGCTCCCGTGTTGCCGGCGCTGACGCAGGCCTGCGCTTCGCCGTTCTTGACGAGCTCTACCGCGACGCGAATTGACGAATCCTTCTTGTTGCGCAGCGCGAGCGCCGGGGATTCGTCCATCAGCACGACTTCGCTTGCGTGGTGCACGCGCAGGCGCGGGCCGGACCGGGCACCGCGCGCCTTCAGCTCCGCCTCGATGGCGTCGCGCAAGCCCACCAGGACCACGTCGACGTCCGAGTTGGATTTCAGGAAATTGAGCGCCGCCGGCACCGTGACGTGCGGACCATGATCGCCGCCCATGCAATCGATGGCTACTGTGATTTCCATGAAGCGCGGTGCGAAGCGACTCCTGCTTCGCTCAATGGGAGGGCCGATCCCGACTCTGTCCGGTCACTGCGGCCAGATCGCGCCTTACTCGCTCTTGGTCTTGACGACCTTCTTGCCGCGATAGTAACCGCTGGGGCTGATGTGATGACGCAAATGCACTTCGCCCGTCGTCGGCTCGACCGCGAGCGGCGGATTGGTGAGGAAATCGTGAGCGCGGTGCATACCGCGCTTCGACGGAGATTTCTTGTTTTGCTGGACTGCCATGTGGGAGCTCCTTCAAACTCATGTCACCGGATGGTGCACGCAGCGTTCATGCCGCGGTGCCATCGGCAAAGCCAGGATAACCTCGTCCTCGACAAGCTGTCCGACGTCCATGCGACGGGATGCGAGCACGCGGTCGATCTCGTCGTCGGCCTCCGCGATCACGCGCAGGTTCTCGGCGAGCTGCAACTCGGCATCGATCGCGATGGGAACCGCGAGCGGATCGAGGCAACGCTGACAAAGCACCTGCACCGATCCTCTTACCGAAAACCGCAAACACCGCTTGCCGTTGCTCGCCCTTCCCCCGCGCAGGTGATACTGCAGCCCTTGGGTCGAGCACTGCATCATCGCCAGGCGCGGCAGTTGCTCCAGGCCCAGCACTCCCCGCTGTTCCAATCCGGCGCGGGCAAAATGGAGGCTGTCTATCACCCCCGCTTGCGACATAAGGGGCGCATGATATTATGTTTGCTCTTCAGTGTCAAAAGAAATTCCAAGTTGTTCAGAGCGTTACTGCACTTTTTGTTCTTCGTGGTCACGGCCGCGCCGGCGTTCGCCCAGGTCTACAAGTGGGTAGACGAGCGCGGCGTGACACACTATGGCGAGCGACCTCCTCAGGGCAGCAAGGCGAGCGAAGTCCCGAACAGGCTTGCTTCGCCCGCGCCGGGCGGTGCCGGTGCCGAGGCGAACAACCCGAAGGATCCGAGCCCCGAGCAGAGCCAGGCCCGGCCGAAGGACCAGTCGCGGCCGAAGGAGCAGGATCCGCGTCCAGCCCCCATCAAGGGAGAAAGCGCGCAGGAGGCGCAAGCAGCAAAGCGCCAGCAACTCTGCGATCAGCAACGCGCCCTGCTCGAGCGTTTGAAGCAAAGCCCGCCGAGCTACACGCTGAACGAAAAAGGCGAGCGGATACCCCTGGACAATTCAGCCGCCATCGCGCGGCAGGAGAAGCTCGCCGCCGAGCAGTGCAGGCTCTAGCGCCGCATCAAGCGTGACTCTCGAAGGCCCGACGCATGCAGCTCGTTCTCGCTTCAACCTCGCACTATCGGCGCGCCCTCCTCGGGCGGCTCGGGATCCCGTTCTCGGTCGCCGATCCGCAGCTCGCAGAGGGAGCCCGCCCCGGCGAAGCCCCGGAAGGCACGGCGCGCCGCCTCGCGGAGGCCAAGTCGCTGGCGGTCGCAGAGCGCTTTCGCGACGCGCTGATCATCGGCTGCGATCAAGTCGCAGTGGGAAACGGCGAAGTGCTCGGCAAGCCGGGCACTCACGAGAACGCGGTGCGCCAGCTGCGCACCTTATCGGGAAGCGAGGCGGTGTTTTACACGGCTGTATGCGTGCACAACACCTCTGCCGGGACAAGCCGGGTCCGCGTGGTCCCCTGCCGCGTCACCTTCCGCAGGCTCGACGAAGGAACAATCGATCGCTATCTCGCTCGGGAGCAACCGTACGACTGCGCCGGGAGCGCGAAGGCCGAGGGCCTGGGGATCGCGCTGATCGCGAAAATGGAAGGCGATGACCCGAGCGCCCTCATCGGCCTGCCGCTGATCGCGCTGGTCGACCTGCTGCAAGAGCAAGGGTTGAATGTCCCCTGAGCGCAGAGGCTCACTCTATCTCCTGCCGAACACGCTCGGTGACGTCACGCCGGAGGTGGTCATTCCGGCCGCGGCGCTCGATCGCGTCCGTTCGCTCGATTACATCATCGCCGAGGACCCCAAAGCGGCGCGCGCTTTCCTGAAACGCATCGCGCCGACGCGAAGGTTAGAGAGCATCCGCATTGAACGGCTCGACCACAATACGCGACCGATCTATTTCCCCGTGCTGCTTGAGCCGCTTGTCGACGGCCGCGACGCAGGTCTACTTTCCGAAGCGGGGCTCCCTGCGGTCGCCGATCCCGGAGCAGGCCTGGTGCGTCTCGCGCATGAGTGGAACGTCCGCGTTGTACCGCTGAGCGGCCCCTCCTCTATCGTGCTCGCGCTTGCAGCGTCCGGCCTCGACGGGCAGCGCTTCGCGTTCCACGGCTACCTCCCCATCACGGAAGCGGGACTCGCCTCCAGACTGAAGGAATGCGAACGCCAGTCGCGAAAGCTCAGGCAGACTCAAATATTCATCGAGACGCCCTACCGCAACGATCGCACTCTGGCGGCGATGCTGCGCGCTCTCGACCCGGCCACGCTCGTGTGCGTCGCCGCGGACCTGACGCTGGAATCGGAAACGGTGAAAACGCGACCGGTTGGGGCCTGGCGCAAGGAAGCGCCGCACCTCAAGGGACGGCCCACGGTATTCCTGCTGCTCGCCGAGTAGTCGCGCCGGGCGCCCGGCGGCCTCAACGAATGTTGAACTGACCCTGCGCCAGCACCTTGGCGAGTGCGCTCGCCATCGCCGCGCCGAAGCGCTTGGCAAAACGTTCAGTGAAATCCTGCTTCTTCGTGTAGTCGAAGATGTCCTCGGCCTTGATCACCTCGCGGGCGACGAAATCGACACTCCCAAAGCCGTCCGAAAGCCCCAGCTCGATGCTTCTCGCGCCTGTCCACAGCAGCCCGGAGAACAGATCGGAGCTCTCGTGGAGCCGCTTTCCCCGCCCTTTTCTCACGACATCGATGAACTGCTTATGGATCTCGTCCAGCATGGATTGCGCGTGGCGCTTCTGCTTCTCGTCGACCGGCGAAAACGGATCGAGAAAGGCCTTGTTCTCGCCCGAGGTGAGCGCGCGCCGCTCGACGCCGAGCTTCTCCATGGTGCCGGTGAAACCCCAGCCGTCCATGATCACTCCGATCGACCCGATGATGCTCGCCTTGTCGACGTAAATCTTGTCGGCGGCGGCCGCAATGTAGTATCCGCCCGAGGCGCAGACGTCCTCGACCACCGCATACATGGGAACGTTGGGGTAAATCCCCCGCAGGCGGCGGATTTCGTCGTAGATGATTCCGGCTTGCACCGGGCTGCCCCCCGGCGAATTGATGCGCAGGATCACGCCCTTGGTATTCTTGTTCTTGAACGCATTCTGCAGCGCCTCGGTGACGCGGTCCGCACTCGCATCGCCTTTGGGGTCGATTACGCCCACCACATCGACCAGCGCGGTATGTTTGCCCGAGGTCAGGCCGTCGTGTCCGCGCCAGTCGAGCACGAGGAGCACCAGCAGCGTGAGGTAGGCAAAGCCCAGCAGCTTGAAAAAAATGCTCCAGCGGCGGGCGCGGCGCTGCTCCTTGAGGGCGGCGGTCGCCAGCGTCTCGATCACGTCCCGTTCCCAGTTACCTTCGGACACGCGGATCACCCTTGATGATTACTTTGCCGCCCCGCTCCTCGACGGGGACGGCAGTGAGTCCCTCCTCGAAGCACGGGCCGCGAAGACATCGGCCTGTATCGGGCGCGTAGGTCGCACCGTGCGTCGAGCATATCAAATGCAGGCCCCAGACATCAAAAAACCTTCCGGGTTTCCAGTCCAGCTCCATCGGCATGTGCGCGCAGCGGTTGAGGTAGGCATAGACCCGGCCCCTGTAGCGCACCGCGAACGCCGGCTCGGGCCTTCCTTCCACTTCGAGCTCGAAGCGCACCCCGTCGCCTGAATCCCTGAGATCGGCGCTCGAGCAGATTACGCGTTCTGAGTCAGCCATCGCGTCAGCTCATCGATATTTTCCAGGCAGGCGAGCGGCGCGAGCGCGACGAGCTCGCCCCTGGGGTGCGCCCCTTGACTCACCGCGACCGCCTGCACTCCGGCGCGTGCCGCCATCTGAAGATCGTGCACTGTGTCTCCGATCATAAGGGTATTTACGGCGTCCGTGCCCAGTTCCTCCATGAGTTCCAGAAGCATGTCGGGCGCGGGCTTCGATGCGCATTGGTCCCCACAGCGCGAGGCGGCGAATACAGGCCGCAGGCCCGTATTGTCCAGCGCCCGCGCCAGGCCCGCTCGGCTCTTTCCAGTGGCGATGGCGAGAATGTGACCGCGAGCCTTGAGACCTGCGAGCATCGCTTGGGCTCCCGGAAACAGCGGGATCTCGGGGTCGCGCGCGAGAAAATGCTTGCGGTACGATTCCACCACCCTGCCGTAGTCGTCTGCGGGCAAGCCCGGAATCGCGTACGAAAGCGCATCCTTCAATCCTAGACCGATGACATGGCTCGCTCGCGCTTCGTCGGGCACCGCCAGCCCAAGGTCGCGGCAGGCCGCCTGAATGCAGGCAACAATGGTGCGTGCGGAATCGATCAGAGTTCCGTCCCAGTCGAAGACGAGCAAGGGATAGCGCATTAGCCTCCGAGGACGTCGAGAAAGCGCGACAAGTCGTCGGGAAGCGGTGCGTGCAGTTTCAGCGCTTTCCCGGAAAGCGGATGCCCGAACTCCAGTTCGCCCGCGTGCAGAAACATGCGCTTGAGGCCCTGCTTCGCCAATCCCCGGTTGAGCTCGAAGTCGCCGTACTTGTCGTCACCTGCGATCGGAAATCCGAGATGGTTGAGATGGACGCGGATTTGATGGGTGCGGCCGGTCAGGAGCTCCGCCGACAGCAGCGTGTAATCGCGGATTTCCCTTTTCTTCCGGAAAACCGTTTGCGATTCCCTGCCCTCGCGATCGACGCTGACGCGCCGCTCTCCGGAACGGGTGAGGAATTTTTTCAGCGGAAGGCTGACGTGCTGCTCTTCGTTGCGCCAGCGTCCCTTCACCAGGGCGAGGTATTCCTTCCTCACCCGGCCCTCCCGCAGCGCGGCGTGCAGCGCGGTCAGCGCCGAGCGTTTCTTGGCGAGGACTAACAGTCCCGAGGTCTCTCGATCGAGCCTGTGCGCAAGCTCCAGGAACCTGAGCCGCGGCCGCGCGGCCCGCATCTGCTCGATGACCCCGAAACTGATGCCGCTCCCGCCATGCACCGCAGTGCCGGCCGGCTTGTCCACGACCAGCAGCGCGTCGTCCTCGTAGATCACCGGCAGTTCGAGCGGCGGCGCGGCCCGCTGCGCCCGGCGCGGCAGGCGCAGCGGCGGAATACGCACCCGGTCCCCCGGCTGCAAACGGTAAGTCGCATCGACGCGGCGGCTGTTGACCCTCACCTCGCCGCTGCGCAGGATGCGGTAGACATGGCTGCGCGGCACGCCCTTGCAAAATCGCAGCAGGAAGTTGTCCACGCGCTGGCCTTCGCTCGCGCTGTCGATCTCGACCGTCAAGGCGTTGCTTAAATCCTTCATTTTGTTTATGATCTGCGCGCTGCTTCCGTTGCGGGACGGCTGCTTGTACATGCGACGGTGCGAATTTTCGCCCCCAGACAAGACTAGCTACCCTGTCCCCGGTTCAGCCGCTGCTCGCGGCCTAGGCCGGATTTGCGAGCGCACGAACCCGAAGCGAGCAAAAGGCGGTTGGTTATCCAACCAGTGATAGTAATTGAACAGCGCGCCAACAGCATATCGGCAGAATTTGCGGTCCTGCAATGCAGCGACTGGAACCCGACAAGCCAAACTACCGCGTTCTCATGATCCCAGGATCGAAGATGCGAGACCAGCCTGCTCCACAATAGGCTCTTGGTTTGTCCTGCCCGTGCGCGCGGGAGAATAGAACAATGAAGCGCATGCTTTTCAATGCGACACAGGCCGAAGAACTCCGTGTCGCGATCGTCGAAGGCCAGAAGCTCATAGACCTCGACATCGAATCGGCCGCAAAGGAACAGAGAAAAAGCAACATCTACAAAGGCGTCATCACGCGGGTCGAGCCCAGCCTCGAAGCCGCGTTCGTTGACTACGGCACCGAACGCCATGGGTTCCTTCCCTTCAAGGAGGTCGCGCGGCAGTTTTTCAGGCCCGGCGTCGACGTCGGCCGCGCGCGCATCCAGGACGCGCTTTCCGAAGGCCAGGAGCTGATCGTCCAGGTCGAGAAGGACGAGCGCGGCAACAAAGGCGCGGCGCTCACCACTTTCATCAGCCTCGCCGGCCGCTATCTCGTGTTGATGCCCAACAATCCGCGCGGCGGCGGCGTGTCCCGCCGAGTGGAGGGCGAGGATCGCGACGAGCTGCGCGAGATCATGGACAAGCTCGACGTTCCGGCCGGAATGAGCATCATCGGCCGCACCGCCGGAATCAGCCGCTCCTACGAGGAGCTGCAATGGGACTTGAGCTATCTGCTCAAGCTCTGGAGCAAGATCGTCGAAGCGACCGAGCCGGCGCGCGACTCTGAGGGCAAGCTGCTGAACCCGGCGCCTTTCCTCATCTACCAGGAAGGCAGCCTCGTCATCCGCGCAATCCGGGACTACTTCCAGCCCGACATCGGCGAAATCCTGATCGACACCGATCCTATCTACGAACAAACCGTCGCATTCATGAGCAATGTCATGCCCGACAACGTGGGGCGGGTGAAACGTTACCGCGACGACGTGCCGCTGTTCTCGCGCTTCCAGATCGAACATCAGATCGAGACCGCGTACTCTCGCCAGGTGTCGCTCCCCTCAGGGGGCGCCGTCGTGATCGACCACACCGAAGCGCTCGTTTCGATCGACGTCAATTCGGCGCGCGCCACGCGCGGCCACGACATCGAGCAGACGGCGTTTCACACCAATGCCGAGGCGGCCGACGAGATCGCACGCCAGCTGCGCCTGCGCGACCTCGGGGGCCTCATCGTCATCGACTTCATCGACATGGAGAACCAGCGCAACCAGCGCGAAGTGGAAACTCGACTGCGCGACGCGCTGCGCTACGATCGCGCGCGGGTGCAGATGGGCAAGATTTCGCGTTTCGGCCTGATGGAGCTGTCGCGCCAGCGCCTTCGCCCTTCGCTCGGAGAGGGCAGCAACATCACCTGCCCGCGCTGCAACGGCACTGGCCACATCCGCGGCACCGAATCCACCGCGCTGCATATCCTGCGGATCATCCAGGAAGAAGCGATGAAGGAGAACAGTGCAGCGGTGCACGCCCAAGTGCCGGTGGACGTCGCCACTTTCCTGCTCAACGAAAAGCGCGCCGACATCCATTCGATCGAAGCGCGGCTGAAGGTCAACGTGGTTCTGATTCCGAACACCCATCTCGAGACGCCGAATTACAAGGTGGAACGCCTGCGACACGATGACTTGAACCAATCGGACGCCCTTCCGGCGAGCTACAACCTCGTCACCGCGCCCGTCGAGGAAGAAGCCAGGGAACCCGCAGCGCAGGAGGCGCGTCCGCCGCGCCAGCAAGCCGCGGTACAAGGCGTCACGCCCGAACGGCCTGCGCCGGTGAGCGCGCAGCAGCCCAGACCCCAGGCGCCGCCCCCGGCGGAGCGGCACGCGGGCATCTTTGATCGAGTCTTCGCTTGGTTCAAGGGCGACGGTGCGGCACCGGCCATCCCTCAGCCGGCGGCAGCGCCGCGACCCGACCCACCGGCACCCCGGCCGGAATTCCGCGACCGCGGCGACCGCGACCGCTTTCGCGGGCGCAATGAGCGTCCGGACCCGCGTCAAGGGCGCAACGAAAGGCGCGATCACCGCGGTGATCGGCCGCAACGCCCGGACCGCCAAGACCGCAACTCGCGCCCCGAGCGCCCATTCGCAGAACAAAGGCCGCCGCGCAACGAGCGTCCCGAGGGGCAGGATCGCGCACCGGTGCAAAGGCCCGATTCACGCGAGCAGCGTCCACAAGAACACGGACGCCCGCCCGCATCCCGAGCGGGTGCGCCCGAACCGCGGGAAGGCGATCACGAGCGCAAGCGCCGACGCCGCGGCGGCCGCGACCGCGGCGAGCGGGGTGAACGCCGCGGACCCCCGCCGCCGGCGCCGCGGAGCGAGGAAATCCGCGTTGCACCCGTATCCCCCGCGGCCGAAGGGCCGGTATCGGTACCCTCCGTACAAGAGTCCATGGCGCATCCCGCCCCGGCAACGGCCGAACGCGAGCATGCGCACGAGCTCGTGACGGCTGCGGACCCTCCGCCGGAATCCAGGCCCATCCCCCCGGCTCCGGTGGCGGCGGCTTCGCCCGCAGCGCGCGAGCAGGACCCGGCGGAGATAGCGCGCGCTCTCAAGGAAAGCGGGCTGGAGTTGGTCCAGACGCGTTCGGGCGCCACGGTCGCGCCGGCCGTGGAGCTGGAGCAGAACTTTGTGCCCGCCAAGCGCGAGCGTCGACCCCCTCCTCCGGATCTCGACGAACCCTTGGTTCAGGTGGAAACCGGGCGCGAACCCCCGGCTTCGAAGGTTTGAACCCGGGCGACATCAATCCTTTCGCAGGGATTTCAGCAAGCCGCTTGCCGCGTCCTCGAGCAAGTCGAGCACGCGCTCGAATCCTTGCGCGTCGCCGTAGTAAGGGTCCGGCACGTCCCGCTCTTTGAAACGCTGCGCGTAGGACATCATCAACCTCAGCTTGTGGCCGGCTGACGACCCTGCCATGCGCGCGAGAATCGCGTACTGATTCTGGTCCATCGCAAGGATCAAGTCGAAACGCCGAAAGTCCGCGCCCTCGATCCTGCGCGCTCGCAGCGCGCTTAGATCGTAGCCACGCTTGGCCGCCGCCGCCTGCGCTCTGGGATCGGGCGGCTCTCCGACATGGTAAGCGTGCGTGCCAGCGGAATCGGCAGTCACCGCGCCCGCCATCCCCGCAGCGGCAGCAAGCTTTCGAAAAATCGCCTCTGCGGTCGGCGAGCGGCAGATGTTTCCCGTGCAGACGAACAAAACGCCGAACTTGTCATCGGACATCGGTCGTACCAATATAGAATCGGCTCTTCTGAGCGGAGCATGCGGTGGTGAGACACATTTTGGCATTCCTCAGCGCCGGGCTGCTTGCGCTCGAGCCGTCCGCCGGCCTCGCCCAGGACTGGCCCAGCAAACCCATTCGCGTGGTCATCCCTTTTGCCGCGGGAAGCGTTTCGGAGGCCATATTCCGGACCATATCCCCCGGGGTCGAAACGAACCTCGGCCAGCGTTTCATCGTGGAAAGCAAGCCGGGCGCCGATGGCGCCATAGGCACGGGCGAAGTCGTGCGCGCGGCTCCGGACGGCTACACCTTGCTGCTCGGGCCGACCGCCGTCTATGCCGTCACGCCTCACCTGTTCAGGAATCTCGGTTTCGACCCGCTGACCGCGCTCGATCCGATCTCTCTACTCGCCGAAGCCCCGCTGCTCGCAGTGATCGGGACGAACGTGCCCGCAAAATCGCTTAAGGAGCTGGCTGAATACGTAAGCGCCAATCGGGGCAAGTTCAACTACGGCTCTCCAGGCTCAGGCTCGCCCGCGCATCTCACCGGCGCTGCATTTTCACAGCAGACCGGAAACTCGATGGTCTACGTTCCGTACAAGGGCACGCCCCCCATGGTGCAGGCGCTGCTCGCCGGCGACATCCAGGTGGCCTTCCCCACCCTGACCGGGATCATCGGACCCGTAAAGGCCGGCAAGCTCAAGGTGCTCGCGGTAATGGCGCGCCAGCGAATGGCCGAACTGCCCGATGTCCCGACGACGCTCGAAGCGGGGTTTCCGCAGCTGGTCGGCGGCAACTGGTGGGTGCTCGCGGCGCCCCGCGGCACGAGCTCACGCATCATTGGGCGCCTCGCTGCAGAGTTCCGGAACGCCCTGGCGGAACCGGGCGTGCGCAAGCGCGTCAGCGACTTCGGTCACGTCGCGATCGGGCTCGCGCCCGCCGAGACTGCGGGCTTCCTCAAGTCGGAATCGGCGCGCTACAAGACCATCGTCGAATTGGGCGGCATCAAGCCGGAGTGAGCGCCATTCCCGGAAACGCGCGCGCCGAGAGGCGCGCCCGGCTCGCCACAGCGATGGCGGATGCAGGGATCGACGTCCTCGTCGTCGCCGGGAATCCGTGGCGCAGCGACTATCTGCGCTTCGCGGCCGACATCACCCCGGTTGAAGGGCACGCTTTCGCATTCATCGACCGCGATGGGCCGGTGCGGATCATCGTCGAATACCCGGCCGAGGCCGCGCGCCTGCGCTCGGAGCAGGCGGAGCTCGATGTGAGATGGTCGCTCTCCGCGATCGAAGAAACCGAAACCGCGATCCGCAGGCTCGGCAAGGGGCGGATCGCGCTCGCCCCGCGCGCCGCAGTGCCCTATCGCCTTGCAATGGGGCCGCTCGTCGCAAGCATCGCACCGGCGACGGCCTTGCTCGATCGCCTGATGCTCCGGAAGTCGCCGTCCGAGATCGAGGCATTTCGCCGTGCCGCCGTCCTTGCAGACGAGGGCTACGCCGTTTTTCGCGACGCGGCGCGCGTCGGGCGACCGGAATATGCGCTCGTCGCGGACGTCGAAGCCTTTTTCCGCTCGCGCGGCTGTCCCGAGAACTTCCAGATTCTCGGTTCGGGCGGCCGGGAGGTGCGCGGAATGCATCCGCCGACGGAGCGGCGCCTCGTACCCGGCGATCTGGTGACGACCGAGCTGACCCCGTGCGTGGACGGCTACTACGCGCAGATCTGCCGCACGCTCGTGCTCGGAGAACCGAGCACGATCCAGGAACGGGCCTTCGCTGTCTATAACGAGGCTCTCGAAGCCGGCATCGCGGCCGTTCGCCCCGGCGCCAAGGCGAGAGACGTCGCGCGAGCGCAAAACGAAGTATTTCGCGATCATGGCCTCGGCGATTACGTGACCTCGGAATACACCCGCGTGCGTGGCCACGGTCTGGGCCTTTACGTGGACGGGCGACCCGCCGTGCTTGAGGATGTCGATCTGGATCTCGAGCCCGACATGACGCTCGTTGTCCATCCGAACACCTATCATCCGGAGGTCGGGTATTTCGTGCACGGCGATTCCGTGCGCGTAAGACCCGGTGGCTGCGAGGTCCTGACCCGGACTCCGCGGCGATTGTTTTCGGTACCCTAGGCTGAGCTGTGCGGCGCGGATTGATCAGCTGGTCGCGCAGCGAGGTGCCGCCCCCGGTCCTCGAGGGGCGCGTGGCGCGTTTGCAGGAGCAAATGCGCGCGGCAGGACTGGGCGTTGTGCTCATCTATACGTCCTTCGCGCGTCCGAGCGCCGTCGCTTGGCTCACGCATTTCGTTCCGTACTGGAACGAAGCGTTGCTCGTGGTCTTCCCGACCGGAGCGCCCCTGCTGCTGGCGGCGTTCTCCAAACGCGTGCACGACTGGATTCGAAGCGTCGGTCACTTGGGCGAAGTACGATCTGCGCCGGATTTGGGCCGAGCCGCCGCGGCGCTTCTCAAGGAGCGGCCTCCGGAGCCTTCGCGCGTCGGCGTGCTGGAGCTCGATGCCCTGCCCTGGCCGGTCGCCGAGCCCGTATCGAGACCGGAGCACGGCGGCCGGCTCGTCGATGTGACCGCCCTGTTTGCCTCGATCCGGCAACCCGCCGACGAAGCCGAAATCCGGCTCGCGCAGCGAGCAGCGGACATCACCGCGCAAGCGCTAGTCGCGGTTCCTTCCCGCCCCACGCGCGTGTCTGAGGTGCTCTCGGCGCTCGAGGCATCGGCACGCCTGGACGGCGCCGAGGAGGTTCTCCCGCGGCTCGCGCCGGATCTGCGCGCAGATGCGACCCTGCGTCGATTCGAAAGCGACGCTCCTCTCGGAGAACGTTTTGCGGTCGAGCTGTCAGTCGCCTACAAGGCAACATGGGTACGTGTTGCACGATGTTTCTGTAACGGCACCGTGCCGCGGAGCTGGCGTCTCGCGGCGGAGTGGTTTTCCCAAACGGCCGGGTGTCTGAACGAAACGAACCCTGCCCCAGATCTCGCAACTGCGAGCGGCGCGCCCCCGGGGACGCTGGCCGCATGGGCCGTGGAGACCTGCCTTGGCAGCCCGCCGCTTTCAGTCGCTGCCTGCGACCAGGCGTCCGCGCGGCCGGCGCTCCCTGCGGGTTCCCTTGCGACTTTGTCCTTGCGCCTGGGTCTGGACGACGGGCCCTGGCTGAGCGCTGGGCCTTTGATTCTCGGAGCTCGCGGTCAGCCGGCCCGGCGCCTCATCTGACGGTGAGGCGCCAAAGACGGTCCGCCTGAGCTCGGCGAGGCGATCACGCGCCTGAGCGGCTTTTTCGAACTCGAGATTGCGCGCATAGTCGAGCATCTCCCTCTCCAGGAGCTTGATCTCCCGGGCGAGCTGCTTCTCGGACATCGACTCGTAGCGCGCCTGTTCCTGGGCGGCTTTCAACTCCGTCTGCACGTCCTGGAAGTCGCGGGCGCCCTCGATCATGTCGCGTACCTGCTTGGAAATTCCGATCGGCGTGATGCCGCGCTTCGCATTGAATTCGACCTGCTTCGTGCGGCGGCGATCGGTTTCGCCGATCGCCCGCTTCATCGAGTCGGTGACCGTGTCGGCATAGAGAATTGCCATCCCGTTCAGATGGCGCGCGGCGCGGCCGATGGTCTGGATGAGCGAACGCTCCGAGCGGAGGAACCCCTCCTTGTCCGCGTCGAGGATCGCCACCAGCGACACCTCGGGCAGGTCCAGGCCTTCGCGCAACAGATTGATGCCGACCAGCACGTCGAATTCGCCCAGCCGCAGGTCGCGGATAATTTCTACCCGTTCGACGGTTTCCACCTCCGAGTGCAGATAGCGCACCTTTACGCCGTGCTCGGCGAGATAGTCGGTCAGCTCCTCGGCCATGCGCTTGGTGAGCGTGGTCACGAGCACCCTTTCACCGCGCGCCACGCGCAGATGGATCTCGGTGAGCAGATCGTCCACCTGTGTAGAGGCGGGCCGCACTTCGAGCATCGGGTCGACCAGGCCCGTCGGCCGCACAACCTGCTCAACGATCTGTCCCGAGGTCTTGCGCTCGTATTCCGCGGGAGTCGCCGAGACGAAGACGGTCTGGCGCATGACTTGTTCGAACTCCTCGAACGTGAGCGGTCGATTGTCCAGCGCCGAGGGCAGGCGAAAGCCATAGTCGACGAGATTCTCCTTGCGCGAGCGATCGCCTCTGTACATACCCCCCAGCTGCCCGATGGTGACGTGGGATTCGTCGATGAACATGAGCGCGTTAGGTGGCAAATAATCGATGAGTGTCGGCGGCGGTTCGCCCTCTTTCCTTCCGGACAGGTGCCGCGAATAGTTCTCGATGCCCTTGCAGAAACCCAGTTCGTTCAGCATCTCCAGGTCGAAACGCGTGCGCTGCTCGATGCGCTGAGCCTCCAGGAGCTTGCCTGTTTTCTGGAAGTGTTCGATCCGCTCGGCGAGCTCGATCTTGATCGCCTCGACGGCGCGCAGGGTCGTCGCTCGAGGCGTCACGTAGTGGCTCGAGGGATAGACCGTGAAGCGCGGGACCCTCTGGCTCGCGTGCCCGGTCAGCGGGTCGAATAACGTCAAGCTCTCGACTTCGTCGTCGAGAAGCGCGATTCGCAGCGCCGTCTCGGAGTTCTCGGCGGGGAACACATCGAGGACGTCCCCCCGCACCCGGAAGGTGCCGCGTCTGAATTCGAGCTCGTTTCGTTCGTACTGCATCGCCGCGAGGCGCGCGATCACGTCGCGCTGGGACGTCCGCTCCTTTTCGCGCACGTGCAGGATCATGCCGTGATAGTCGACGGGGTTGCCGATTCCGTAGATACAGGACACCGTCGCAACGATCACGGTGTCCTTGCGTTCGAGCAGCGACTTCGTCGCCGACAGCCGCATCTGCTCGATGTGCTCGTTGATGCTCGAGTCCTTCTCGATATAGAGGTCCCGAGAGGGAACATAGGCCTCGGGCTGGTAATAGTCGTAATAAGAGACGAAGTACTCGATCGCGTTCTCGGGGAAGGATTCACGCATTTCAGAATAGAGCTGGGCGGCAAGGGTCTTGTTCGGCGCGAGCACGAGCGCCGGCCGCCCGAGGCGCGCAATCACGTTCGCCATGGTGAATGTCTTCCCCGAGCCCGTGACACCGAGCAGCGTCTGGTACGAGAGCCCGTCGCGTATCCCCTCGACGAGCTTGTCGATCGCCTCGGGCTGATCACCGGCCGGAGGAAACGCCTGGGCCAGACGGAAAGGGCTTTCGGGGAAGGTGAGGATCACGGCTGCTGCGCTGCAATCGGTAGCATGAGGGCGTTCGAGTCTAGCACGATGAAAGCCCGCGCTACCTGGAGTCCGATCCGGCGTCCAGAAGCTGTATTACCGCGTCCAGAACGCCGCGTCGTGGTTCAGGCTTGCGACTTGAGACGAGCAAGCGCGCGGGCTCGCCACATCGGCCAGGCGCGACCGTAGTCCTGACCGGGAACGGAGGCGCGGACCTCCTGCTCGTCGAGATAGGTGATTTTGCCGCCGGTCCCCGCGATTACGATCGCCTGAAGCTGCATTCGTGCGCTCATTTCCAGATAGATGCTGCGCCCCACGGTCCGGGGCAGGCTCTCGCCCACGGTTACCGAGCCGTGCCCGCGCATCAGGGCCGCCGGGGACCTTCCCAAGGTCTTGGCGAGCGCTTGCCCCAGATACGGCGTCTTGACCAGCAGATCGGTGCCCTTCTCGGCATCCCGGATTTCGAAGTTCGGTACTCCCTCTCCCACGAACGCAGCCATGTGGAAGAGCGGCCGCATTGCGACCGTCGTGACGCTGAAAGGCACCACCGAGGGGGAATGATTGTGCACGACCGCGTTGACGTCCGGGCGCGCCTTGAAGATCTCGCCGTGAATGAAGCGCTCGCGCACCGATTCCCGCCCCCGAGGATCGATCGGATTGCTCTCGAGATCGTACTCCATGATGTCTTCGGGCATCACCATTTCCGGCGCAAGGGAGCGCGATAGGAGATAGCGCTTGGGATCCCGGTCCGAGCGCACGCTTACGTGTCCGTACGCGTCGATCACGCCGTGCTCGGCCAGGATTCGGTACGCGGCGACCAAGTCTTCGATGTGGCTCATTAGTTCTCTTCTCCGTTGACCCGTGAAATCCGCTCGAGCTCAGTCCGCTTTGATGCCCGCGGCCGCGACCACGCGCGACCAGCGCGCCAATTCCTTCTTCACGAGGTCGCCGAAGCGCTCAGGTGTGCCGCCGGCGGCCGCCATGCCCTGTTTTGCGAGAAGCTCGCCGGTCTCGCTCTGCTTGAGCAGCGCGTTCATTTCCGCGTTTACCCTTGCGATGACCGCCTGCGGCGTCCCGGCGGGCGCAAACACGCCATACCATGTCTCTACCTCGAGATCTGCGAGGCCCAGCTCTTTGAGCGTGGGCACTTCGGAAAACGCCTGCGAGCGCTCAGCGCTCATCACGGCCAGCATGCGCAGCTTCCCGCTCTGGACGTACGGGGCCGCTGTTTGCAAGGACACGATCATGGCTTGCACGTGCCCGCCCACCAGGTCGGCCAGTGCGCCGCCCGATCCCCTGTACGGAACGTGCACGAGGTCGATGCGTGCGTCGAGCTTGAGCAACTCCATGGCGAGATGCTGCGGACCCCCGTTTCCGGGAGAAGAGTAGTAGAGCTTGCCAGGCTGGCCGCGCGCAAGCTCGAGGAATTCGCGCATCGATTTGGCCGACAATCGTCGCGTGACGATCACCGCCATCGTGCTGGTGGCGAGCAATATGATCGGCGCAAAGCTCTTTATCGGGTCGAAGGGCAGCTTCTGATTGATCGCCGGATTGGTGCCGAAAGAGGTCGCGGTACAGAGCAGCGTGTAGCCGTCGGGCGCGGATTTCGCGACAAAGTCGGTTCCTATGCTGCCCGAGGCGCCCGCGCGGTTGTCGGTGACGACAGCGATTTTCCAGCGCTCGGCGAGTTTCGGGCCGAGAATTCGCGAGAGGATATCGGCGCCCGTGCCTGGGGTGTAGGGAACGACGATTTGGATCGTACGGGCGGGCCACACTCCCGCATCCTGCGCGGGCGAAGAAGCAGAACCCAGGCTCAAAGCCAGTCCGACGGCCGCCACGACGCAATGACATGCTCTTTCACACGATGAGATCATCGGTGCGTTTCCTTGCTCGCGGCGACGTCCACGGACCCATTATGCCCAAGAGACATTGGTTCCGGCTGCAGCCTGGAAAAGCGGCCGGAGCGGTTTTTCTTTCAACTCGTCGCGTTGACCAGTCCCCCCGCAGGGAATTAGAATACGCGCCTTCCAATTTCTCCAACGACACGCTCGTCGGAGTCTCGAATCCCCGATAGCTCAGTTGGTAGAGCGACGGACTGTTAATCCGCAGGTCCCAGGTTCGAGCCCTGGTCGGGGAGCCACATTTCTCTACGCACCGCAAGACTCGCTCGTGCGGAAAAGGATATTGCGAGAGCCGGTTCGTATGCGGCGCGGACCCCCAAATAGCGCGGCCCGTTGGCCTTCATTCTGGCGAACATGGCTTCACCTTGCGAGCCTTGCCGAGGAACGCGGTGATCTGCCCGGCTATCCCCTTGTTTTCCTCGACCTTGCCGTAGTTGTCGACGAAGTTCACGAGTAGAGCGCGGCCGTCGAGGCGTTCCTGCGCGAGACGCCGACACTCACGCTCGGCTGCCTCACGCGCTTCCTGCTCGGCGCGCTGGCGGGCACGGGCTTCCGCCTCCGCCCTCTCCTGACGCTCGCGCTCTTCCTGGGCCTTGCGCGCGGCCTCGGCCTCCAGCCGGCGGCGCTCAGCGGCGAGCCGCTCCTCCTCGGCAGCCCGCTGCTTCCGGGCGGCCTCTTCCCGGGCGAGCTGCTCGGCGCGCTCACGCTCGAGGCGCTCGCGCGCGGCGCGCTCCTCGGCTTCCCTCCGGGCCCTGGCCTGCCGCTCTTCTTCCGCGATCTCGGCGCGGCGCTGGGCCTCAGTCATCTCAATGCACATCAGGTTGCCGCCGTCGATATGGATGGTTCTGATGCAGACCTGCCTGCTCACTTTGCGCGTCGGATCCATCGGCGGCACATAGGCTGCATCCTGCGGTCTGCTCGCGGCCGGCTGCAGTAGCACGAGGACGAGGACGACGGTTATGTTCTTGTTCATGGCTCCCCCTTCAGGTTCCGTAGGCGCGCGGCGCCAGAACTGCGTGAATTGACCTCAAACCGAAGGATACGCGCAGCGCGCCCGGCGCGCTGCGACAAAATCCCCGCATCAGCAGCGACGCCTCGGTGGTTCACTTGCATAGCGCCCCTAGATTGCGCCGTGTCTCCAACCAATCTCCCCAACTCTTCCAGGCCGCATTTGGCGTTTAGTGGCGTAGAATCGCGCCCGCCGACGCCAAACTGCGCGTTCCGACGGGGAGGCAGACCTGTTAATCCGCAGGTCCCAGGTTCGAGCCCTGGTCGGGGAGCCACTCGATTGCGCAGACCGGGGCCGACAAAGTAGACTGGCGGCATATTTCAAGGGATGGGAGTTTCAAGAAATGCACATACGCCAACTGTTGATCGTTTCCGTTCTATGCACCGCAACCTACGGCTGCGGGACGACGCCCACCGAACCTAAAGCCGCAGCGCCCACTGAACCCAAAGCCGCAGCGCAGCCGCGCAGGGAACCCGTCTACACCACCGGCAGCAGATTGCCGTCGAGCAATCCTTCAGCCGTTCAGGGAGTCAGCCGGGAGGGGTGGGAAGACGAACGCCGAAACGCCTCAGGGAACCAGCAGATTTTCAAGTAACGCAAGCGATCGGGCTCAGCGCTTCTCCGCGGAACCGACGACGATCCGATCGCGTCCGGCTCCTTTGGCAGCATAGAGCGCCACGTCCGCCGCGCGCAGGAGGGCGTCGCTGTCTCCGCCGTGATCCGGAAACAGCGCGATCCCCAGCGACGCCGTGACCTTGCGCAGAGGGGTCCCCGCGTGGCCGAGGACGAGGCGGGCGACTGCTAGACGGATGACTTCGGCGCGCCGCATCGCGGCATCGAGCCCGGTTTCGGGCAGGATCAGCGCGAATTCCTCGCCCCCATAGCGACACGCAATGTCGCTCCCGCGAACCTTGCCTTTGAGCAGCGCCGCGATCGCCTTGAGCACGACGTCCCCCGCCTCGTGTCCGAAGGAGTCGTTGACGCGCTTGAAGTGATCCAGATCGATCAGCATCACCGCGAGCGGCGTCGCGCTGCGCCTGCATCGCACCAGCTCGCGCGGAAGGAACTCGCTCAGGTAGCGCCTATTGTACAGACCGGTGAGCGGGTCGGAGATCGCTCGCTCCTGGAGCTTCTGCTCCCGCTGCTGGAGCGCGAGGGCCATGTCGTCGAACGCCTGCGCAAGCTGGCTGAGTTCCTCTCCGCCGTAGGGAATTCCCGTTCTGGCATTCAGGTCGCCGCCGCGCACCTGGTCAGCGGCCCGAAGCAGCCCCCCGATCTTACGCAACATGAACCACTCGGTGCCGTACCAGACTCCGACCAGAAGAAACAGCGTGGCGAGGCTGATCCCAAGCAGGTCCCGGACGAGCGCTCTGTTCCCTTCGGAAAAGACCCGGCTGAGCGGCACGGTAACCATGACGCGAAGCGGAAAGGCGCCGTCCGGGTTCTGTGTCACGACCTCGTGCGCGAGCAGCCACTCGACTCCGTCCTCTCCCTTGGCCTCGAGCACTCCTTCCCGGCCGGCGAGCACCGCTTCGATCACCTGCGGATTCCAAAGCCTTTCACCGACACGCTCCGGCATCGCCGGCTTGCGCGCCAGGATGGTTCCCTTGACGTCGACTACGCTCAAGACGCCATCGGGCGGCAGGGGCGTGGCCTCGGCCATGCGGCCAAGATTCTCAAGATCGAGCCCCGCGAACGCCACTGCGTAGACCTTGTTATCGGCGTCTCTGAGAGGAAATCCGAAATTGATACCGGCTTTTCCCGTGACGCGACCGACTTGATATTCGCCGACCGCGAATCTGCCCGTTTCCCTGGCAAGTCGAAAGTACAGCCGATCCCCGCTGTAGACCTTGTCCCGCCAACTCGCGGCGTTGCAGAACAACTGGCCATCCGGGGTGAAAAGACCCATCGAATGGTACGTTTCGCGGTTTTGCGCCAACAGACTCGCAAAGTACGCGGTGCAGCGCTTTCTGTCGCTCAGCAACGTGAAGAGAATCTGCGAAGACGCAACCATCATCTGCCTGGCGCCCTCCACGACTTGCCATTGCTGCATGGCCGCGAGCTTGACCAGCCGCCTGAGCTCCGCGCGCGCCTGGTTTTCCGTCGAAGCGCGCCGCTCGACCGCGCTGTAGACCGTGAGCAGGAGCGCCGGAAAGGCCGCGAGAATCACCAGAACGAAGATGCGAGCGCGCGTTTTTAGCGTCGTCATTTAGCCGGGCCGACCGGCACGGCCCTTTCCCCGGATCCCTGCCCGGCGCGCGGCCGCACAGGCAAATACGCCAACTTTTTCACGAATTCTCGACAAGTCCCATCGGGAATTCCCTGAGGGAGGATGGGAAAAACCCCCGATAGCGCGCCGGACGGCGGCCAATGACAATGGAATAGTACATTGGAATAAAGCGGCTTTCGACAACCGTGTAATTGGGAGTATAGTCCTCGCAAAGAAATCATAAAAACCTAGGTTCTTCAACACACCCTGAAAGGAAGGAAATAAATCATGAACGCACCGGTCGATTTCAACGTGATAGAGGGAATGTTCAGGCGGCAATACAAGCAGATCGAGGTCAGGTTTGATCCAGAGCACGCGGTAGCGTGGACCTACATGAAGCCCTCGGGCGCGCCGTGCTTCAACCTCGGCATGCTCGAAGAGCTACGTGCCCACGACAGCGCCATCGAATCCTGCGGCGGTCGCGTGCTTTACAAAGGAGACCTGCATCAGATTCACTACTACGTCGGCGGATCCAGGATCGAAGGCATATTCAGCCTGGGCGGAAACCTTGCGAATTTGGTGCAGCTGATCAAGGCCGCCGACCGCGACACGCTCATGCGCTATGTCAAGCTGTGTGTCGACAACATGTACCAGCGGATCTGCAGCTACGGAAGTCCGATGACCACGATTTCACTGGTCCAGGGGGAGGCGCTCGGCGGTGGATTCGAAACAGCGCTCTCCTCGAACGTCATTGTCGCCGAGCGGCGCTCGCGGATGGGACTGCCTGAAATTCTGTTCAATCTGTTTCCCGGCAACGGCGCCTACAGCCTGCTCGCCAGACGCGTGGGGATGAGACGCGCCGAAGAGATGATACTCTCCGGCCGTGTCTACACCGCCGAGGAAATGCACGAAGCGGGCGTCGTCGACGTGCTCGCGGAAGACGGGACCGGGGAAGCGGCCGTGCAGGATTACATCCGGCGCAACGAGCGGCGCCGCAATGGCATGCAGGCCGTGCTCAGCTGCCGCCAGCATTTCCACCCCGTGAGCCACGAAGAATTGCTCAACATCGCCAACGTATGGGTGAATGCGGCGCTGCGCTTGGAAGAGAAGGATCTCAAACTGATGAGCCGCTTGGCACGCTCGCAGTCGAAGCGTGTCCCGGGCGGTGCCGCGGCGATACCGGAGGCGGCGGAAAGAGTGGAGGAAGAGCAGTACGCGACAGCCTGAGCGCGGCTGTGCATGTCCGCCCGAAGGATGGGCGCTCGCGCGCGCATGAGCCATGACCTGCCGGGGCCGTGATCCGATCCGTCCCGACCGGTGCGTTAGGACGCGCCCCGGCGGGGCTCATGCGCGGCGAGTCTTGTTCGGCTTTGCCGCCCTCGTCCGATGAAGCGATGCTCGCCGTGCCCCAAAGCCCTCTGGGACCCGTCGGGCTAGTTGCGAAACGCCTTCAGCAGAAGGCTCGCGTTCGTTCCACCGAATCCGAAGCTATTGGAAAGTATGGTGCGTAGCTCCGTGAACTTCGGAGCCGTTACGATCGGCATTCCCGCAAATTCGGGATCGAGTTTCTCGATGTTGATGGAAGGGGCTATGAAGCGATGCTCGAGCATGCCTACGCAAAAGATCGTTTCGAGCGCTCCTGCAGCGCCCAGGGGATGACCGGTCATCGATTTTGTCGATGAGAACGGCGGCGGTCTGCCGTCGAACACTTCCTTCATCGCCTCGACTTCAGCTACGTCACCTTTGATGGTCGCCGTGCCGTGCGTATTGACGGCGCCGACTTCCCGAGGACTCATCCCTCCGTCCTGGATCGCGCCGCGCATACACTTGGCCGCCTGCACACCGCTGGGTTCTGGCATGACCATGTCGAAACCATCCGAACTTGTACCGAATCCAACGATCTCGGCGCGCACGCGAGCGCGACGCGCCAGCGCCTGGTCCAATGCCTCGAGCACGACGATCCCTGCGCCGCCGCCGATCACGAACCCGTCGCGGGCGAGGTCGTATGGGCGCGATGCCTGTTCCGGGCGCTCGTTGAATTTCGATGCGAGTGCGAAGCGAAGGGCCTGGAAACCGGCGGCGATCAAAGGGTGCACCTCTTCTCCGCCACCCGCGATGGCGCGATCCACGATTCCGGAGCGGATGAGCTCGTATGCCGTGCCGATACTATGCGAAGAAGTGGAACACGCGGAACTGATCGAATAACTGCGTCCGTGGACCTTGAGCAGGTTCGCGACCGCCGCGCTCGACGCGCTGGCCATGCTTTTCAGCACGACGAACGGGCTGACCTTCGCAATCTCTCCGGAATGGACCTGCCGCCCCCCCGTGTAGATGGACTCCACGCTTCCGATTCCCGTCCCGACGATGCACGCCGTTCTTTCGGATTGCACGTCGGCATCGGAAAGGCCCGAATCGCCGACGGCATCGAGCGCGGCGAGGCAACAGTACTTGGAGGCCTCCGAAATCACGGGACGCAGTCTCTTCGGGATGGACGAGCGGTCGAACTTGGTTTCGACGTCCATGATCGCACCCGCCACCCGACTCTTCAGGCCTAGGCTTTCCCAGTCCGGCATGGCCCGAAGGCCGCTTGCCCCGTTTTGGAGGGCCTTCACTACTTGGTTGTAATCGTGCCCAAGGCACGATACGAGACCGACTCCCGTGATCGCCACGCGTCGAGGAGCCATTAACTCAGACCGCGTCACGCCTTCGGATTCTGTCGCTTCTTGCCTTCGATCGCCTTGAAAAGATCGCCGATCGTCTGTATCTGGCCAAGTTCCTCATCGTCGATGTCGATCTCCAACTCATCCTCCAGTTCGGAAGCCAGTGTGATCAGAATCAGTGAACTGATGTCCAGATCCTGTCGAAGCGAGGTCGCTTCGTCGACGTCGGCCGCGGTAAGTTTTGCATCGGATGCCGCCAGTAGGCGCTGGATTATTCGGTCATGGAGTGATAAGTCAATCATGGTTTCTCACGCCGCCACCTATTCATGTCACGTCCCTGGCTTCAGCTGGCCGCGCTCTGGCTTTTCTTTAGATATTCGAGGAGCGAAGCGCGCGCCTGCTGAAACTGCTCCCGTATCACCTTCAAGAGGCGGGGTCCGCTCGCTCGCAGTTCCGAAGTCGTCTGGCTGTTGATTCCCACGCATGTCCGGCACAATTGCTCGGCGCCGAGCGTGACCGCCGAGCCCTTCATGGCGTGCACGAGGTCCCTGAGCGTTTCGTATTGCTCCGCCGCCACCGCAGCTTCCATCTGTCGCAGCAGCGCCTCGCCATCTTGGATGAATCCGTTGAGGAGTTCCGGCATGAAAGTACTCTCGGAGCTGATGAGCTCAAGCTCGGAGAGCGCCGCCGGATTGATGACCGCCTGGGTCTCCTCGGCGCCGTCGCCGGACACCGCCGTCGTGCTCGCGCGCTTCGCAATCAGGCTTGCGATGGTGTCGAGCAGGCGGCGTGCCTCGACCGGCTTGGGCAGGAAAGCGTCGATCCCGGCGTCCTCGCATTCCTTCATCGCCTCCGAGGTCACGTCCGCCGAAAGCATGATGATCGGGACCTGTATCGCCTCCGGATCCATGAAGCGGTAAGCCCGCGCAGCGTCCAGCCCGCCGAGCTCGGGCATGTTGAGATCCATGATGATCACGTCGAACCGCTCGTTCTCCAGAACATCGAGCGCCTGCTCCCCGTCGTCGACGACCCGGACTCTGTGTCCGGCGCGCTCGAGTATCCCGACGATGACACGCTGATTGACGGCGTTGTCCTCGGCCACCAGGATTTGGTAGCGGCGCCGGTTGGCGTCGCGGGTGGCGTAGTAGTCGCTGAGCGAAATGACGCCTTCCTGGCTCCCCTGGACCGCGGTGGCGGAATGAATGACGTTGAACAAGAGCCGCTTCTTGAACGGCATCTCCAGTACCGCCACGAAACCGCCCGCAAGGGCTTCGGCGCTGCGAATCTGCGATACGCCGGCGGTGCACAGCACAGTCGGAGGCGCCTTCTGGCTGCGGGTATTGCGGAGCCGTCCCAGATTCTTGCCCGGCGCAATCGCGGTGTCTTCGCGCAGGAGCACCAGGTGGTAGGGATGCCCGAGGGACTGTGCCTCGGCGAGGCGTGCGGCCCCGGCCTCGACGCCCGCCGCGCGCCCGGTGCGCGCCCCCCAAGTGGCAAGGTCCTGCTCGAGCGCTTGCAGGTCCGCGTCGGAGAAACCGATCAGCATGATCCGGATATCGTTGAGTCGCAACGAGGCTTCGGCTGCCTGCCCCGCCATCTGCTTCTTCAAGGGCAGCTCGAACCAGAATGTGCTGCCCTTCCCGGGCGTGCTGTTCAGCCCGATCTGCCCGCCCATCATCTCCACCAGCTGCTTCGAGATGGTGGTGCCGAGCCCGGTGCCGCCGTAGCGGCGCGTGGTCGAGTCGTCGGCCTGGACGAAACTTTCGAAAATGCGTTCCTGAGCTTCCGGCGCAATACCTATCCCGGTGTCCTCGATGGAAAATTTCAGTCGCACGACATGCTCGCTCTCCCCCAGGCTCGAGACGGTCAGGACGACGCTTCCGGACTGGGTGAACTTGACGCCGTTTCCGATGAGGTTGTAGAGCACCTGGCGCAGATGGTAGGGGTCGCCGCGCAGCGCGTGCGGCACTTCCGGCATGACGTGGGTCCTGAACAGCAGTCCGCGGATCTCGGCCTGCGGCGCGAGCACCGCGGCAGTCCCGTTGATCAGGCTGTGCAGGTCGAAATCCGTTTCTTCGATGCTGACTTTGCCGGCCTCGATCTTGGAAATGTCCAGCACGTCCTCGATCAGCTTGAGCATCGACCGCGAGGCCTCGTGCATCGCCTTCACCATTTCCGCCTGTTCCGTGTTCAAAGGCGTATCGCGCAGCAGGTCGTTCATCCCGACGATGGCGTTGAGCGGGGTTCGCATCTCGTGGCTCACCGTGGAGAGGAAACGTCGCTTCGCCTGGTTCGCGGCTTCCTCGCGACGCAGCGAATCGAACAGGCGGGTGACGAGCTTGCCCTGGAAGAGCGACAACAGGATCATGCCCACCATCAGGCCGATGCCGAGCACGCGGTTCTGTATCCAGTAATCGCTGAACGTCAGGACCAGGGCGAAGCCCACGACGCTGAGCACCAGCGAGTTGTACAGATAGGGCTTGCCGTAGCGGAACCCGTGGCCGAAAATAATCAATAGGTAGAACATGTACAGCACCGCGCCGTATTCGCCCAGGTAATACATGAACGCCGTAGTCGAGCCGACGTCCAGAAGTGCCCCGAAAACACGGCGCGCAGGAGATGCCGCCGGAAGGAAGTAGATCCACGCGAATACCGTGCCGCACAGCGTGACGTAGCAGACCATGGCGGCGAACAGCAGCAGATTGGGTTCGCGGCCGCCAAACGCCTGCGGGAGGAGATACAGGAACAGTACCGCCGCGACCAACAGCCGAACGATCGCCTGCTCGTGCTCCGTGTCCGGGCGCCCGCTGAGGCGTGCGCGAATTGCTGCCAGAATCGATTTCGGCGTCATCGGGCCCGGTCCCGGGTCACTGCGCCAGCCGGTCGGCAAATCGTTCGCCGATGGAAATGACTTCCTCTCTGTTCCGTACCATGATTTCCACAAGTTGCGGATCAAAATGCCTGCCGGCGTGCTCCCCCATGTAGACGAGCGCTTCCTCCACGGGCCACGCAGCCTTGTAGGGGCGGACCGAAGTCAGCGCATCGTAGACGTCGGCGATGGCGACGATTCGCGCTTCGAGCGGGATGTGCTCGCCTCTCAAGCCGGTCGGGTACCCGCTGCCGTCGTACCTCTCGTGATGGCCGAGCGCGATCACGGCTGCCATTTGCAAGTATCCGGACGAGCTGTCCTTCAGCATGTCGTAGCCGATGCGCGCGTGGGACTGCATGACTCGCAGGTCCTCTCCGTCCAGCCTTCCGGGATTCTGGAGAATTCGGTCCGGTATGCCGATTTTTCCGATGTCGTGCATCGGCGCGGCCAGCTCGATCGCATCCTGCTCGGCCGCGGACAGCCCGACGCCCTTGGCGATCAGCGCGGAATACTTGGCCATCCGCACCAAGTGCATTCCGGTCACTTTGTCGCGCTGCTCTGCGGCCTTCGCCAGCCGGAACAGCGTCTCGACTTCGCGTCGCCGCAATTCGCGGGTGGCTTCGTCGATTTTCTGCTCGAGAATCCGGGTTCGGTTTTTCTTGAGAATTTCGTGACGGCGCAGGCTCAAGAGATTGCGGCAGCGCGCGCCGCATTCGAGCCGGTCGATTGGGCGAATCAGGAAGTCGGTAGCCCCGGCCTCCAGGGCGCGGTAGCGCACTTCGCGATCGTTGACCACCGTGATACAGACGATCGGAACATCCTCGTAGCCGAAAATGCGGCGCAGCCGCCGGATGACCTCGATTCCATCCAGGCTCGGCATCTTGTAGTCAGTGAGCACCATGTCCACGGGATGCTTGCGCGCGTATTCGATGCCCTCCACGGGGTCGGCGAAGGTGGCGACCTCCAGACTCGCGTCGAGGCCCCTCATGATCTCGCTCAGAACAATGCGCCCGGTGGACTGGTCGTCGATGACCAGGATCTTGAGCGGTGCGAGCTTGGCCTCGATCGAGTCGTGAACGAGCGTAAGTGGTCTGGACGACGTGGTGGTTTTCATTGGAATTCTCCTGCCCCGGACGCCACTGGGAGGTTCCCCGTCTACCCTCCCGAGTCTAGACCCAATTACACTATATTTGGCGGGAAATTGCGAGACATCCCAAATCCTTGCATTTCCGCCCGCCCGCTCCCCCTTTTAGGCCGCGCGCTGCTTCGGGGAGAGGAACGCCGATTCCATTTCGCGGCGCACCCGCACCGCTTCGGCCCCCGCATCGTGGGCCACGTCGGCCCAGCATAGGACGCGGCCGGCCTTGACGGGATTGACAAGCTTCACCTGCTGCGCAAGGCCGAGCGGCAGCGCGCCGGCGCGCAGCGAATCTGTTGCGGGCATGAGCCTGCCCACAACCATGTAGCCACCTTCGCCGTCGAGAACCTCGCCGGCCTTGAGGTCGCGCTTGGCGCTCGCCACCGCATCCGCGCGAAACCCGGTTGCGCAGCCGGTCGGCTCTCCGCGCAACCCGACCGAGGCCACCGAAATTCCGACCTCGAGCCCGATCAGGTGCCAGCGCCTGTACATAGCCGCATAACGGCCCGAGGGGTCGGTTCGCACGCCGTATTCCATGAAGCAGCGCCGGATGTAATCGGATTCGCCCTCGAATACCACCCACACGCCGAAACGGATGTTGTAAGGAATCGCCCGCCCGTCGCGATCGAGCGAGGACACGACTTCGATCTGCCCCTTGTGATGCAGCTGCCCGCCTTCGGGCCTCGGCCGCATCACGATCGGCAGGTCTTCTATGGACGCGGATGGATACGCGAGGCCTTCTGGCGCCGGCGTAAGCCCGGTCGCGTTGCACACCGCGGTGGCTTCGATCGCCGGCTTCGAGCCGTCGAGAAAAGAATTGAACATCTTCGGGTTGAGTCCGCCGACGCTGGCCTGCTCGGGCGTGAGCCCGTAGTAAGCCCAGACGGTTTCCGGCGTGGACTGCGCGAAATGCGGCAGCCATTTGTGGCCGCGCCCGGCGGCGACTACCGGGAATCCCGCCGCGCGTGCCCAATCGACGAGTTCGCAGATGATCGCGGGCTGATCGCCGTAGGCGAGGCTGTACACGACTTTCGCCTCCCTGGCTTTTTTCGCGAGCAAGGGCCCGCAGAAGGCATCCGCCTCGACTGTCACCATGACGACGTGCTTGCCGTTACGGAAGGCAGCCAGGGCATGCTCGACTGCGGCGATCGGATTCCCGGTGGCTTCGACGACGATCTCCACTGCCGGGTGCGCGACAAGCGCGCGCCAGTCCTCCGAGATGTGCGTCGTGCGCTGCTTAAGCGCCGCATCAAGCGACGCAGCGGCGTATTGTTCCGGCTTCCAGCCCACGCGCTCGAGGCTGGCGCGCGCGCTCACCGGTGCAAGGTCGGCGATTCCGACCAGATGCACTCCCGGCGTCTTCGGCACTTGCGCAATGTACATCGCGCCGAATTTGCCTGCGCCTATCATGCCGACCCGGAGCGGCCTGTCCTGCGCCTCGCGCTCCAGGAGCTTTGCGTGGAGATTCATGCTGCTTTGAGTTCGCCTTGCAGCTCTTCCGGCGGGGTTCCGTCTCTCCACGGAAGCGGCACCTCGTAGTGCTCGAGCAAGCAGTCGTCGGGAAGACACCTGAGCGGCGTAAAGTCGCGGTGCGCAATGTACCCGGGACGCTGGAAGCGCCGTATGTGGTTCGACACCGCGCACAGGCTCAAATAGACGCTGACCCGATTCCAGGGGGAGAGGTTGGAAGTGGAGGCATGCACCAGACAGGAGTGAAACAGAATCATCGATCCGGGTGGACCTTTTGGAGCCACGATGCCGCCGCGCGCGACGAGCTTTTTGATGGTGTCGTGGTTGATCGTCCAAAGCGGGTAGCTGGTCGTCGAGGTGTCGTGGTCCGCTTCGATCACGCCCAGCTTGTGGCTGCCGGGAATGAGCATCAGCGGTCCGTTGAACTCGTTGACCTCGTCGAGGAAAATCGCGACATTCATCGCGCGAGCCTCGGGCATCAGGTCGTCGTTCTTCCAAGTGCCGTAGTCCTGGTGCCACTGCCAGACGTCGCCGTCGAAAGCCATCTTGCCGTTGATCTTGAACTGGTGCATATACAACTCCTCACCGAAGAGCTGCATGACCGGCTCGACCATGCGCGGATGGCGCGCGAGCTTCGCGAAAGGGTAGCTGTACATGTGCGCGGCGAAGTTCGTGCGCACCGCGTCACTGCCCTTTTCGCGCACGTTCTCCGGGCGACGCTGAGCGTAGAGCCGCGGCACTTCGTCGATAAGAACCTTGATCTCGTCCCCCGTGAACAGGGCGGGAAAAAAGAGGTAGCCATCGCTCCCGCACCGCTGGATCTGTTCCTGACCGAGTTTCATGCCGCGTTCCTATTGGGCGGGTGTTCGTCGACGCAAGTGCCGACTATTCCACATTATAGGGCTCCGAAAATCTCCCGCAGAGGGTAGTCCCTACATTCCGTAGAGGAGAACCCTGGCACCCATATTGCTTAACCCCCGTCAAGCTCTTCGGAGTCAGAGGACTTCGGAGCTGGATGCGCAGGGAATTGGGCGCAAATAAGGAGTGACCATGCTAAGTCTAGCCCCACGGTACCTCGTCATAGGGATGACCGCCCTTCTGCTCGGTTACGCGAATACCGCGTCGCCGGCCTCTATGCCCGACGCGGACACCCAGCTCTCGGATGCGCTTGAGCAAGCCATGCCATCCGTCCTGTCGTCCGAAGACTATTGGTCCGCGAGCAAGCTGTACCTCCAACTGGCTGCGGCACGAAGCCGCATGAAGGAAACTGCGGCAGCTTGTACCGCGCTGGCCCAGTCCCTCGCCTATTATCGCAAGGCGCTCGCAAAGGCGACAGGCGCCCCGATGGGCGAGGCGGTAAAAGTCAGCGGCAACGACGAAGGTCTGGCGGAAGTGCGCTCCAAATTCGGGTGCACGCACACACGGACCGAACTGTCTGCCGGGCTCGAAACCTCGCGTCACTGAAGTGTGATTATTGCTTGATGTCGTATTACCGGGCCGGGATAGGCGCGCGCGTCGGGTACGAGGCGGAACCATCCAACTGAGAGCCTAGTAGCGCGCGCCCTTCCGCCGAGCCCCGCTTCCTCGCTGATCCGGCGCCTGCTCCCGCTGACCCACAACACACTCTGCAGTGCTCGGACGTCTCACCTGGCGTCCAACTCGGCGCTTTGCTCCCGCCGGCGGAACGCGGGTCCCAAATCCGGCCTGCACACTCGGCCGACCTGCAAGTTCAACGGGAATACCTGACGCCAATTGTAACGAATGCCCGACGGACTTACTCCGGGCACTTGGATAGGCTCGTTCCCGGGTTCACTCCGCTGAGTGGACTTCCCTATAACGACACGAGAATTGCATCCACTTTGAACAGCGAGGATCAATGCGGCCCCTTTCATCCCGGAGCCTGACGTTTGCACGCATGGCGATTTTCACCCTGGCAGTTGCGCAGAGCACGTGCGCTTGTTCTCAGAACACAGCTGCAAGAGCAGCCGGTCCGCAAGCCCGCCTCTTGCTGGCGATCGATGAAGGTGGCGCGGCCAACGCGGATTCCGCCGAGACTTTTCGTCGCCACGAGGAGTTCAGTCGAATAGTCGGCAAAGTGCTCGCCTCGCCCGTGACCATCGTCGCCGTGCGCGATCGCAATTTGCTACTGGACGCCTTGAAGAAACAGTCCTACGCGCTCCTGCTCGCACGCCCGAACGACGTCCCGGCCGAGGCCATTCGCGATTTCGGCTACCAGCCGGTGGTAACAGAGAAGGAACCTGCGCGGGCGCTTTTCATCGTAAAGAAGGATTCGCCGCTCAAATCGATCGCCGATGTCAAAGGCAACAGCATCTTGACTCCTGACCGATATTCCAGCATCTGGCGAGTGGCCAATGCCATGCTGCGTGACAACAAGATTTCCATGGCCGATGAAAAAGTTCGCACCATGCACGATGACGCTGCGATTGGTTGGTCTTTGGAAAGCGGATTTTTCGACGTGGGTGTGATCAATTCCATCTCCGGCGTGGGGCGCACCTGGGAGAAGAACGGCGGGCGCGTCATCGCAAGAAGCCCGGACTTGCCCAATATGCCCCTAATCGCCTCGCCCGAGCTCTCCGCCGCCCAGGTCGCGAAGCTCCGTGCGGCACTCCTCGCGCTCGACTCAAACGAAAATGGACGAGCGGTGCTGAGAAGGATCGGACTTACCGGCTTCAGGGAAACGTCCCCGCAGGAGTTCCTCGATTTCCTCAAGTGGCTCGGGGATCTCGAAGTCAAGCGCTAGCGTGATTTGTGAACGCATGAGGCACGAAATGACTGCGTACCACTTTTCCGCGGTTTCGCGCGGAGATTTCCGCTCTTCCTGGGAGTCCGCCGCCAAAGTCCTCCCGCTGTGACATACCTTTCATCATGAACACCAAAATTCATGGTCGCGCTGCGTTTGTAGGGAATACCTGACATGAATTGTCGGGCGGTGCCTATAGGACTCGATCCTTTGCGTGGGTAAATTCTGAGACGGGGTTTAGCGCGGACATTTGCGCGCGCATACTGTACACAGTGGCTGTATAACGGCATGTTTTTCTGAACACGTTTCGCCGAGGAAGCGTACGACTGGAGGAAAGATGAAAAAGGCGATCTTCAGCAGGATCTTCGAATGTTTCCGTTTGGCGATTTTCTCATTGGTCCTAGCCGTCAATACATGCGCCTTCGCCCAAAAGCAGGCGGCAAAAGCGGCGGAGCGGCACGGCCGGATCGTGCTTGCCATCAACGAGGGTGCTTCCGGCAATCTTACCGCTACGGATATTCTCTTTCGCTATGAGGAATTCAAGCCGGTGCTGGAAAAAGCGCTCGGTGCACCCGTCACTCTGGTTGCGGTGCGTAACGCGAAGGAACTTCGCAACGGGGTAGCAACGGTCGCTTACACTCTGGTGATGTCCCGCCCGGCGGATGTTTTGGCCGAGGCGATACGGGACCACGGCTATCAGGCCGTCGTGACCGCGAAGGAACCAGCCTACGCGCTTTTCATTGTGAACAAGAATTCTCCTCTCAAGAATATTGCCGACATCAAGGGAAAGAAGATCGTCACGCCTGATCGCCATGCATATATGTGGCGGATCGCAAACGCAATGATGCGAGACAACAGACTTTCTCTAGAAGAAGAGCAGGTACGCAACATGGGTGATCAAGCCGCCATCGGCTGGTCGATGGAGGAGCGCTTCTTCGATGTGGGGGTCGTATCCTCCACATCGGGTGTCGGGCGGACTTGGGAGAAGAAAGGAGGCCGCGTACTTGCGCGCAGCCCGGAAGTGCCCAACACACCGATCATTGCGTCGCCGAAAATTCCGGCGGCCCAGGTTCAGAAGCTTCGCGTCACACTAGTGGCTCTCGAATCGACCGAGAGCGGTGCAGCCCTCCTGAAAAGAATAGGAATCAACGGCTTCAGGGAAGCGTCGTCGCAGACATTTCTCGATCTGCTCAAGTGGCTCGGCGACCTCGAGGCGAGCAAGGGCTAGGCAGCTCTTACCTAGAAAAGGAATTCCCCTTTCATGAATCGCCCCTCTCTGTGGTTTCTGTTTCTGAGTTTTCTCAAGGTTGGGAGCACCGCGTTCGGCGGATTCATGGCCCTTATTTCGGTAGTGCAAAACGAAATAGTCGAGCGCAAGAAACTCCTGACGCACAGCGACATGGTCGATGGAATCTCGCTTGCCACCATACTCCCTGGACCGGTTGCGGTAAACGTTGTCGCCTATGTCGGCTACAAGCTGCGCGGGAGCCTGGGTGCCTTAGTCAGCGCGGTCGGCGTTATTCTTCCCGCCTTCGTACTAATAGTGGCTCTAAGCGCCGTTTATTTTCGCTGGGGACAAATCCCCACGGTCAATAAGTTATTCCTCGGGTTCATTCCGGCTGTGACGGCTATCATTGTCCATGCCGCCTGGGGGATGGCTCGCAAAGCCATCCGCGGCCTGCGCGAATTCGCTATCGCCTTCGTGGCCGGCCTGCTGCTGCTGTACGAGGGTGGATTCTATATTACCTTGATCATCATCGTCAGCGCCGGCCTGATCGGCTGGCTGTTATTTGCCCGGTTCTCTAACTTATCGGCGGGAACTGCGGAAACCAAGCGGGTGCAAAAAGGAAATGGAGTAAAACTGCTGGCCCTCAATGCCCCGCTCGTCGTTGTTCCTTTTTTGGCTTTGGATGCCGGTCTTGCAGTGAAATTATTCCTGACACTTGCCGGAATGAGCGTGCTGCTGTTTGGGGGAGGCTTCGTCTTTATTCCTTTGATAGAGCAGATCGTAGTTCAGGAACAGGCTTGGCTCACGCGCCAGGAGTTCATCGACGCCATCGCTATGGGTCAGATTACTCCAGGCCCGATTCTGATCAGCGCCGCATTCATCGGGTACAAAGTCATGGGCTTGCTGGGGGCGGCGATAGCTACTGTCGCCATTTTCCTCCCTCCCGCATTGCTGATGCTGGTTAGCACCCAATTCCTGATGCGAGCGCGCGAATCAACGGCCGTGCAAGCTGTTTTGCGCGGCATACGCCCGGCTGTCATAGGCATGATTGCCGCTGCTGCTTGGAGTATCGGAGCCACTGCTGTTCCGAACTGGCTATCGGCGCTCATTTTCCTGGCAGCTCTGACCGCCTTATTCCGCCTTCACGTCGACGTCGTTTGGATTATTCCGTCGGCAGGCCTCACGGGACTGCTGCTTTATTGACAAAACGGACTCTACCGGGTCGGGCCCGGGCTACTGCCCGCGCAGCTACGGAGAGTCCTCCACGGAAATGTCGGGTTTACACGATCGGGTGAACCGATATCGGGTAAACCCCATCGGGTAAACCTTTCAGGCGTTCCACTAGCCAATCCAAGGTATTTCGAGTGCGAATCTAGGAATTTGCCCTCTCTCTGCGTCCTTCGCGCAGCATAGTATCAAGCTGTGTTCTACGTGGCTGGAATCAGATATTGAGCCGCGTACCCCCAAACATTTAGCTTGAGAGCTCTTCTATGCCGATTTTGATGATTGGAATTCAGCGCTCCGGATCCAACTTATTGCGCCTGATGCTCAACGAATTGCCGGAGATCGCTGCGCCGCATCCACCTCATATTTTGCAACGCTTGATGCCGCTTCAGTCGCGATACGGCGACCTGAGCCGAAAAAAAGCATTTTCCCTACTGGTGGACGATGTCTGCCGTTTAGTGGAATGCAACCCGGTGCCCTGGGAAGGAGTCGTTCTTGACCGAGAAAATGTCGCCGCGCGTTGCGGAAAGCCAAACTTGGTCGCCGTGTTTGGAGCCGTATATGACGTGATGGCCGAAACGTGGGGCGCGAAAACCTGGTGCTGCAAAAGTCTTGCCAATATCCATTACCTCCCGGAGATTGAAGACTATTTTGCCGATGCAAAATATATTTACCTCTACCGGGATGGCCGTGACGTTGCCACATCATTCAGCAAGGCCGTCGTGGGTGAAAAGCATTTCTACCACATCGCCAAGGAATGGAATGAGGCGCAACAACTAGCGCTCAACTTCCGCAACAAGGTCCCCTCAAAGCGTTTCTTCAACCTTAGCTATGAAGATTTGACGACTGAAACGGAAAAGGCGGTGCGGGCTTTATGCGAGTTTCTCGGTGTGGGCTACAAGCCTTCCATGCTCGAATTCTACAAATCCGGTGAAGCGAAGCGCGCCGCTTCCGCAAGCAACTTATGGGAAAACGTCACCCATCCGATCATGAAACAAAATAGCCGCAAATTTCTTAAAGAAGCACCTGAGGAAGACATTCGCATCTTTGAATCGGTTGCCGGCAGCTCCATGGACAGCCTGGGCTACGAACGCCTGTTTGCCAGGAAAGGCGAGGAACTGATTTTCGGCCCAGACGATATCCGCCGGTTCGACGTGGAAAACAGAAGACTGAAAGAGGAAATCCGCAAGCACGTTGACCCCGCCGACTTGGAACGGCGTGGCCGCCAAGAGGCCGTCATCAAGGAAATTGCCGCGCGTGTCTAAAGGCGGCGCTTCCAGGCGTATGGGTTTCGATATGCACTCAATACAAAACTACCCTTTCACGGAGGACTGGTCGTGTTCCACGAATCCCAAGAACGCCTGAGGACACGCTCGGAATCAAACGACCTTGCGGGCGAATCCGCGCGCAGTCGATCGCGACACACACAGCCCGAACCGGAACACTTTTCACAAATTCTTCGATTCATCACGTGTGGCAGCGTGGATGACGGCAAGAGCACGCTTATCGGCCGCATGCTGAAGGACCTGAACCTCGTGCCGGAGGACACCTGGGAGAGCGTGCTGGCCGAGAGCGAACGTGGCAGCTTCACGCGCGACAAGCCTGACTATTCGCTCTTGCTCGACGGACTGCTCATCGAGCGCGAGCAAGGCATTACGGTGGATATCGCCTGGCGCTATTTCGCCACATCAAAACGCAAGTTTATCGTTGCCGACTGTCCAGGCCATGAGCACTACACCCGTAACATGGTCACGGGTGCTTCGCATTGCGACGCGGCGCTTGTTCTGGTCGATGCGCGAAAAGGCCTCCTGGCGCAGACCCGGCGCCACCTGGCGGTGGTGGCCCTGATGCAGGTGCGCTCGGTGCTAGTGGTAGTCAACAAGATGGACTTGGTGCATTGGGACCGTACCCGTTTCGACGCGATTCGAACCGAAGCAATCGCATGTGCTTCGCAATTGGGCCTGGCTGAAACCATCGTAGTTCCGGTGAGTGCCATTGATGGCGGGAACGTGGTGCGTGGTGCGCCCGAGGCCCCGTGGTACGAGGGGTACACCGTTTTGCAAGCGCTGGAGACCCTACCCGGGCGTCGCGAACAAGGCGTACCCTTCCGGCTGGTCGCGCAGTGGATCAACCGTCCGGACCAGGACTTTCGCGGTATTGCCGGACAGGTTGTCGGCGCACCCCTGAAGGTGGGCGATGCCATCCAGGTGCTACCGTCCAATACTCATGCGCGGGTCCAGCGGATCTGCACTTTCGATGGTAACTTGCAGCACGCGCGTCCGGGCCAGGCGGTAACGGTGGTGCTGGATAGAGACCTGGACGTAGCCAGGGGCGACTGGCTGGTGAAAGCCGCCGACGTCGCTCCGGCAGTGACCAACTTCATTGAAGCCGATGTAGTTTGGATGTCGGAAACGCCGCTGCTCCCCGGGCGCCGACACGATCTGCGGATCGGCTGTGCCACGGTGCCGGGATCCGTACGCCGGTTCATACACCGCCTGGACGTGAGTTCTCTCAAAACGCACGAAGCCACGCGCCTGGACTGCAACGACGTGGGTCGCTGCGAAATCGTCCTCGAACGCCCGATCCCCATGGATTCGTATGCCGACTCCGTCGAAACCGGCGGTCTCATTTTTGTCGACCGCAGTACGTTCCGTACCGAGGGCGCCGGCATGGCAACAGCGGTCGCGGGGCGGGACGTGGTCTGGCACGAATTCGCAGTGGATCGCCGGATACGCGCGGCGATCAAGGGGCACCCCCCGCTAGTGGTTTGGCTTACCGGCTTGAGCGGAGCGGGAAAATCGACGATCGCCAATGCGCTCGAGACGCACCTGAACGCGGCGGGCGTGCATACGATGCTGCTCGACGGCGATAACGTTCGGCACGGTCTTAGCAGGGATCTGGGTTTCTCAGAAGCCGACCGCATGGAGAATATCCGTCGCATCGGCGAGACAGCAAAGCTGATGCTAGACGCCGGGCTGGTGGTGATCACTGCGTTTATTTCGCCATTCCGCAATGAGCGGCAGCTCGTTCGCGATCTGCTACGCGAGGGCGAATTCCTGGAAGTATTTGTCGAAACCCCGCTTGCGGTATGCGAAGCACGCGACCCAAAAGGGCTCTACAAGCGAGCGAGGGTAGGTCAGATCCCCAACTTTACCGGCATCTCGCAGCCCTACGAGCCGCCGCTGTGGCCCGAGATCCGCATAGACACCTCGGGCGCGGCGGTGGCCGAGAGCGTACACGCGATCCTGGTCGCATTGAAAGCGCGGGGCTTTCATGTCTGACCGAGGCTGCGAGTACCTGGACGAACTCGAGGCGGAAGCCATTTACATATTGCGGGATGCGGTGGCGCAGGCGACGCGGTCGGTGATGCTTTTTTCGATCGGCAAAGATTCATGCGCCTTGCTGCATTTGGCTCGCAAGGCGTTCCATCCCGGGACGCTGCCCTTTCCGGTGCTGCACGTGGATACGAAATGGAAGTTCAGGGAAATGATCGAGTTTCGCGATGCCGAAGCGAAGCGCCTGGGATTCCATCTCATCGTCCACACGAATCCGGAAGGCCTCAAGGAGGGCATCAATCCGATCAAGCACGGCAGTAGAGTCCACACGGAGATCATGAAGACGCTCGCCCTGCGCCAAGCACTGGATTCGGGAGGCTACGACTGCGTTTTCGGGGGCGCGCGGCGCGATGAGGAATCCAGCCGAGCGAAGGAGCGTGTTTTTTCGCACCGCAATGCGCACCATCAGTGGGACCCTCGTTATCAGCGTCCAGAGCTTTGGAAGCTCTACAACGGACAGGTGCCCAAAGGCGAGAGCATGCGGGTGTTCCCTTTGAGCAACTGGACGGAGCTTGACGTATGGAGGTATGTGCGCCGCGAGCAGATTCCACTGGTTGGTCTGTACTTCGCCAAGCCGCGCCCGACGGTGTTCAGGGATGGAATGCTGATCATGGTGGACGACGATCGTTTGCCAATGGCGCCGGGCGAAAAGCCCGAGGAGCAAATGATCCGCTTTCGCACCTTGGGCTGTTACCCGCTGAGCGGCGCCGTCCGATCGGAGGCGTCAACGCTCGAGGAAGTCATCGCCGAGATCGAGGATTCGCCGGTGTCGGAGCGTCAAGGCAGGCTGATCGACAAGGACCAAGCCGGCGCCATGGAACGCAAGAAGCGAGAGGGATATTTTTGAGAGCCGATATCAGCGGAGGATTTCCCGTACTCGTGAATCGCACCCATATTTGACCCACGCTACCAACTAGTTCCGTTCTCACTCTATGGACCTCTCTTACACACTGCTCGGAATCGTCGTCGGCATCCTGGTGGGAATCACCGGCGTGGGCGGCGGTTCCCTTGTCACGCCCGCGCTGACGTTATTCGGCATTCACCCCGCGGTCGCCGTGGGCACCGACCTTGCGTTTGCGGGCCTTACGAAGACCTTCGGCACGATCGTCCATCGTTATCGGGATTCGGTTGAATGGCGGATCGCGCGGTTTCTGGTCTTCGGAAGCTGCCCCGCGGCGGTGATTACGATCGCAGTGCTTGCCGTGACCGGCTCGCATGTCCATGGCGGGCTAATCAATACGGTATTGGCAGTGGCCGTGGTTCTGACGGCAATCGTGTTGCTGGTGGGTCGCGACACAGTCGCAAGAACCGCCAGGCGCTACGAGAAGCATATTGCCGATCATCGCGCGCCCCTGACGATCGCGGCCGGAGTTCTCTTGGGCGTTCTTGTGACCCTTTCATCGATTGGCGCCGGAGCGCTCGGCGCGACGTTCCTGGTGATATTGTATCCGCGGCTTTCCGCCACCCGCATTGCCGGAACGGACATCGCGCACGCCGTTCCCCTCACTACGATCGCGGGCCTGGGCCATTTTGCGCTCGGTAACGTCGATGTATTGCTACTGGCCAGCCTTCTGATGGGCTCCGTGCCTGGCATCGTTCTGGGAAGTTATGCATCGGGACGATTTCCTGACCACATCGTTCGGAGGCTGCTGGCCACGGTACTGCTCATGGTAGGCGTTCGCATTGTTGTGTTCGTCTGAGCGAGCCCAATGGCCGTCAGCAGGTACTTAAATTTCTCGACCTCGGCGCGGTGAGCGCGATATGACCTGCTACTACGCGTTCAACGGCGATGCCGATGGCTTGTGCGCCTTACAGCAGCTTCGTCTCGCTGAAACGCCGCGAGGAACGCTCGTCACCGGCGTCAAGCGCGACATTACATTGCTGCGTCGCATCCAGGGGCGGGCGGGCGACACCGTTACGGTGCTCGACGTTTCGCTCCATCGGAACCGCGAGGATATCCTCCGATTGCTCGAATCCGGGATATCAGTGCGCTATTTCGACCATCACGACGCCGGTGCGCTGCCTCGGCATCCGCTGCTAGAAACTCATATCGACGAGGCGGCCGACGTGTGCACAAGCATCCTGGTGGACCGCCATATCGGCGGTCGATACCGGACTTGGGCAATAGTAGCGGCATTCGGGGACAACCTGGCCGAGCCGGCACGAGCAATGGCGCTTGAAGCCGGCCTGAACGCGCGGGCCACGGCAATGCTGGAGAACCTCGGGATCTGCCTCAACTACAACGCCTACGGAGAGTTGATTGAGGATCTGCACTGTGATCCCGCCGAGTTGGCGGAACTGATGATGCCTTTCCGCGACCCGGCGACGTTTATCGAGCAAACCGAGACCTGTGCGAAGCTTCACGCCGGCTACGAAGAGGACATGGCGAAGGCACGCCGCGTGGTGACCCGCCACGGTTACGGGTCGGGAATTGTCGTGTTGCCGAACGAGCCCTGGGCCAGACGCGCAGTGGGCGCCTTGATCAATGAACTCGCGCAAAGCCGGCCCGACACCGCGCTTGCAGTCCTGTCTCCAAAGGTTTCGGGCGGATTTACCGTGAGTGTGCGCGTGCCAGCCGATAGTGCGGTGAGTGCCGCGGAGTTTTGCGGCGGATTCGAGACCGGTGGCGGCAGAAAATCCGCTGGCGGAATCAATTACCTACCCGAAGCCGATCTGGATCGTTTTGCGGCGCGCTTTGAAGCGCGTTTAGCGACGCGATAACCTCCCGGCGCCGAACAATCCGTGATGGCCTGCCACTATCGCTTCGGCGGCTCGTCCTGCCGCGCTGCCGGAACGACCTGGAAGAAAACCTCGTCCCGCTTGATCAGGCCGAGCTCGTAGCGGGCACGCTCTTCGATCGCCTCGAAGCCCTGCTTCAAGTCGCGCACTTCCGCATTGAGCGCGCCGTTGCGCTGGCGCAACCTGGCGTTCGCTTCCTTCTGCTCCTGCACCTGCTGGTCAAGACTCCATACCCGGAGCCATCCGCCCTTCCCGAGCCACAGGGGATACTGCAGCAAGAGTATGAACGCGGCGAGAGTAAAGGCAAGTACTCTCATCTCAGCTGATAGAAGGCTTCCCGCCCCGGGTAGCCGCCGGCATCGCCAAGGTCTTCCTCGATGCGCAGCAGCTGGTTGTATTTCGCGACCCGATCCGAACGTGACAGCGACCCGGTCTTGATCTGCAGAGCGTTCATGCCGACGGCGATGTCGGATATTGTCGTGTCCTCGGTCTCCCCCGACCGGTGCGAAATCACCGCGGCATAACCCGAGCGCTTCGCGAGCTCGATCGCCGCGAAAGTCTCGGTGAGCGTGCCGATCTGGTTCACCTTGATGAGGATCGAGTTGGCGACCCCGAGCTGGATACCCTCGCGCAGGATCTTGGTGTTGGTGACGAAGACGTCGTCACCCACCAGCTGCACCTTCTTTCCGAGCCTGTCGGTCAGTGCACGCCAGCCGTCCCAGTCCGACTCGGCCATTCCGTCCTCAATGCTGATGATGGGGTATTTGTCCGCCCATCTTGCGAGAAATTCGCCGAACTCCGCGGATCCGAGTTTTTGCTTTTTCGAGTCGAGAACGTATTTGCCGTCCTGATAGAACTCTGAGCTCGCGCAGTCGAGCGCGAGCGCGACGTTCGTGCCCGCGTGATATCCCGCGCGCTCGATCGCCTCGAGCACCAGTTGCAACGCCGCTTCGTTGCTCGGGAGGTTCGGCGCGAACCCGCCTTCATCTCCGACCGTCGTTGACAAGCGCTTGCTCTCGAGGAGGCTCTTCAGCGCATGGAAGACCTCCGCGCCGCAGCGCAGGGCTTCGCGAAAGCTGGCGGCACCGACCGGCACGATCATGAATTCCTGGATATCGAGGTTGTTGCTCGCGTGAGCCCCGCCGTTGATGACGTTCATCATTGGCACGGGCATCTGCATTCCGCCAGACCCGCCGAAATACCTGTAAAGCGGCAGCCCCGATTCCTCGGCCGCCGCTTTCGCAACCGCCATGGACACCGCGAGAATGGCGTTCGCGCCGAGGCGCGATTTGTTGTCGGTACCGTCCAGCTCGATCAGGGTTTTGTCGATGAAGCTCTGCTCCTGCGCGTCCAGACCCATGATCGCCTCGGAGACCTCGGTGTTGATGTGCTCGACCGCCTTCAGGACGCCCTTGCCCCCGTAGCGCCCCTTGTCCTGGTCGCGGAGTTCGAGCGCCTCGCGGCTCCCGGTGGAGGCTCCCGAAGGTACGGCGGCGCGGCCCATCACCCCGGACTCGATGAGCACATCAGCCTCCACGGTCGGGTTGCCCCGCGAGTCGAGAATTTCCCTTGCGACGACGTCGACGATCGAGCTCATTTATGTGCCCTTACTCTGCGTTTTCAGTCTCTGCTCCGCGAAGCGACCGCGCTTCACCAGTGCGTCGAGCTCTTTCAAGGTGGCCAGCAAGTCCTTCATTCGGTCCAGGGGCCAGGCGTTCGGGCCGTCCGAGAGCGCCTTGTCCGGGTCCGGATGGGTCTCCATGAACACCCCGGCGATGCCGCTCGCCACCGCCGCGCGGGCCAGCACGGGCACGAACTCGCGCTGTCCTCCGGACGAAATCCCCTGTCCGCCCGGGAGCTGCACCGAATGCGTGGCGTCGAACACCACGGGACAACCGGTCTCGCGCATGATCGCCAGGGAGCGCATGTCCGAAACGAGGTTGTTGTAGCCGAACGAGGCGCCGCGCTCGCACACGAGGATGTTGTCTTTTCCGCTCGCCTCGCGCGCCTTCTCCACCACGTTCTTCATTTCGGCCGGCGACAGAAACTGACCCTTCTTGATGTTCACGGGCCTTCCCGCCGCGGCGACGACGTGTATGAAATCGGTCTGGCGGCAGAGAAACGCCGGGGTCTGAAGCACGTCGACCGCCGCCGCGACTTGCGCCACGTCTTCCTTGTCGTGGACATCGGTCAGCACCGGCACGCCGACCTTCTTCTTCACCTCGGCGAGAATCTCCAAACCTTTGCCCATCCCGAGGCCGCGGTACGACTTGCCCGAGCTGCGGTTGGCCTTGTCGTAGGACGATTTGTAGATGAAGGGAACATCGAGCTCTTTGCACATTTCCTTCAGCGTGGACGCCGTATCGAGCGCCATCTGGCGCGACTCGACCACGCACGGACCGGCAATCAGGAACAAGGGCTTGTCGAGGCCGACTTCGAAGCCGCAAAGCTTCATGCGCTCAAGCCGCGATCGCGGTCTTGGTCTTGCTCGCCTGGTACTGCAGGGCGGCCTCTACGAACGCCGTAAAGAGCGAGTGGCCACCGCGGGGCGTCGACGTAAATTCGGGGTGGAACTGGCAGCCGATGAACCAAGGGTGCGATGGCAGCTCGATCACCTCGCACAGCTGCTCGCGTTGGGTGAGGCCAGAAACGCGCAAACCCTTGTCCCTCAATCTCTGCAGGTACTGGTTGTTGACTTCGTAGCGATGGCGGTGGCGTTCGTTGATGACGTCCGCGCCGTAGACCTTGCGCGCCAAGCTCCCGGACTCGAGCGCGGCGCCCTGAGCCCCCAGGCGCATCGTCCCGCCGAGATCGGATTTTTCGTCGCGGCGCTCGATGCGGCCGTCGCGGTCCTGCCACTCGGTCACGAGCGCGATCACCGGGTGGGGCGTGTCGCGGTCGAATTCCGTGCTGTTCGCGCCCGCGAGCCCGACGACGCTTCGCGCGAACTCGATCACCGCGAGCTGCATGCCCAGGCAGATGCCCAGATAGGGGACCTTGTTCTCGCGCGCGTACTGGATCGCCTTCATCATACCTTCCACGCCGCGCTTGCCGAAACCACCCGGGACGAGTACGGCGTCCACGCCCTTCAGGAGCGCGCCGATGCCATCCTTCTCGATCGTCTCCGAATCCACGTAACGGATGTTGACTCTGCTGCGCGCGTGGATCCCGGCGTGGACGAGCGCCTCGTTCAGTGACTTGTAGGAATCCGTAAGATCGACATACTTCCCGACCATGGCGATGGTGATCTCGTGCTGGGGAAGCTCGAGCGCCTCGACCAGCTTTTTCCATACTTTGAGCTCGGCCGGCTTGGCGATGATGCCGAGCTTGTGGCAGACGATTTCATCCAGCATCTGCTGGTGCAGCATCCAGGGAATCCTGTAGATCGAGTCCGCGTCCCAGACGGAGATGACGGCATTGGCCTGGACGTTGGTAAACAGCGCGATTTTTTTCTTTTCGTCCTCGGGGATGGGCCGGTCGGAGCGGCACAAGAGCGCATCGGGCTGGATGCCGATGCCGCGCAGCTCCTTCACCGAGTGCTGCGTGGGCTTGGTCTTGATTTCGCCCGCGCTCTTGATGAAAGGCACGAGCGTCAAGTGGACGTAGCAGGTATTGTGCGCGCCGAGCTCCAGGCCCATCTGCCGCACAGCTTCGAGAAAAGGCAGCGACTCGATGTCGCCGACCGTGCCGCCGATCTCAACGATCGCCACTTCAGCTTCGCCAGCGCCGCGCGCGATGAACGCCTTGATCTCGTCGGTGACGTGCGGGATCACCTGCACGGTGCGTCCGAGGTAGTCGCCGCGGCGCTCTTTCCGTATCACCGAATCGTAGATCTGGCCGGTGGTGAAGTTGTTGTTCCGGTGCATCCGCGCCGACTGAAAACGCTCGTAGTGGCCCAGATCGAGGTCGGTCTCGGCGCCGTCCTCGGTGACGAACACCTCCCCGTGTTGGAAGGGGCTCATTGTACCGGGATCGACGTTGATGTACGGGTCGAGCTTGAGGAGGGTGACTTTGATGCCGCGAGATTCGAGAATCGCGGCGAGGGAGGCGGCGGCTATCCCCTTCCCCAGAGAGGAAACCACACCGCCCGACACGAACACATACTTGGCCATCTAAAACCAGGGGGATGGGATGGAGAATGGTACATGAAAACCCCTCCCCGCTCAATCAGGTCGCGCCTTCGCTATCATATCCACATGACCGGCACGCACCGATGAAAAGAATCTTCGCGTCCGAGGCGATGCTGCCCGACGGCTGGAGCGAAGACGTCGTGATCGAGATCGACGACGAGGGTAACGTCGCCGCCGCG